>JACCEE011006634.1_pt1 | contig 16811 bp, 11 predicted proteins | sample 7449931 | NCBI WGS metagenome assembly JACCEE01 (sample SAMN15323457, study PRJNA562643) | freshwater metagenome | isolation source: river surface water | place: USA:Blue River Watershed | collected 2017-08-19 | reverse complement strand
TGGGCGATCAGGTCGGCCTTGGGGTCGTCCGATTCGCGGATGACCTTGATGACCTTGTCGATGTCGAGCAGGATGGCCTGCCGGCCTTCGAGGATGTGGATGCGCTTTTCGGCGGCACTCAGGCGATGCCGCGTGCGGCGCTCGACGGTGGTCAGCCGGAAGCGGCACCACTCGGCGATGATCGAATACAGCGAGGCCTGGCGCGGGGCGCCGGCGACGCCGAGCACGGTCAGGTTGATCGAGGCGTTGGTTTCCAGGCTGGTGTGGGCGAGCAGCAGGCGGACCAGGTCGTCCTGACCCTGGCGCGACGAGGCCGGTTCGATGACAAGGCGGACGTCGTGCTCCTTGCCCGATTCGTCGCGCACGCCGGATTCCGAAATGGCCGACAGGAAGGCGGCCTTGAGGTTGAGCTGTTCCGGCGTGAATACCTTCTTGCCGGCCTTTTCCTTGGCCACCGGGTTGGAGCAGGCTTCGATTTCCGACATCACCGTGGCGGTGGAAACGCCCGGCGGCAGTTCGGTAATGACCAGGCGCCATTGGCCGCGGGCCAGCGGTTCGATCTTCCACTTGGCACGCACGCGCAGACTGCCGCGACCGCTGCGGTAGGTGGCGGCGATTTCCTCGGGCGACGAAATGATCTGCGCGCCGCCCGGGTAGTCGGGGCCGGGGATCATCGCCAGCACGTCGTCTTCGCTGGTTTCCGGATTGCGGATCAGGCTGACGGCGGCATGCGCCACTTCGCGCAGGTTATGGGCCGGGATTTCGGTGGCCATGCCGACCGCGATGCCCGAGGCGCCGTTGAGCAGGCAGAAGGGCAGGCGGGCCGGGAGCAGGGCGGGCTCGTCGTTGGCGCCGTCGTAGTTCGGCTTCCAGTCCACCGTGCCTTCGTCGAGTTCGGCGAGCAGCAGTTCGGCGATGGGCGTCAGGCGGGCTTCGGTGTAGCGCATGGCGGCGGCGTTGTCGCCGTCGCGCGAGCCGAAGTTGCCCTGGCCGTCGACGATGGGGTAGCGCAGGCTCCAGTCCTGCGCCATGCGCACCATGGCGTCGTAGACCGAGGAGTCGCCATGCGGGTGGTATTTGCCGATCACGTCGCCGACGACACGCGCCGACTTCACATGCTTGGGGCTCTTGTACAGGCCCATGCGGTGCATGGCGTACAGGATGCGGCGCTGCACCGGCTTCTGGCCGTCGGCCACCGAGGGCAGGGCGCGGCCGGTGACGACGCTCATCGCGTATTCGAGGTAGCGGCGGGCGGCGTAGTCGGCGGGCGGCGGAATGTCGTCGGCCGGGCCGCTGGCGGCCGGGGGCAGGGCGGGCGGTTCACCGCCGGCGATGGCGGCCTCGGCCGGCTCGGGCGCCGTGGCTGCGAGCTTGTCGTTGGTGTCGCTTGTCGCTTCCGGAACCAGCGCTGGCTGGCGGGCCTCGCTATCGGCGGGTTCGACGGGAAGGGCGAAGAGATCGGGCTGGTCGTTCATGGTGGCTGCTTTGCTGGCGTGAGGCGCGATGTTACTTGAAGTTGGTGTCGGCTCGGCAGCTGTCGGCTGCGCCCCGGCGGGAATCAATCAGGCCGGAAAGTGGCTGGCGAGCAGGCTGCGGACCTGGCCGGCATTGATCGGCTTGGTCAGGAAGTCGTCCATGCCGGCGGCGAGGCAATCGCTACGGTCGCTGTTCTGGGCGTTGGCAGTCATCGCGATGATGGTGCGCCGGTCATGGCCGCTTTGCCGCTCGTCGTCGCGGATGCGACGGGTTGCCGTCAGGCCGTCCATGACCGGCATTTGCATGTCCATCAGGATCAGGTCGAAATCCGCTTCGCCAAGCCGGTCGAGCGCTTCCTGGCCATCGTTGGCGACAGTCACCCGATGGCCGTCGCGGCTCAGCAGCTGGCTGGCCACGCGCTGGTTGAGGGCATTGTCCTCGACGAGCAGGATGCTCAGCGGGCGGCTCGTGGCGTTGCCCACCGGGGCGGCGGGCACGACGGCGACCACCGTGTTGTCGGCGACCGGCAGTTCGACGCTGACCGTGAAGGTGCTGCCGTGGCCGGGCTGGCTGCTGACGCTGATCTGCCCTCCCATCATGCCGACCAGGCGGTTGCTGATGCTCAGGCCGAGGCCGGTGCCGCCGAAACGGCGGGTGGTCGAAATGTCGGCCTGGGTGAAAGCCTCGAAAATCAGCTTGAGCTTGTCCTGCGGGATGCCGATGCCGGTGTCGGTGACGGCCAGTTCCAGGCGGCAGAGTTCCGGCTGGCTGGCTGGCTGGCAACGGGCGCTGAGCGTGATGCCGCCGCTTTCGGTGAATTTGATGGCGTTGCCGATCAGGTTGAGCAGCACCTGGCGCAGGCGGACGGGATCGCCGACCAAGGCTGGCGGCAGATTGGCATCGATGCTGCAATCGAGACGCAGCGCATTCTGGGCGGCGCGCGACGAAAAGAGCTGCAGGCTCTCGCGACACAGCTTGTCGACCGAGAAGGGTATTTTTTCGAGCACGAGATTGCCCGATTCGATCTTGGAGAAATCGAGGATGTCGCTCAGGATCTCCAGCAGATGGTCGGCGGAAACCCGCAGGATTTCGAGGGATTCCCGCTGTTCCGGCCGCAACGGGCTGGTCAGCAGGTGTTCGGTCATGCCGATGATGCCGTTCATCGGCGTGCGGATTTCGTGGCTCATGTTGGCCAGGAATTGCGATTTGGCGATGTTGGCCGCATCGGCCGCTTCCTTGGCCTCGGTCAGTTCGCGCTGCGCCGCCTCGAAACGGCGGGTGAATAGCCAGCCCAGCCCCATCACCGCGCTGACCACCAGCACCACGATGGCGGTCTGGATGTTGCGCAAGGTGGCGCGCTGGCTGGCCTGCTTGGCTTCGACCTCGCGCAATTGCTGGTTGCCCACGAAATACAGGCGATTGGCGTTTTCGTTGAGGCGGAAGAAGAACGAGGGAATGGTCTTGTAGTGAAGCTGGATGTCGAGCAGGGTCTGTCCCTGGCAGAGGCTGTCGCGCTCGGCACAGGCATCGCGCCGTTCCAGCGCGGCGACCAGTTGCGTCGCTTCCTGGCGTAACTGGTCGAGGTAGGGGGCAATCTCGATCACCTCGAGCGCCGGCGTGCTATCGCCCGGGTCGCGCCGGTAGGTCATCTCCCGCGTCATTTCGTCATAGCCCTCGATGTTGAGGGCCAGCCGCTTGGTCAGGGTGCCGCCTTTTTCCAGAATCTCGATGGCCCGTTGCAATTCGTCGGCACCGTGGTCGATTTCCCTGAGCAGCCGCTTGCGGGCGCCACCGCTCGCCGTCGACAACTGATAGAACTTGCCTTCGATATCGCGCACGGTGGTGGTGATGTGCTCGCCGACAAACAGGCGGGCCTGCTCGTTGCCCCGGTGCCGTTCGAGATCGTCGAGCATGCCGGCGATCAGCCAGCTGACGCCGACGATGGCGAAGAAACCGGCCAGGAACAGGGCCAGCAGTGCGAACAGCGCGCGGTTGCCGCGGGGCCGGGAGAGTGCCGTCATGGCGTGGTCAGTGGCTCTGGCGATTGTCGAGGAAGCCGTATTTGCGGAATACCGCCTGGCCTTCCGGCGAGGCGACGAAGTCGATGAACTTGCCGGCCAGCGCCGGGTTTTTCGAGAAACTGAGCTGGATGAGGAGCAGGGCCTGCGGCTTGGCGACGCTGGTCGGCAGGTCGATTGCCTCGATATGCGGGGCGTTGTCGGCGAAGAAGGCGGTGGCGCGCCAGTTGAGGGCGAGATCGCCCTCGCCGCGCTTGAGGGCGAGGTTGATGGCGCGCGAATCGGGCATCATCAGCGCCGCCTTGGCGACGGCACGCGGATAGATACCGGCCTTGTCGAGCATTTGCTTGGTTTCCTGGCCAACGCTGCCGCTGTTGGCGTTGCCGAGAATCAGGTTGAGGTCCTTGCGGAAGATTTCGTCGAGCTGCGGCTTGACCCCCTTGGGGTTGCCCTTGGCCACGAACAGGGCCATCTGGTTGTAGCCGACCAGCTTGTAGTTGCCGAGCAGTCCTTCGGCCTGGTGAAGATCGCGGTAGGAGGGTTCGCCGGGAAAATAAATGTCGCCGAGGCGGCTTTTTTTGGCACTCTGGTAAAGGTCTTCCGAACCGCCCTGGGCGATGGTGACCTTGACCTTCTCATGCTGTTCGAACTGGCGGGCCAGCTCGGTGATCGGGCGAACCATGGTGATGCCGCAGTAGATCATCAGCTCTTTTTCCTGGGCGTGCGCGGCAGGCATGAGGGCAACGAGACAGAAGACAAGGCGGCGAAGGTGACGCAGGGTGGTGGACATGGCGATTGCCTTTGAAGTCAGGTTGCCTATTTTAGAGGATTTGGCGGTTCAGCTAAAATCGGCTGCATTTTGCAGCGCCGGTCCACACGGGTGGATGGCATCGACAGGAGATTTCATGAGTTCTACCACGAGCGCTCGCGCCCATTGGTCCAGCCGCTGGGCCTTCATTCTGGTAACTGCCGGTTCGGCCATCGGCCTCGGGAATATCTGGAAGTTTCCCTACATGACCGGCACCAACGGCGGCAGCGCCTTCGTGCTGGTGTACCTGGCCTGCATCGTCGGCATCGGCTTGCCCCTGCTCATGGCCGAAATCATGCTCGGTCGCCGCGGCCAGGAAAACCCGGCCGACACCATGCGCCTGCTCGCCCGCGAGGCGCGGGTTTCACCATGGTGGCAGGCCGTCGGTTTCATCGGCATTTTCGGGGCGCTGTTCATCCTCTCCTTCTATAGCGTAGTGGCCGGGTGGATCCTCGATTACACGGTGCTCGCCGCCCGTGGCTTCGGGCAGTTCGCCAAGGAAGATTTCGGCCCGCTGTTTGCCGGGCTGCTGGCCAACCCGGTCAAGCTGATCGGCTGGCATAGCGCCTTCATGCTGCTCAATTTCGTTGTCGTCGCCGGTGGCATCACGGGCGGTATCGAGCGTGCCAACAAGATCCTCATGCCGGCACTGTTCGCCATTTTGCTGATCCTGCTCGGCTACGGCATGGTGGCAGCCGACCTGCCGGCCGCCTTCCGCTTCATGTTCCATTTCGAGCCGGCGGCCATTTCGGCCAAGGTGATCCTCGCTGCCATGGGCCACGCCTTTTTCACGCTCAGCCTGGGCATGGGTGCGATCATGACCTACGGCTCCTACCTGGGGCGCGAAACCCCGATCGGCCGCACCTGCCTGTATATCGGCGCCGCCGATACCGCCATCGCCCTGCTCGCCGGCCTGTCGATCTTCGCCATCGTCTTCGCCCAGGGCCTGGAGCCCGCCGCCGGCCCCGGCCTGATCCTGCAGACCCTGCCCATCGCCTTCTCGCAGATGCCGTTTGGCGGCGTCATCGGGGTGCTCTTCTTCCTGCTTGTCGTGTTTGCCGCCTGGACCTCGTCGATCTCGCTGATCGAGCCGCCGAGCGCGCTGCTCATCGAGCGCTTCGGCCTGCGCCGCCCGGTTGCCGTCGGCCTGGTCTGCCTGGCTGCCTGGCTGCTCGGCATGGCCGTGGCGCTGTCCTTCAACGACTGGGGGCATATCAAGCTGTTCGGTTTGAACATCTTCGACCTGCTCGACACCCTGACCACCAAGATCATGATGCCCACCGCCGGCCTGCTGATCGCCCTGTTCGTCGGCTGGCGCATGCAGCGCGCCCACGTCGAGGACGAAATCGCCCTGTCGGCCGGCAGCTTCAAACTGTGGTTCGCCGTGCTGCGCTACCTGTCGCCGGTGGCGATCGTGCTCATCTTCCTGAACGTGATCGGGGTGATCGGCTAAGGTTTCACAAAGGTACTGGCCGGCCCCGGTGAGGGCGCATGGCCGGCCAGTCCCTTCCAGTCCAGTCCTGAATCGGCTGCCAGTCGGGCATGGCTGGCTATTCCATGCGCTAATCACAACTGATCGAGGGCGGTCTGCAAGTGGTGCAGCGGAATGCGTTCCTGCTCCAGACGCAGCGCCGGTGCCAGGGCGTCGGTGCACAGCAGCCGGTACAAGGTGCTTTCCGTTTCATGCAGATGGTGCAGGGGCTGCGTAGTCGGGTTGGGTTCTCGTCCCCAGACACTGCGGCAGGCATGCAGGGTATCTACATCCATGAGCAGCGATCTGACATGCGGGAAGTGTCTGCGAAGCTGGTCGAGGATGGCAAAGCCGTGGGTGTCGACATCGCCCCAATAATGGATGGCCTTGGCGTGCAGCCAGGTGGCGCCATGCAGGGCGCTGAAGCCATAGCCGGCGCCGAAGATGAGCAGGCTGCCCTCAACCGGGGGGAAGGCCAGGAAGTTGACTTCGTTTTCGGTAATGAAGACACGGTGGACCGGTGGGTCGAACGCAGCGAAGCTGATGGCATCGAGCGTCAGGTCGGCCTCTGCCAGCCAGGGCAGCGGTGCGCAACGCGGGTCGAGAAAGCGGCAGCGGATGCGTTCGGGCTTGTCACGAAAGCCGTAGCGGCGATTAAAACCGCTGAGGCCGGTGGCACCAGGATCGATGGCCTCGGCGGGAAGTGCAAGGTCGAGGAGTTCGCCGAGCAGGGCGCGCTGGCTTTCGATGAATTTGCTGTCGATATCAGACAGATCGACTTGCCTGATGTAGATGCCCGGACGGGGATGCGCCTGCAGCCAGCCTACGACGGCCAGCAGTCGCTGCCAGTTGGCATGGTGTTCCAAAGCGCGTAGCGGACGTTTTTGCAACCAGGGTAGCAGCGTGGGCTGGGTACTTGCGGTCGTGGCGAGCATTTGCCTAAAGTTGGCTGCGTCGTTGCGTTTGCCAAGCAGGGCGATCGCTGCTTCGGCGCTATCGATCCAGGCTTCTGATGGCAGGCTGTTGTTGCCGAATAGACGATGGCGGAAATCGCGCTCGACAAAGCGCACCTGCGGCATCGTCGACAAAGTCTGTATCCAGCGGCGAACAGCATCGAACTGTTCGGCAATTTCGCCCGAACTGGGTGTGATGAACGTCAGGCGGCGAGGAAATACGGCTTCCCCCCCGGCCAGTTCTGCCAGGATTTTTCCCTTGTCCCACCACGCTTGCACCTGTGCGCGAAGTTCGCCGGGGGTGGTCCAGTTCATGCGCCGAGCCGCGCTTTTTCCTCGCGGTAGGCTTCAATAATGAGATTGCGCAGGCGAGAGTCGCGGCCGTTGTCGTTATGAACGAAGCCGACGCTGGCGACATAAGGTTCGATGATGTGAATTTTTTGCAGCGGCGTGACGATAAGCAGTTGCAGATTGAGCTGGGCAAAGAGTTGCAAGCCGTATTGTGCCGATTCATCCGAACCCCGGCCAAAGGCCTCGTCAATGACCACGAAGCGGAAGGAGCGCGAGCGCACTGCGCCCCACTCGAGGCCAAACTGATAGGCGAGGCTGGCGGCAAGGATGGTGTAGGCCAGTTTCTCCTTTTGCCCTCCCGATTTGCCGCCGGAGTCGGCGTAATGTTCGTGTTCGCTGTCATCCTCGCGCCAGCGCTCGCTGGCCCCGAACAGGAACCAGTTGCGCACGTCGGTCACCTTGTGGGTCCACCGGCGGTCCAGCTCGGTCTGACCATCACGGCCGCGGAAACGATCGATGATCTTCTTTACCTGTAAAAACTTGGCTTCGGAATACTGCGCATCCTCGGAGCCGGTCAGCGTACCTTCGGTGCAGGCGCGCAGATCGGTGATGAAATCGCGAATTTCGGCATCCGGGGTGGCTTGCGCCTCGAGCCGGATGTAGCGGCCGGGGTTGTAGTCGATCCGGGTCAGCGACAGATTGATCAAGGTGATGCGGTCGTTTATTTCCTCCCGCTCGCGAGCCAGTTGGGCGTGGAAATTGGCGATTTCATTAATTGTGTTGACGTTGAGCAATTCCTTGAATCGTTCCACGAAGCGCGGCAGGTCGTCGGCAGTCAGTTTTTTAAGTAGGTTCTGGTACTCGAAGGCGGCATCGAGGCTGGCGTCGAACTCGCTGGTCTCCAGCTTGAATTCTTCCTTGAAGGCGGCCATTTCACGGATGATCTTCTCGCCCAGGCGTTGCAGCGCCCGGGTGTCGTTGTCGATGCGCGTTTGTAGCCAGCCGCGCATGTCCTGCTCACGGTTGTCGCAGGTTTCGATGGTCAGTTGATGTTCGCCGAGGGCTGCCGTGCGCAGTGGCTCAAGGAGTGCTGCGGCCTGGATCAAGGTGGCTGCAGGTAAGCTGGCAGCGCTTTCCGAACAGAGCCTGGCCAGCGCCTCCAGTTCCTCGCGCTTGCCTTCGAGCTTGCCGCGTTCGCCGGTTTTCTGCCCGATGGTCGCGTTGAGCGAAGCCAGATCGTCAATCGCTGCCTGCAGTCGGCTGTTCAGTTCGCGCAAAAGGTCGGAAGCGGCTTCGAGTTCGGCCCGCTCAGCTTGCAGCTTGGCAATCTGTGTTGCTGCGCTTGCCCAGTCGATTTCGGCAAAATGGGTGAATGCAGCCAGTGTGGCCAGCGCGGTGAGGCGGGCTGTCAGCTGACGGCTTTCGTTTTGCAACTGGCCGAGCTCGCTGCCGACCTGGCCGAGGCGGATTTCCAGTTGCTGCTGCTGAGACTGCAGCGCGGCGATCTTGGCATGGTTGCTCCATCCAAGCACGTAGCGGCTCCGGTCGTCGAGGCGGTGGCGGTCGTCCTTTTCGTGCCGCTCACCTGGTGACTTGATCTGGCCGGCAAGGGTAATGGCACGGGTTTCGCGGCGAAACTGCTCGGCCGTCGTACAGCAAGCCACATCAAAACGTCGTGCCAGTTCGTGCTCAAGCCAGTCGTAGTGCGGGGAATCGGGCTTGATCGCCAGTTTTCGGGCGAGGGAGTCCGCATGCTGGGCTGGCAGTTCGCCATGTCCGGGCCGTGCGCGAACGCGGTAGTAAACCAGGCGGCCACGTAGATGGGTCCGGTCGACCCAGTCGGTGACGGCGGCGTAATGGGCGTCGGGTACCAGCAGCGATAGACCGAAGTTGCGCAGCAGGCGTTCGGCTGCGCCTTCCCAGTCGCGTTCTTCTTCGCGCACCTGGACCAGTTCGCCAGCAAAGGGCAGTTCGGTTTCGCCGATGTCGAGTGCTGCGCATAGCGCTGTACGAAGGGCAACCTGATCGGCCGGGATGTTGCTCTTTCGGGCTTGCAGACTACGCAGTTCATCGGCACGCAGGGCGTGCTCCTGCCTGCCCTGGCGCAGCGTAACCCCCAGCTCCGTTGCGGCGTTCTGCACATCTGCCTGACGCAGTTCGGCTGCCTCCCGGATCATTGCCAGTTGCCCTTGCTGCATCTGGAAACCGGCTGCATCGCTGGCTGCGCATTCGCTGAGCGTGGCAAGCAGTTCGCTGTAGTGGCCGGCTTTCTGCTGCCGGCGCTCGCGTTCGCCAGTGAGTTGATCGATTTCGAGGCGCAGGCGTTCCAGACGGTCGCCGCCGTTCGTGGCGACTGCCTGCTTCAGTTCATCGACACGGATGCCCAGCGCATTGCGTTCGGAATCGAGGCGCTGCAGCTGGCTGTCGATCTTTTGCCAGTCCTCGGCCAGGCGGCCAAGGCGCTTGTCGATCAGGTCTACCTTCAGGCTGGCGAACCACGGGCGCAGCCAGTCGCGGCACTTGCGCTGGTTTTCGATGCTTTTGAGCAGTTGGCCGTGGTGCTCGCTCTGTTCAACCAGGGGATGCAGCAATTCGACCTGGCGGCGGGCGCGCAGCACCGCTTCGTGCGCCCGGTTGAGATCGTCGACGTGCTGGATTAGCGAGACGATGCGCGGTGCGACGGCAAACGGCTCCAGCATGTGGCCGCGTACGAAATCGGTCAGGTTGCCGACTGATTTCATCGACACTGTCTGGTGAAAAAGCTCCAGTGCCTGTTCGGTCTCGATGCCAAAACGGCGTCGGAACCAGGCGCCGTAGGGCGGGAAACTATCCTCGACCAGGGCGCCGCCAATACGCAGGCGTTTGCGCAGGGCATTGATGTCGCCGCCAAAGTGGGCGAAATCGCTGGCAATCGACAAATCCCGCTCGGCACCAACATAACAACGCGCCGGTTGGCCTTGTGCCTCCTTGAGCCAGAAAACCTGGGCCAGCGTCACCGTCTGATCGTAGCCGGTGTTGTGGAAGACACCGAGAATAACCGAGTAGTTGCCCGCTTCGCGCAGGCTGACCGGTCGCGTCGTACCGGTCGCCTCGTTGCGCTCGGACTTGTAATGGCCGAGCACGTAGGAGCGCAGCGAACGCTCCCTGGCATCTGCCCCTGCAGCCTTGTTGTAGGCGATGCGCTGCGCCGGCACGAGCAGGGTCGTAATGGCATCGACAAGGGTTGATTTACCGGAGCCGATGTCCCCGGTCAGTAGCCCGTTTTCACCATTGAGTTGCAGTGTCCATACCCGTTGGTCGAAGGTACCCCAGTTGTAAACTTCAAGGCGCTGCAGGCGAAAGCCGGAGAGGCGGTCGTCGTCGATGAAGTCGAGGGCGAGGGAGGTGGGCTCAGGCGCTGCGTTCATCGCCTGAAGCTGAGGGGGGCGGAAAAAAACGAAGGCCACTGGCCAGGATGTTTTGCCGCAGCGGCCCTTCTGGCAGGCGGTCGGCATGCAGGACATCAAGTTTGAAGATCAGCGGCAGGGCATCGAGCTCGTTCCACAAAGCGGAAAAACGGGAATCGCTGAGTTCGGGGGCAACGACGGCGAGATCGAAATCAGAACTGGGCCGGGCCTGGCCTTTGGCGCGAGAACCATAGATCAGCACTTTTTCGATTTCCGGGTAATGGCCGAAGATTTCTGCCAGCGCTGCGTAGTGATGTTGGGCTAGCCCGAAGATCAAAGTTTCTGCTGCCACTGGCCAACCGCGTGTGAGAGTTGTTGAAAAAGCGCCAGGCCTTGTTGAGCAACGAAGTCATAGACCTGCTCGGCCAGGCTTTCATCGTAGGTGTGGCTGGTCAGATTGCGCATTTTCTGCAGATCTGACCAGGCGTTGCCATCAGTGATGAAGCCGGCTTGCAGCGCTTCCTGCAAGGTTTCGCGTGGTGTCCGGACGCTGATGCCTTCAGCTTCCAGGCATAGTTTGAGCATTTTCCAGGCCAGTTCGTAGGTGATTTCAAAACGTTGAATCACCGAGTCGCGCAGGTATTCATCTCTCGGTTGTTTGAGTGCCTTGGCCAATTGATTCAAGGCTTTTTCGTAATCGGCACAACGTTCGTGCAGTCTTTGGCGGTCCATGGTCACAGCTTCGGATTGGTTTCGTCTTGTAGTTGCATCTTATACCTCGCCAGCCGTTCATCGAATTCCGCCAGCCATTGCGCATCAACAAAGGCTTTCAAAATGCGCCGCACTTCAAAATTGCCACTTTTTTCGCTGTCAAGCGTAACGCTGCCCTTCAGCCGGCGTAGAAAACCGAGTTCGATAACTTTGTTGATGTGGCTGTCGATCTGGTCGATCAGCCGGGTTTCGTTGCTGGCATCGGGCAGGAAAACCCGGATCAGGTCGACGATATCGTCACGGCTGATGATCAGTCGGGTCTGGTCGCTGCCGGCATCAAATTCGGCGAGTTTCTTGCGCAGGAGCGCCAGCAGCAGACTGACCGGGAAGGAGAGCGGGCGGCGGGCGATCAGGCGGGGAAGCTTGGCGACGGCATCCTCGCTATCGGGGCGCGCTCGCAGGAAGGCATAACCCTCGGCTTCATCGAGAATCAGATCGAGGCCGAGCACGACAAGGTAATCGCGCACTGTCGCCTGCAGATCGAGCAAGCTCTGCCACAACGGGCCGTCTTCGTCGCGGTAGAGCACGCCTTTCAACAGCGTGATGACCAGGTGGGAAAGTTCGTGACCGGCACGGTCGCTGGCTGTCGATGTTTCGCTCATGCAGGTTTTCCATTCCGGACAAAAATGACGCGTGGCAGGCGGGCGCGGCGGGTGACGGTTTGCCCGTCACGGTCGACGCCCTGCCAGCTCAGATTTTCCTCGACCGCCTCATCAATGACTGTCTTGAATTGCCCATCGGTAAGTTGGAGGTAGGCGACCAGTTCTGCCAGGCCGTGCTGGAGCGGATAGTCGGCGGCAATTTCGCGTAGCGTGGTCTGCCCCTGGCTTTGCAAGGCGTGGCGAACATTGCGCGCCAGGCGGGGTTTGTCGACAACGATCTGATTGAATAGCGCACTTGCATCCGTTTCATCGTCAAGCAAGGGCGCATCGGCCGACAGGTCGGTGATGCGGGTTTTCACCGTCGGGGTGTGCAATGGCCTTTCCAGTGGGAGTTCCAGACTGGCCGCCGTGTCGGCTATTTCCATGAATGGACCCGTTGGCGCCTGGCTGCGCAAAGTCAGCGCCTTGCTTTCGACGCCGCGCAGTAAGTCCATGATGCGGCGGTTTTCCAGCCAGGCCTGGTCGTCGAGAAAGCGGCGTAGCTGTTGCGACAACTGGGCGACAGTGCGCTGCGTGTGTTCGCCGGCTTCCAGCCAGTCGTAGTGGATGCGGCGTAAGCGGCGGTCGGGGTGCAGTTCGGCGATGGCCGGCAAGGCCAGGACCTGGGCAAGGCGTTGCGACAGTTCCTCCTGCCGTTGGCTGGACATCAGAAAATCCCAAAAGGCTCGGAAACTGCGGCCCTGGTCGGATTCCGCGATGGCATCGCGCTCGCCCATGATCTCGCCGAGCAATTCCCCCTTGCTGCCTTCCCACAGTGCGATGCGTTCACGCACCTTGCGGTCGAGCAGACGAAAATTGTGTTCGACTTCGCGAAAATCGCCGAGCAGTTCGCGGGCAATCTGCATGAACTGCTGGAACCTGTCCTTCAGGGCCGTGTCATCGAGCAAGGCAATGTCACCCGCCACGATGCGCCCGATTTCTGCATCAAGCGCATCACGCCGCTCCCGTAGTTCGGCCAGGCGCTTTTGCGGGTCGCTCTCACTGCCGGTGTCGATCTGGCGCAGCAATTCGAACAGGGTCAACAGCCGCGATTCGGTGCCGACAAAGCTGCGCCTGCTGAGCGTTTCCAGCCAGGCGATAGCTTTTTCGGTGGCTGGCATCAGGTCGAACTGTGCTTCGTCCGAGCCTTGCCGGTAGAACTTGCGCAACCAGCCTTTTTCCGGGTGGGCCCAGTCGTTGAGGTAGTCTGCCGCGCTACGCGGAAAGGCGGCGCCACCCAATCGCTCCCGTAGCGCGTACAACTCGTCTTCGAGCGCCTCGATCAAATCAGCCGCTGGCAAAATACGCACGTTCGGACCGATGAAAACGCGGTGCAAAAAGCTTGCAATCAGCGGTACATGCGGTGAGTTGAGCAGCCGCCAGGCCGGGTGATGCTGGCGCAAGGCGTCGAGAGTGGTGTAATCCATGGCGGAGGGTGAATCAGTGCCTGGCGCTAAAAAAGCTGGCCTTGATTGTCAGGCTCCGGCGCCTCGGGCAGCGAGGCGGCGCCGGGTTTTGCAGGCTTCGTTCTGGCAGCCGCTTTTGTTGCCGGCTGGCTGATACGAACCGCGGCCCCCCATCGCAGGGCACCGGTCGATTGCCATAGATCGCGATGATCGATACGGTAATGCCACGCCTCGTCATCGCCGCCGACCGTGATGTAGCCCGGGTTTTTCGAGCGTGCTTGCTTGGGGTTGGCGGCATGCAGCATTTTCCACGCCTTTGGCCAGCGTTCGACTGCCTTGCGCAGGCATGCCTGTGCGGCTTCGGCTTGCTGGTCGACAAAGAGCGCCAGGACGCGACCGTATTCAATTTCGGCAAAATCGTCGGGGTAGGCGGCGGCAATGTCGATGGCTTCGCGCGGCTTGCCCAGTTCGATCAACTTGTGAATCAGCGGTCCGCGCAGCCCGCTGTTGTCGGTGGGATTGGCGACGGTGACACTCCAGCGCATCAGGGCCAAGCACTCCCCGGGGCTGGTTTTTTCCATGGCCTCAATGAAGTATTGGACCAGGGTCAGCATGGGCCGGTTATTCAGGAAGCCCCAGGGCAATTCCCTGTTCTGTGCTTTCAGCTTGCTCAGCACAGCCTGGCGGAGGGCTTCGCCGCGCTGCAGGATCTGTCTCGATAATGCCTCGCGACTGCCTGGTACGCCAGGGTCAAGCATCAAAGCAATTTCGGAGAGGTCGCGCAGGACCATGAACGATTGGCCGGCCAGCGGGAACTGGGCGGCAAACGCGATCATGTCATCCAGGTCGGCGCTCTGGCGCAGATCCATCCAGCGCCCCTCCAGTCGGGCGAGTTCCACCTTGGGTTCCAGTTCGCAGCCACCAATCAGCCGGTAGCTACATGCTGGCGCCGGCCAGTTGGCGACAGCATCGGCCAGCCTACCCAGTGGGCCACGCGCGAAATGCAGTGTCTGCAATTTGCCGGCATCACTACCCACCATGTTGCGCAGCACTGTGATCAGCTCGCTATGGTCGTATTTGGCATCACGCTGCAACCGGGCGATCCAGAAGTCGGCACGGGCTTTCGCTTCGACATCGCGGCCTTCCGAGAGCAGGAGCAGCACTTCCAGATGCGACAAGGCTGGGGCGTTGGGCGCATGCCGCTGTGCCTCGCGAAAGGCATCCCAGGCCCCGATGTAGTTACCCTGGTCGCTATCAATCGTTGCCTGCCGTTGCCAGCCGCATGAGCGTAAATCCTTATTGGTTGCGGCCTTGAGCGCATCGACAAACTTTTGCTTCTTGCGCGGGGCGTTGGTCTCCAAATAGGCATTCAACAGCGTATCGGCTGCCCATTCGGCACGACTGTCGAGCTTGTCGAGATTTGTGAAATAGCGTTCCAGCAGACTGATCGCCTTCTTGGCATCACCCTCATCGAGCCAGCGCTGGGCGACAAGCGCCAGGGCATCCGGGTGCAGATCGTGCAGCGGCAATTCCTTGAGCGTCTTTTGCGGCAACAGGCCCAATACCTCGGACAGCATCAATTCTTCGGTAATGCCCAGATCGAGAGGTGGCAGGTTGGCACAGCATTGCTTGAATTTATGTCCGGAACCGCAAGGGCAGGGTGCGTTGCGCTCGGGCTTGTTCAGTTTGCGCGGACGAAAGCGGTTTTCCGGGATGGGCGTCACGTTCCAGACATCCATGCCCAGCATCGTCGCCATCGCTTCGCGCAAGCCGGGGGTTCGAGCTTCGGCAGGGATGCCAATGCAATCGAGTATGCCGTCGATCAGTGGCGTCAGACGGGCACGTAACTCGGCAAATGTGGCGCCTTTCAATATGTGCTTGGCAGCATGTCGGCAAAAGTTTCCAACCACCGCCTGCCAGTGCGCTTCGTCTCTTTTTTGCATGCTCAACTCCCGGAAAGGACGAAATGTAGCCGATAGTCGCTGTCACCCGGAAGTGAGTGGCCAAGCGCCGCTACCCAGGCAGGCTCACAGGCTTCAGCCTGCCGATCAGCCGGCCGCCGTCCCCGAGAGTAGCCGTTCGCACTCGGCCAGCAGTGTCTGCGCCAGTTCCGAGTGGTAATTCGGATCGAGGGCTTCCATCATTTCGTGCGCGGTGTATAGACCGGCCTCGCGGGAGAGCTGGCCGGCTATCTGGCGGGCGAATTGGTCGCTGAGATCGGAGATTTGTCGGCGCTCGGCCAGCGGCAGGCTGTTTTTCGAGCGGGCCAGCCAGTCGGCGGCCAGTGTGGCGCCCTGGGCTTCGCTCAGCCACTGGCCGTGTTCGTAATAGTCGCTCAGGCGCTGGGCGGCGAGCGCGAAGAGCAATGCTACGCGCAGGCCGTGCGCTGTCGGCGGGGTGTCGTCGCGAACGCGCATGCTCAGCTGTAGTGGGCGCCAAGCGCCTTGGCGATGACGTTGCGGCCGACGCGCGGCTTGGGCACGCGGTCGTCGAACCAGCTACGCACGTCCTGGTCGAGGCAGATGCCGTGCATGTAGTTGTAGAGCGCCTTGTTCAGCGCCTTGCCCAGGCGGTCGTGGTCGACGCCGGTGGGGTCGGTGAACTGCACGTCATTTTTGGCAAACTTGCCGGGTGGCAGGGGCTTGAGCTTGATGCCGTATTCCGCGGGATTCTTGCCGACCGGCGAATGCACGGTGCACGCGAAGCGGTGGAAGAAGCCGGACTGGATGCAGTTTTCGGCGAACAACTGGCGGACGTATTCAAGGGCATCGACGGTGTCCTGCACGGTCTGCGTCGGGAAGCCGTACATCAGGTAGGCATGCACCAGGACGCCGGCATCGGTGAAGGCGCGCGTGACGCGGGCCACCTGGTCGACCGAGACGCCTTTTTTCATCAGTGCCAGCAGGCGGTCGGAGGCCACTTCCAGGCCGCCGGAAACGGCGATGCAGCCGCTGTCGGCCAGTTGCAGGCAAAGCTCCGGAGTGAAGGATTTTTCAAAGCGGATGTTGCCCCACCACGAAATGGCCAGGTTGCGCCGCTGCAACTCCTCGGCCAGCGTGCGCAGGGCCTTGGGCGGGGCAGCCTCGTCGACCAGGTGGAAGCCGGTGTGGCCGGTCTCTTCGACGATGCGTTCGATGCGGTCCACCAGCGTCTTGGCGCTGGCGGTGTCGTAGCGGCCGATGTAGTCGAGGTTGATGTCGCAGAAGCTGCATTTCTTCCAGTAGCAGCCGTGGGCGACGGTGAGCTTGTTCCAGTGGCCGTCCGACCACAGCCGGTGCATGGGATTGAGCATGTCGAGCAGCGACAGGTAGCGGTCGAGCGGCAGGCCGTCCCAGGTCGGTGTGCCGACTTCCTCGAAGGGAACGTCGGGCAGGCCGCTGTCGAAATAGCGCACGGTGCCTTCGAGCCGGGCGAAGGTGCGGACCAGCCCGGAATCGTCACCGGCCGGGCGGCAGGTGCTGGCCGGGGCGTCGGCATTGACCACGGGCGGCAGTCTGGAGGGCGCCACAGGCCGGGCGCCGAAGTGCTTGTCGAGCAGGGCGAGCAACGGGCGCTCGCCGTCATCGAGGGTGACGTAGTCGAAATAATCG
>JACCEE010854798.1_pt1 | contig 16816 bp, 7 predicted proteins | sample 7449931 | NCBI WGS metagenome assembly JACCEE01 (sample SAMN15323457, study PRJNA562643) | freshwater metagenome | isolation source: river surface water | place: USA:Blue River Watershed | collected 2017-08-19 | reverse complement strand
CATGGGATCTAAGAAGGTGGTAGATCAAGGTGTTTCGTTTGATGTCAAGGGTACCGAGTTGACCAAATCAGAAGAATACGTCAAGAAAGAACGTAAACAATGGTTCAAGACCAAGAAGTATTATGAAAAACTACCCATATCGGCAGAGAACAAGAAGGCTTTGACAGATACTCTGACCCAAGCAAGTGATACTTTAGATCAACTGTCTACTACATTCTCAGGAGATTTCCAGAAAGCTGTGTCTAACTTGGATATTAAGTTTGAAGGTAACTATGATCTGTTCAAAGAAAGATTGAATACATTGACTACTGAAATAGTTATTAATGGATTTAAGAATGTAGAGTTTACTGGTGATGAAAAAGAAAAAGCATTTGGTAAAAACATCGGTGATTATTTAACTGAATTGGCTGGAGCTGATTTCAAAGGTCTGACTCCTGAAGCATTGGGCAAGATAGTGAATGCAGTGACTAATTTGAAAGGTATGTTTGAATCTCTCGATATGGATATATCAGTTATCAATAAAGAGTTCTTGAACGACATGGGTGATTTAGAAACTTTCAGTACCAATCTACAATCCTTCATGGATAAGTTCCTAACTCCATTTGATAAATTAAAGTCTGCTAATAAGAAGATTGAAAAAGATGTGTCTAACGTAATAGAAGATCTCAAAACAAATTTAGGAACTGAAGATGGGCTAGAAGTTGCTATACCGAAGACTCGTGCTGAGTTATTAAATCTTGTTAAGGGATTGGACTTGACCACTGAATCTGGGAAAGCTGCATACAAATCTATAATTGAAATGAATGCATCTCTCGATGTAGTTTACTCAAAGATAGAAAGTATGGCTGCCATAGGTATAGGGAAGGACATCTCATTAGAAAATGCATCTAAGATTACTGTAAGTGCTGATCAGATTAAAGAATTCGGGAATGACTTCGGAAGTGGATCTACAGGGACACCTATTTTACAAGATAATGTTGTTGAGATTAGCGATGCTTTAACTGCTCTCAATGCATCTGTTCCCCAGACTGCTGGTGAATTATATAATTTGGTTAAGAGTTTAGATCTTAGCACCGAAGCAGGCAGAACTGCTTTTGAGGTTATGGTGACTAATTCTTCTAAGATTAAAGCTCTGTATTCCACTATGGATAGTTTATCGTCAATGGGAGTATCTAAAGGATTGACTGCTGAGAATGTTGTACACATGTCCTCCACTGCTGAGAAAGTTAATAACTTCTCTACAGAATTTAATTTCAGCAAATCTACCAAACCAGTGGTGTTATCTGAATTAAGTGATGTTACTGATGCACTGACTGCTATGGGATCAACACTTCCTAAAGCTACTGAAGACCTTTACGATCTTATTACAGGACTTGATTTGAGCACTGATGCAGGAAGAAAGGCTTTTGATTCCTTAATAAACAACACATCTAAACTCAAGTCATACTACAATCATCAAGAAAAGATGGCTGAAACTCTGAAGAAGGTGAATGATGCAATAGGTACTGTAAACTCTTCTATGGGAGGGTATAAGAAGGCTTCGTCTGAATATACTAAGACTGTTGAATCTCAGATCACTGGTATGAAGAAGGTAAGTAAATCTACCAAGATAAGAGGTTATGATAAGTTATTCCAAGGTACTGAAAAAGAAATATCTGACACATTGGTGTCCTATGCCGAAACGTTAGGTGATAACACTGACTTCATGTTAGAGTCTATCCAAAAGAATGCTGATCTTATGGCTTCGTTTAATCCTTTCAATAATATCACTACTGAAGTTGAAGCTAAGTTTGCTTCTATAGAGAAAGTTCTTAAGGATGAATTGGGTAGTGATTTCAAACTTCCGAATACTGTTGCAGAATTCAGAGATATATTAATTGCTCTGAATACGGATTTCGATAATACAGCTGCATCGTTAGGTTTAACATCAGAACAAGCAGTTATATTGAGAGATACTTTAGCCCTTAATGGTGAAGCTATGTTAGAAGCTCTGGGTACTATGGATGCTTTTGGTACTTCTTGGTTAGACTTACAAAAAGTATTCACTCAAGCAGATGTAGCAAGCCAATTAAAAGGAGCAGTGGATACTGCTCGTCAGAATATGACATCAGAAGATCCTAACAATACTACCAGTGCAGGTGTGTTATTTGCACAAGGATTGGCTGATACTATCAAGAGTAAGATAGCTGATGGTATTTATAATGCAGTATCCGGCATGATGATGAATGCTATCCTTCAACCTTTGATGGGCATGATGTCTAGTGCAGGTTTGAATTTAATAACCAGTTCTACCCAAGCAGGTACTGCTCTTACTACTGGGGCTACCACTGCTGGTACAACATTATCTACTAATGTAGTTACTGCCGGATCTGCCTTAACTACCAGTGTTGCTACTGCTGGCACTACATTTACTACCAATGCTATGCAAGCTGGAGCAACTCTATCTATAGGAGGAAACGCTGCTGCTAATAGTATGATTTCAGGTGGTGACTCTGCCGGAAATAGTATGGCTGCTGGTGGTGCTGCTGCTGGAGATGCTATAAATAGATTCATCACTGAATCTAAAGATAAGATAGCATCTGCTATAACTACTATTAAAACTTCTTTGACCGTCATGAAAGAAGTATTTAAAGATGAAGGTGTCAAGGATTTGATGAGTGAAGTGAATGACGCTGCTATAGATATTGGTAATTCTACATTTGACACTATTAAAACTTTAGATACTGACTCTGCATTCTCTTCATTTGCTACCCCAATATCTTATACACCTCCTGTACCAGAACCTGTGCAAGATACTAGTGCCGATGATGCAGCAGAAGAAGCTCGTAAAATAGCTGAAGCACTGAAGGCATTTCGTAAGAGCCTTGAAGGAATAGTGTCTTCTCTTACTGAGAACGAAAGAAAGTTGAGAGATCTAAGAGGTGAATTGGCTTTCGGTAAACAGTTCACTACTGGAATGACCCAGAGTACAGCGAATACTACAGTGGCAGATTCTAGTAAAACTACTGAATCTAAATATAGTTTCGCTGACTCTTCAAGAGATTTGAGTAGATTATCCTACAATGTCGGTATGGGTGGGACTCTTCGTAATTTTGAAAATGTTGGAGGTACATTAGCAGTAAGCAGTATACAGAAAGCATTGACCAGTCAACTGAAGTTGATAGACACTGCTACTAAGGGTGTTGTGACAGAAACACAGAAAAATATGTTAAGTACATTCACAACTGATTTGGAAAGTATGCTCCCTGCTGCTGGAGAAAGTGACAAGGAAATTACAGAGAACGATATGAGTAGTATCCTTTCCTTTATCAACGGTCTGTCTGCTAAGGCTGGAGTAAAGGCTGATGGTACATTGGCTACTAGTACGGAGAACGTTGGTGCTTATCAACAAAGTCTTGATAAATTGTTAGATGGAAATTCTACTTCAATTGCAGAATCATTCTTGGCAATGTCCGATAGTGCTATACAAACTATGGCTGAAGCCTCTGGATGGACAGTTGATGAATTCACAGGGAAGGTCATAGATTATATAGAAGTGTTGAAACAACAAGAAGAAGCTCTCGAAGAATTTAATGATTCATTTGACAAGTATCTGACCCCAATCTTTTCAGAATTCATGCAAAGTACAATAAAGGCTTCTGAGAAATTATCAGGACTTGGTAGTAATCTTACTGGATCATGGGATGCTGTAAGCATGTCCTTGTCCGATACTGCAATAGAAGATGCTGTTAAGAGTGTGAGATCCTTATCTTTAGATGATTGGGCTTCTCTTGGAGAATCTGCTGGAATCACAAGTGATGAGATAAAAGAAGCCGTCACTACTGTAATAAGCAGTGCATATGATCTGAAAGAAAAATTCAAGACCTTCTCTACATCCATGTCAGAATTAGTAGACATACCTAGAGAAAGTTTCACTCAAACTCTGGTTGCGGAAAGTGCTTTCTTTGACGGTTTGGATTTCAAACAAATGTTCACTGAAATGGATTTCTCAGAAGTGTATGGGATGTTTTCAGACACGTCTTCAGCACAAAGCATTGCTGACAATTATAATCTTCCTCTGGATATATTCTTAGAAAAGGTGCCTTCTATACTTGAAGCAGGTAAACAGTATAGAGAGAGTCTAGATGCCACAACAGAAACTCTACAGGATCTGGCATCTGGATACTCCACTACTAAGAGTGAACGTTTAGGTGAGGTATACACTAAGGCTAAAGCATTAGAAGAAGTTACTATAGGGAATGTCTCAGGTACTTCTGTAGTGAACTACTCTAAAACTCACGGTGCTGCTGCTGGTGCAAAGGCTGTAGAATCTATGGGCAATAATGTATCGTTAGAAGAAAAGGTATTAGTCACTGAGTTCTTATCTGAACTTGCTAAATTTGAAAAGACTACCATTGATAACATCAACAATTTCGTATCCTCTGCTGGGTTCGTTGACCAGTCCTTAGTTAAGAAAACAGAGATTTCTCAGAAAGGTATGGACATCGGATTAGGTGATTCTGATTTCATGTCTACTATGCTTGGAGGTTTGGATTTATCAAGTGTGGTGCAATACTTCATTGACAATGCATCGAGTATGTCATCAGAACAACAATCTGTATTCAAGGATATAATAGATTATCAAACTGAAGAACTGGCTTCAAGAGAAGAGTATGTGGACAAACTGAGAATGTTATCAGGTAAATCATCAGAAAGTTCTAATTCTATGCAGAACGTTCTGGAAAAAATGATAGAATCTGGTCTTGCTAACCAATCTGATTTGGTTTCATTCTCTCAAATGAACATGGATGAATTGCTTGCTTTAGCAACCTCTAAGAATGATGAGTTGACTCAAGAAGGTAGAGAGACTTATCTTGAGTTCTTAGAACTTAGAAAAGAAGAGCTTCAGTCTTATAAAGACTATAACAATTCTATCAGCCTAATGTTAGGAACTAAGACTCAGAGATATATTGATTTACAAAATTCATCCTTGAAGCTAGTTGAACTTGGTATCGGAGGAGTTGCAGACATATTGGCTGTGAACACTATGGACTTCCAAGACATACTCAACATGGCTCAAGCAGGTGGGGATGTTCTTAATAATGAACAAAGGGAAGCTGTACTTGAATATCTGGATGTTCGTAAAGCTGAAATAGATGGCATCAAAGATCAAGCCAAGAATTATGCTGATGCATATAAGAGTATCATGGATGCACTGCAAGAAGGTATTGATGGTATAAAGGATAGATTAAAGACACTATCTGGTGATGACACCTTCCTGAACAGCACTATAGCTCAGAAAGATTCTCTGAAACCTGCTTATGACAGTTTAACTTCAATGAATGATAATTCAGTTGTCACTGGCACTTATGATGAAGATACTAATGAGTTCTCAGGAGTAGATGATACTTTACGTAGAATAGCCGATGCTAACAAATATATTGAACTCATCGGTGAGATATATGACATGAGGGTTAGTAAATTAGAGAAAGAAAGAGATTTGGCTCAGAGCATGTTTGACTTTACTAAAGAATATTATTCCAGTATCTCAGACATGTACAAAGATGTTATTACTCAAGCCAAAGATTTTGCCATCTCTATCTTTGATTCCATAGATTCCATAGCCAATGATTCTGGTAAATATGATTCTGAAGTGAAGGCTGATGTTCTGAAGCATGATCTTGAAAAGAATTACAGTTCGGATAAGGCTCTCGAATTACGCTCAGTTATGGAAGAACCTTCTAAATCATCTATGTTGTCTAAGAAAGATGACTTTATGGCTAAGTCTGGTAAGTATCGTCAGATGTCTGAATATTTTGGAGCTGATCAGAACATTATGTTCACGGACAGATTGGGTGTTGAGAAGTCGATAACTTCTAATGCAGATGCTGATCCAATGGAAAAGATAGCTTCATTTGGTTTAGAAACTGAAAAAATGAAGATGGACGGTCAGATACAGAAGAGTAAAGATGAGTTCACTTCTACAACTGACATACTGTTCAAGTCTGCTGAAGATTATAAGACTGCTATAGAAGATTTCAGAGGAGTGCAATTAGATGCTATCCAAGCTGCTCTGGAATTAGAGTTGGCTGGGATTGATAAGAAGAAGGATGAAGAGTTAGCTTCCTTCGACAAGATAAAAGACAATTTCACTAATCTGAAAGGTCTTGCTGATAAGATGAAGGACAGCATAATAGGGTATAAGAAAGCTCTTGATCCTAATTATTCTAAGAAGGAATTAGAAGGATTGATGCCATTCATCTCTGGACTGACTGCTAAAGGTTTATCTGAAGGCATACAAGCTGGTACTTTCACTAAAGATGATGTAGAAAAATTAGAAAAGTATCATGACCTAGTAACTGAAACTACTAATGCTCAGATAGATTCTATGAAACAATTATTTGATATAACCAAACAATTAAATGGATGGTTAAATGATTTAGTTTTCAGTGAATATAGTAATGCTTCACAATCCGATAAATTGACTGCATCTAAACAGGATTATGATAAGTACCTCGAATTAAGTAAGAGCAGTGATCCGGCAATTGCAGCAGAAGCTATGGGTGCATTGTCAGGAAAGGCTGATCAATATCTTAAACAACTTAAAGGGTACTATGAAAACATTTATGACCCAGATGCTACTGACAATACTAAGGAGCTTCAATTACAACAATCTAAAGATCAGTATTATGCTTTACTGGATAAATCCCAAAACAGTACAGATGAAACTGAGAGAAGTGCAGCACAACAGGAATTGAGTGGGGCAGCAGAAAAGTATCTGGGTGTTTTACAATCTTTCTATGCAAGTGGTTCTGAATATCAAACTAAATATGCTGAGATAACTTCTTCAGTTAAGGGTGTTGTTGATACTAATAAAGATAAACTTGGTATCACCAAAGATAATGCCCCAATGCTTACTGCCGATAACACTGCAAAAATTAAAGAATTGCAACAAGCTACTATAGACAGATTACAAGGTGTCCAAGATATTCTGAATGGTGTCCCTGAAACATCATGGGATGAAACCCAATTTACTGACATGAAGACTGCTATAGAAGATAAATACTTCTTACAGAAAACTGATGCCACTGAAAATGCTAATCTGATTAAGAAAGGGATAGATGATAACGCTATAGCTGCACTGAAGGAAATTAAAGATATTACCATAGGGACTGATGCTACTAGAGATTCACTTGTTACCACTAATTTGACTCTTGGTGGAATAATGGAAACTGCATCTAATCAATACAAATTCATACAGGATAATTGGGTGTTGAAGGCATTTGACGATAGTACTTTCCAAGATGAAATATTGAAGCTCACTACTGAATATCATGGTGAACTTTTAGAAGCTGACAAGGTGTACTCTGATGCTTATGTAAGTACTCAAGTATTAATGATTACTACTCTTAAAGATCTATTTGGTGAAGAGATCCTTGCCATCAAAGGTGTCAAAGAAACTATAGAAGATTCTACAAAAGCAATAATGGGTCATAAATCTGATTTGGCTGATGTAGGTATTAGTGACAAAGTAGATGGTGGTTTGTCTAGAGCATCTGAAGTTGCTAATTCTGCACCTGTGAGAGCTGATTTAGGTATTGTTTCAAAGAACTTGGTGAGCCAAGGTTTAGGTAGCGAAGCAGATATTGCAGCATTAAATAAAATGTCTCTTACTGAAGTTAATGATTTATATGCAAAGAACAAGAATAAACTGAATCCTTCACAATTAAGTGCTGCTGAAGATTATTTAGAAGCTAGACGAATACTTGATGGTAATCCTTCTGGTGTAGGAGTATCTAAAGAAGTTAGCAGTTCTGCATCTACCGTAACGAAGAAGCCTTCTGCATATTCTCAAGTTACATTAGATAGTGGCAAAACTCCTTCGTTAGGTGGAATTGGAGACATGTCTTCATTGAATGTAAACAAAGGTATATCATTCACTCCAGTAACCTCTTTACCAGGAACTTCTCCTGAAACGGGTACATTAGGTAGTTCAACTGTTGGTGGTAGTACAACATCTAACAAAACTACTTCTGCATCTTCATTGAGTATAAATCCAGGCATTACTACATCGAAGGCTGTCACTTCTGGGACTAAGAATGTAGCAGGACAGATGACTCTTGGGAATCTATTGTCACAATCTATAGATGCAAAAAATGGAGTGACTAAACCTACTACAACTTCAGTTGCATCGGTGTCCACACCAGCTACAACGTCTGTTAAAGCTATAAGCACCCCATCTGTCATGACCGTAGCTGAAGCCTCTAAAGGTTTGGTTACTGCTGGGATAGGAAGTGAAGCTGACATAGCTGCCTTGAGCAATATGTATATAGCTGATTTATATGCTATGGCTAATAAATATAAAGCAACTCTTTCCCCTGCACAAAACGCTGCTGTAGATAAATACTTACAGGCTAGATTAAGTGTTGGCATGTCACCTAGTGTTGGAGTGTTTGCAGAAGGTGGGGTAGTAACTTCCCCGATGATAGGGTTGATAGGTGAAGCAGGTACTGAAGTTGTTCTGCCAATAGATAAGTATAAATCCTTAACTGATCTACCATATCAATCTCTTGGATTGCCAATGTATGCAACAGGGGGTATTGTAAGCAAACCCACTATAGCCGTCGTAGGAGAAGGTTCTGAGCCGGAAGCTATAGTGCCATTATCTAAACTTCCAGATATTGCTCCTCCTCCTGCACCTGTACAGACTATAACTGTCCAAACAGAGTCTAAGTCAAATACAGAGGAAGGGGATCAAGAAGCAGAACAATTACGTATCCAAAATGAAAAATTGGAACAACAGAAATTATTATTGGAAAGACAAAACGAATTGTTGACTATCGTGATAAATAGACTGGAAGAACAAAACGTTAAGACTCAAGAAAACACTAACGCAACAGTATCTTCTTGTGATAAAATATCTTCCACAATAAGTTCTGCCAATAAAGGGATAAACAAACGATGACAGATAATGAGTTCTGGGAATTTATAAATTCTGTAAATTCCCAAAAGATTTTACTTGCAGGTATTTCATATCATGATGTGAATGAGGGGGTGGATAAAACTTTATACATCTCTAACAAGAGATTTGTAACAAGTCCCACCGACTCATTAGCTAACGTGGCATTTGATCCTGTCTTAAACATGACTACCCATGTGTTGCAGAATAGTCTAAGTATACCCAATCCTACAAGTAATCAGTTATCAATTTCTGTGGATGCTATCATTGATGAGCTGGAGATAATTAATAAGGACGGTATTTACGACTATCTGCTGCAACACATATTTGATGATCATCCTATAAATATTTACCTCGGTGATCTGTCTTTTCCTTTTAGTGAGTTTAGAGTAATTAAGAAATTAATTGGATCTAATCTCACCTGTAAAGGAGAATATACATTATCCTTACAATTCTCTTCTCTTGATGGAGTCTTTAATAGGGATGTTCAAAGAAATTTCATAACATGTGGACCCAGTAAAGGTACTCCGATACCTCTTGCTTATGGATTTGTGAGAAGAGTAGTCCCTGTATTTTTGGGAATAAATCCAAAGACAGGATTTGGTAGATATAAAGTTAATGAATATTCAATTCATTCTATAACGTCTGTCCAAGATAACGGTGCAGATATATTATCACAGGTAGTACAGTATCTAAATGTAGGGGAGTTTGAATTGAAGACTACCCCAGTAGGGACTGTGACAGTAAATTTATGGGGCACTACTGATAGTTCTGGAAACTGTATTACGAAGGCTGGAAATATTATTCAGCATATAATAACTAATAAAACAGATTCTGGAATACTTATTGATAGTGCCAGCTTGGCTGCTTTTAATTCATCTGTCTATGAAGATATGGGATATTTTATAAATCAGAGAATGAATATTAATGAGGTATTTGATGCAATACTGAGTGCTTGTTTAGGATTTAGATACTTCACATCTTCCGATAAAATGTTTCTTGGACATTTCAAACTTGTCAAAGAAACTACTCCTGTAGAAATAGATAATCTCCACATCCTCAGCGAAGGTGGTGGTGTTGTAATGGATTCTGCTTTCATCATGCCTATTGCCAGTATTCGGGTATTGTATAATAGAAATTATTACCCTACTGATAATCTTGTTGCTGGTTTGACCGAAGACATGATAGAATTGAAACGTACTCCTTTCAGAGTGTATAACTCTGGTACTATATTTGACGATAATATAGAAGCCCTATCTTTAACGAATGTCACTCCTACAACTGCACTACTCAATCTAAAGACTACTAGCATGTCTGATGCAGGAGTGACAGATCTTAAGACTAGCGTTAAGGTTGGTGATTATGTATCAATATCTATGGCATTCAATACAGAGAATATTGGATCTTTTAAAATAATAGGTGTAGACACTTCTAGTGTAACTATCTCCATAGTAGGTGGTGTGCAAGAATTAGCTGGAAGTTCATCTATATTAACTTTGTTCTTGAAAAAGAGTGATGTTCTATCCAAGTTCAAGAACCCAATCTTTGCTACAGATAGAGAGACGATGTTTAGAGAAAGAGCTGGGGCGGAGAATCAAGCCAACAACCTTCTCTCAATATATGACAGAATACGGAGGATATATACCATAACAATGTCAAATCAAAATATAAGTTTTAAAATGCTTCAGCACCTAAAAATATTCTCTAATAGATATGGTATGTCTAGTGGAGTTGATGCTTGGGTAATATCATGTCCTGATACCACTTTCTCTTTGGGCAGTATGGAGATAAAGGTTATAGTATGATAAAGAATGATTATCATTTTAAAATGTCTACGGATAATTACGTAATGAAATCTTCCATTACATCTTTACTCCCCGTAGTAGAGAACAACACTCTGGGTATTCGTAATTTCAAAGTGAGTAGTCTTGGTTTATTAGTCCGTACTATGGGACAAACTCAGAAATTCACTATAACTTTTGATCAACTCAGAAGTGTGGATATAATACATTTGAGTGGTACTAATCTTATAGTTGGTTCGTCTCTCCATATAGTTGGATATAAGAATTCTACTGTAGTGTATGATTCGGGAGTGGTTGATTTTATAGATCCAAAACCTTTACGAGATTACGGAGAGAATTTTGGACCCACACCCTTGGGTGGATATACAGAACATTTTCTAAGTAATACTGACCATACTACTATCTTGGACACTCCTATTATCATGACTTCCGTAACGATAGAGTTGACTACCAAACACTTTAATTACATTGATGTATCCAAGATATTAATATCATCACTGTTCTCACCTATATCTAATAATATATCATATGGTATATCTATGACGTATCAGAACAGTAATAGTATTCAAAGAACTTTATCGGGGAATGCCTTTGTCAGTACTAAATTCACTGTACGGGTTATAAATCTATCCTTAGAGAGGTACACTGAAGAGGATAGAATAGCTCTTGCAGATATATTTTTTAGATTAGTTGGACAACCAGTATTCATTACTTGCTTTCCCACTTCTGATTATTCCATTAGATTGGAATATTCTGGATTATACATTATGACAGGCAGTCCTTCCATTTCTCACCCAGTCTATGGTAGGTTTGATTCTGGAAATATAACTTTTGAGGAGCTTTAAATGGAATTACAACATGCAGATGAAATAGCTGATTTCTTTCTTGATCAGATATTTTATATAACACCCTTCAATGAATTAAGATTGAGTGTGAATGAATTAATAGATTTGGTAGAAGAACTAAAAGACGGACAACCTTCTATAGCCGACAGGGTTTCAGACAGTGTTCAGAAATCTGACATACCTGCTATTTACAACGACATTAAAGATGATCCTATAGATATGTCGAATGTACCCTTGTCTACCCTTACATTTGCCGGAGTCACTCCAGACGGTTCTTTTTTGGGAAATAATTTATTAGCCAAAATCCCTTCCGTACAAGATATGGTGTTTCCCTCATCTGGGGTGAGTTCATATGTGTATATTAATAATGGAGTTCTGTCTATCAGTCCTACCTATGAGACTGAAAAAGTATTAAATTTTAGTAATACTAATATAGGTAGTGATCCAACATCCTTTTTATACAACAGGGCTGGAGTAATAGGATTTTCTACAAGTATTCCTCCATCTGCGTTTGGATTAACTTCCAATTCTGGGCTTCCCCCAGGTTCAATTGTTATGGCTTGCAAATCCCATTCTGATACTTACCCCTCATATGGTATAAATGGTGGTATTTATTATACTAAAGATGATTATACCCCTATAACAACCACTTCGTCTGATAATAACAAATTTAGCTTTGTTTCTGATAATGTTACAAGTAATGTAAACACTACTGCATTACTAGGGAGTGCTGAAACTGTATCCTTGACTCTGAAAGATAAAGGTAGCGATGTGACAGTGAGTATACCTCGCTGTCAGAACTCTACTGGATGTAATTATTTTTACAATAGTACTCCTTCTAAAAATAATGCTATACTATCTTTTGAGGGCACCACTGCCGCCACTCCATATACTACCATGTATGGTTCAACTGGAACTCGCTACTTAGTTATGTATAAAGGAGAGAGAGCTACAATATATCTTACTGATCCAGAAAGTAATTCATGGTTCACTTCCCCTGTAAGTGATGGGGCAATCTTCCATTTATATTTTGGTATTAGCACAACCAGGGGATATTCATTGCCAAACATTGTAGATCTTGCAGATATGATTTCTTTTGAGTCCTTTGAGGATGGGGTGTGGAAAAAGATATTATCTGTAGGATTTAGATTCTCTATAGAGAGTTCATTCACCAACCCTAATGGCACTGTTGTTACAGGTAGTATTCCTTTTGAGAGGTATTTCATAGAAAGTGATTTCTTTTTAACTGAAAAATTAGTTTCATTACCTGCATCTTTTCTTGTGAATTCTTCGGTAAGTGGTGTTATTGTTATCATTAGGGATGGTATTATGAAATTATTCTTAAAAGATAATAATCTAGGAGGGGGAGGTGAAGGTGCTAGTATCAGCCTTAAATCGGGATATTCAAACCCTTCTCCGACCAGTTCTAAAAGAGTAGTTATTAGCAGTCCTATGTATAATTCTTCTACATATATTGATAGAATAACTGTGTATGGGAAATATGTTAATTCTTCTGGCGGTACGACCCCTTCCACTACATCTCACATGTATTATGGCGGAGAAAATCCTTATAGATATTTAAACATGTCTAGAACAGACAATTATTTATCTAGAAGTAGTACTGTATATAGATTAATACCTTCTACCCATCCTACTACAGAAAACTTCCAATTACCTAAAATTAAATATAGTGAATTGTTCAGTGTAATGGGAGACTATTATACATGTAACTACTTGGTGTTTACACCACCGGATATAAAGAGCATAGTATATAATTGTATGGGATATGATGACAGGGTGTCTTATAGATCAGATATATTTAAACCGTTTACAGAATATCATGATAGGGTCACTTCTACAGGTTGGATTTCAAGTAGTGAGGTGCCATCTGATAATCATTTTTTAGCCTCATCTACTTATACTCAGGGTATAAGAGTACCTGATCATGTACATGAATTAACCCCTAATAGAGATGTATGGATACCTAACATGAGCGATTCTAGTTTCCAGGTTCTCAGCCTAAATGCTTCCAATGCAGGTGCTAATCTCATAGTGACTAAAAAATCTGACAATTACGTCACTTCGTCTAAGGGGTATACTGGAGCATTTACATTAGGGTATTCTACTACCGGTTATCAGGGCGTTGTTCGCAGTAATGAAGTATATTATTATCTAGTCACAGGTAAATAACATGAACAAGATAACAGAAGAATTTAAAGTATTGGATACCAATTATGTCAGTAAATTAGAAAATCTAAGGGAGAATCTCAACACCATAGCTGGGTTACTCAACGAACTTGCTAATGGGGATGAAACTCTTGCTATAAAAGATATATTAATGGATATAGTAGATGAAGATTTTCTCACATCATATTTAACTGAACATCCATTCAGTGCAGCAGACATGAATTTAGGGTCTATAGACATCACAAGTCTGGCTTCAGGCACACTCAGTACTGACACTCCCATTAAAATAACAGCTTCTAAGGCAACCTCCTCTAAGGTGCCTTTTGGTAATATTACTGGCGGGGGTGCCACCTCTGGATTTGTTAAAGTGATTGACGGAAATGTTTCTGTAGATTCTTCTACACCATCCGCATCCCCATCACTCCCTCCTCACGAATTGGTGTTCCAAAAAGGTGGTAATTTATTTACATTTCCTACTACACAAGATCCTGACATAATAAATATGCTAAAAAGTACAAATTACATACCATTGGGTTCTACTTTTTATTATATGTCTAATGATCCTCCTGATGGATACTTGATAGAAAACGGTAAGGTAGTGAAGGTCAACGACTATCCAGAACTATATGACTTTTTATCATCAGTGGTGAGTCGTAAAATCCCCAGCGGTGGTCCTGACTTCCGAATATTTGATAGGAGAGGATTGTTTCTTACCCCATCAAATGCTAAGGCGGATAGTGGAAGTGATAATAATAGGACTTATGATATAAGGTATGATGATCAATATGGTTCATGGAGGAGTTATGTGTATGGGTTGAACAGTACATATATTGCACATGATCATTATCAGACATATGATACGGTTGCACAATTTCCTGCTCCAACAATTTTATTGTTTGACAAGAATGCAATGGACAATTCAGGCTCGACATACATGGTTACTACAGGTAGTGGTACAATTCCAGTATATTCGGTAGTAACTGGCGTTAATAATGTTTCATATACTGTAGGCAATGTTAAGAAATCGCCTTATGCAAGTACGGCACCTAACATGTCTACAGAGAATAGACCTTCAAATATATGTTTCCCTACCATAATAAGAGCAAAACCATGATAACACTTAACGAATTACAATTGCTTGCAGGAGATGTAAATGATGCCATACAATCCCTCAACGAGATGTTGAGAGTCAGAAGAGAAATATTAAATATATTGAATGATCCAAATTTTGATGTTGCAGATACTATAAACTCAGGGATGAACTTGGCAGAAGTTAGAGCCAAAATGATGGAATATAAAGCATTAGCCAGTTCTTCAGGACAGATATTGGCTAGATCATTCAATTTGGTGAATTTAGGAGCATCTAAGGGTATAGTTGGTATTAAATCCAATAATAAATTGGGTATGTTACCATTGGAATCTGATAAACATATAGACTGGGGAACTTCTACTAAAGGTGTTCTAAAAATAGTCAGTGGTAAATTGACAGTGTATAAAGAGAATCCTCCTACAAACTGCGGGACTGGATATACTGGTCCTGTATCTACTAATGCAGATGGTTCCTTGAGATATTGTAGTGCCCCCAGTCCAGAGACTGTTGCTAAAATACTTCCTTATATAGGTTCAAAAATTCCCACTGGTATTATTATGCCATATATAATAAATGGACCTCCTCCTGAAGGGTGGTTGTATTTGAAAGGGGGTACTATTCCCAGTGGCACTTTATATGATCCGTTAAGAGCAATGGCTGGAGGCAATACTCTACCTGATGCTAGGGGTAGATTTATTAGAGTATATGATGATGGTGATGGTACTACTCAAAATGGTAAATGTGGAAATGGTGGTAAATTACCAATAGTAGATGTAGATAGAGATTCTAGACATCATCATATTCACGGGACGGGTAATTATATAGGCAGTGTTCAAGAGTATGCTATGGTGGATCATTCCCATAAACCTCCATTTACAACTTGGGAGATGTATAAATATTATCTAACCCCTACTACTACCTTTAATGTATCTGCTCCACCAACAGTCACTAACGTAGATGTATGTTCGGTGGCAACTCTACAGGCTTCCCCATCAGTCCCTATGGACAGTTACCCTACTGTACATCCATATGCAAGTCCTACCTCTTCAGAAAGATTTATGGAATTACTTCCTCCAGCCACACTGGTTAATTTTATAGTGAAGGTATAAATGAAGACTAATAGAGATATTAATATTGCATCAGCTGGATATAAAATATTCTTATATGATATTACTACTAAGGTATATCTAGGTTCCTCTTTTGAGTCCCTTACTTCATCTTTGCCTAAATATGTTTCTTGGACAACTACAGTCCCTCCCATCTTAATAGATGAAGGGGAGTTGATTTATTCATTATCTGAAGATAAATGGATACCTAATTACTCCAGAGAGTATCCATTCAAATTTAAATACTTCAGGATGGAGTTTGATAAGACTGATTGGGATATATATGAAGAAGGTGAATATTATTACTTCTCAATTGTAGACATCATACACTGCGGCGGAGAATTTCCAGACGTGAGGGTTCACAAAAAGATTACAGACGGGGTATATAAGATGTGTGTGTTAGGTCAGGATTTTGATGTTGAGATGAGGGAGAATAATAGAGTATTAATTATTTGTAGAAAAACCCCCTTTGCAGGGAAACTGGCTATAAAATATTGAGGAAGATTAATTAACCTTCCTCAATAATGACTTATCTAGGACCAGGTAACGGTGCAAAGATTATTTTCTTATGTTCTTCGGTATGAGAATCATTGCTTGCATCACTTGGATCATAACCCACTTTGTGAAGATTATCTTCATCTTCTTCAGGGGTAGGTTCACGATGTCTCACATCAACAAAGCCGTCACCCAACAGAGAATTTACTCTCACTTTAGGTGCACCCTTCTCACAATCTTCGGGTTTTGTTTGACAATATCTATGCTCACTAGGTCTCAACCAAGACGTTTTTTCGCTCATCATATTTCTCCAATTAGTTAATATAGCCATTATACATTTAGTGGTTTAATTG
>JACCEE010105357.1_pt1 | contig 16821 bp, 14 predicted proteins | sample 7449931 | NCBI WGS metagenome assembly JACCEE01 (sample SAMN15323457, study PRJNA562643) | freshwater metagenome | isolation source: river surface water | place: USA:Blue River Watershed | collected 2017-08-19 | reverse complement strand
GAAACGCTGGCGAGAACTCGGGTGGCTCTAACAATGGAGGGGGCACCACCCCAACTCCAACCCCCACGCCAACGCCCAGCACCGGCCAGAACCCCGGCAATGATAAGCCTGTTGGCGGATCCCCCTTTGACGGCGAAACAGGTGCATCCAATCAACCCGGCAATGGCACCACTCAAAATGGCGTAGATACCAATACCAATCAGCCAACAGGCGCTGCTAATAATGGCCAAGGCGGGCAAACGGACCCGGCCTCTGGCAATGGCAATGCTGGCGGCAATGGAAACTCTGGAAACGCTGGCGAGAACTCGGGTGGCTCTAACAATGGAGGGGGCACCACCCCAACTCCAACCCCCACGCCAACACCAACGCCGGAACCAACGCCGACGCCAACCCCCACGCCAACGCCCAGCACCGGCGAGAACCCCGGTGATAACAGTAGCTCGGCCGCCAGCCCGCCTGCGTCAACGAGCACGAGCTCGGGGACAACCAGCGGCACCACATCCAGCCCGTCGGGTTCTGGAAACGGCAATAACGGGAATAATGGAAACAACGGAAGCAATGGCGCCGATAACGGGAATAAAGGCGGTAATTCCGGCTCATCCACTGGCACCCCCATTACGCTCGATTTGGATGGCAATGGCGTCCAATATGTCTCACGGGCAGCCGGTGCTCAGTATGATTATGGGCAGGATGGCTATGCCGAAAAGACCGGCTGGGTTGCCTCTAATGATGGTTTGCTGGCCGAAATGCGTGCTGATGGCTCGTTGAAGATCGTCTTTTCAACGGCGCCTGGCGAAACAGATATGCAGGGCCTTGCTAAAGTCTATGACAGCAATAGCGACCATGTTTTTTCCATTGCCGATAAGGACTTTGCGTCCTTTGGCGTGTGGCAAGATCGTGATGGCGATGGTGTCTTTGACAATGGCGAGTTTGTGTCACTGAAGGATGCCGGCATTACGGCCATTAATCTCATCACCGACGGCCAAGCCTATTCGGCAGCCGATGGCGATGTGAAGATATTTGGCAGCTCCACTTATGTGAAAGCCGATGGATCCACCGCGTTGGTGCAGGATGTAGGTTTTGTCACCGACAACCCCTTGCCCGCAGCACCAGCCAATGTGCGGGCTGCACCTTTGCCGCCTGAGGCCCAAGGTCAAGACGATAGCAGTGGAAATGGACAGCACGACCAGCCGGCCCATGGCGCGCCGCACGACATGGACATGTCCATGGTGATGCCAGTGACCGACCATGGCGTTGATGCCATTGACATTCAATGGAACGCCCATGGAGATGGCCATGAAGGCTGGACAGGCGAGGTCTTGTCTGTTGACCGGATGGATGCGCCAGATGCGCATGGCGCACCGGGCGGCTGGACGCTCTTTGTCGATCAAGGCGATGGGCTGGCGCCTTATCATCCAAGCCCGGCGGAACATCTCGCCAATCAAGTGCTGCTGGAAAACGCCGCAATGGTGAAGATTGATATGGTCTCTGCCAGCGGAGACCATCAGCAATATGTTGCCGAAGATGTTAGCAAAATTGTCTGGGGCCATTAAGGCTCCAGACGCTTGCGGCGCTTTAGATGGCCATGAGTGCCGCGACTTGAGCTGCGTACTCGCGTCCCCAATCCGCTGACCAGGGCCGTGTGCGTGCCGCTTTTGGCAATTGGGCGATGAGATTAATCTGGGCCCTGACAAGCCGGTCAAGGCCCAGTGCGCGCGCCGGAGGGCTTAGAACTCGGCAATGCTGTAAAAAGCGCATCCGCCCATCCAGCGTTTGCAACTTTGCAGCAAGGCTGGGGTCATGCGGCGCCATCTCACGCGACAATTGGAACCCCAGATAAAAGCCACGCTGTGGCTGGATACTCGCAAACAAATCTGCCTCGACGGCCATTTGCGCCAAGTGCCGGTGCATGGGGGATCCTGCACGGCCCAGCCGGGCGTAGCTGGCTGGGTCAGTGGACAGGATCAACTGCAATATACCCCGCCGCACTGTGGTGGACTGCCCGTCCAACAGAGTTTTGGCGGCGTGCCATGCCTGCCATTCCAACTCATAGGCGTGATGATTAGGCCGGCCGGGGTGCCCAAAATCATGCGCAAGCATTGCAACAATCAGCATGGCACGCTGATCAACTGATAATGGCGTGGGCGCATAGGTGAACAACAGCGCCAGCGCGCGGAGAACATCTTCAACATGATCACGATTATGATAGGGCAATTCCCCCTCATTGGCCGCTGCGTCTTCGCCCATAGACTGGGCCTTTGCCGCCAGTGCGATGGCCACGGACCACAGCGAATTTGCCTCTAAATCAGGCCATTGCCCTGCAAGGTCGGACAGTCTTTCGGTAATATCTGGACACCGCGAGGCAGCGGGCCACATATCCTCAGCGATCGGAGAATTGAGGCTCATTTGGTTTTGAATGTCGTTACACCATCCCAATTGGCGGGAAGCGGCGTTGCCTTCATTTCAGCCAAGCGTTCGGCAAATAACGCAACCAGCCCGTCGGGCGTTCCCAATTTCTTGGCAATCCGCAATTTGGACCCCACCTTTGGCCAGTCTTGCGCAAAATAGGCTGCCACCAGCGTGTTCCAATTTTGAATCTCTTCCCGCGCTGCGGCATCCAACTCTGCCTCTGGGGCGACAGGTTCAAAGATTTCGACGGCCTCATTTTTGCCCTTTACGCGAACACGATCAAGCAAGCGGCAGGCAATGTCAGGGACTGCGGCTCGCGTTGCGGTGCCAATGACAATGCCTACGCCATAATTTTTGGTCAGCCCCTCCAGCCGTGAACCCAGATTTACGGCGTCGCCCATAACAGTATAGGCCAGCCGATGTTGGGAGCCCATATTACCAACGCGCATCGGACCAGAGTTGAGGCCAATGCCAATATCAATGGGTGGCCAGCCTTTCGCCGCAAAATCAGCCGAAAGGGCCTGCTGCTCGCGCCGCATGTCCATGGCGACGCGCACGGCATGGCGGGCATGGTCTGCATCGTCCACCGGCGCGCCCCAAAAGGCCATGATCGCATCGCCAATAAACTTGTCGAGCGTCCCCCGGCCTGCTGCAATTATGGCGGACATACGTGTCAGATATTCATTGATATAGGCTGCCAATTCTTTGGCCGTTAGCGCTTCGGAAATGGTGGTAAAGCCCCGCACATCAGCGAAAAGCACGGTGAGGTCCGCATCGCGGTTTTCCATGGTGTAGCGGCCGGGATCGCGCGCCATTTCTGCAACCAAGCTGGGCGGAATATATTGGCTGAACATAGAACCCAGTTGCCGTTTTGACCGGCCCTCGACCAAAAAGCCCCACGCCATGTTAAAAAGGAACACCGCAACCAACAGCGCCATGACAGAGGCGAGCGGTGCCACCAGCAAACTCGACGTCCACAAGCTGTAATTGATCCATAAGATACCTGCCGCCAAAAGCGCGACCAGCCCAATACCGGCTGCAGCACCCAAAAGCGGCAGCACGAGTGCAGCAAATATGCCTGTCAACATCACCTGAGCGACATCAAGCCCGGTGACATAAGCAGGCTGCTGGCGGATTTTTTGATCCAGCGCGGCAGACAACATATTGGCATGAACTTCCACCCCCGGCATTACCGCATCAGTGGGCGTTGCCCGAATATCGCTCAAGCCCGGAGCTGAGGTGCCAATTAAGGCTATGCGACCGGCCAAGCGCTCGGGCTTAACGCGGCCTTGGAGAACATCTGCCAACGATACATAATCATAGGTACGCTGCGGGCCGCGATAGCTTACCAAGGCTGCCAGCTCCCGATCAACGGGCAAAGTCAAGGGCCCAAGCTTTAGGCTTTCAACACGCGCATAGCCATTGGCGCGCACCACCACGGGCTCAACGGGCATCCCGCCAAACATCGTCCGTAGCATCGCCAGCGACAGGCCCTCATAATAGCCATTTCCATGACGCATAAGCAGCGGCACACGACGGATTATGCCATCATCATCAGGCAGCGCATTAATCTGCCCGGCAGCTGGCGCTGCCGCTGCCAATTGTTTGATATTGCCAGTATAACCAGGCCAGACCGGCGCAATAGAGGCGGTAGCTGGCAATTGGTCCAAGGTGAGCACAGGCATGGGCAGGCTATTCTTGCTGCCCTTGGCACTATTAAAATAATAGCCCAGCACAACAGGCCGATTGGCAATACTTTGCGCAAACACCTGATCTGTATCGGGCAGGGCGCCAAGTTCTCTGCCGGGCAAGCGACGGGCGAGATCCTGGCCCAAAGCTTCAAATTGGCTGGTTTCAGACTCCGCCCAGACGATGTCAAAGCCAAGAACAGCAATGCCATATTGATCAAATAGCTGGTCAATAAGCTCGGCCATGCGAATGCGGTTCCACGGCCAGCGGCCAATTTCCGCTAAGCTTTTTTCATCAATATCCAGAATGACGATACGGTCATCGGGCTCGTTGCTGGCTGAATAGCGCACTCTTGCATCATAGAGTTGCGCCTCAAGCTGCGTGAGCCCCGGCAGTGAGAGCAGGCCCGCACTGTGGCTTGCAAAAAGCAGCGTGAGGCCCAGGGACAAGACCATTGGCCGCCATTTGCGACGCAGTGCCGCCAACAACGACACTATTGGTTTGGCAGCCGCATCGAAAATCCCCATCACTTTAGTATTCCATTCGCGGCCAACGCCGATTTCACCAACAAACGCCCCTTTTCATGCGTCTGAAAATAATATGTAAATTTTGTATTTAAATTGAGCAAGCGATCAATCGCCTGATCTTTTCAAAGGTCCGTGATTACAAAAAATAGCTGACCTGACATCACACAAAGCCTGGAAACAACTTGATGATATGCAAAACGGTTCAATTTAACTCATGACAAGGATAGTTAACTGCCCTATCCGGGGTGATTATTGGTATTAATTTATGAGTCGTTACAATGATCGGCCTTTACCATACAACGCGTCAAATTGAGGCAGAACTGAACATTCGGGCACTGTCGCTCGAGTTTGAGATTGTTTTGTGCCTGTTTGAACAAGGCCCTTTGTCGGCAAGTGAAATCATTGACATTATTCATGCGTCGCAAGCTGGGTTCAATCATATCGCCCGGCGGCTTTTGGCAGATGGCATCCTCATTTCGACGCGGAGCGAAGTTGATCGGCGTATGACGCTGTATTCCGTTTCGCCGCAGGTTGTAAAAGTCCTGTCTGGAAAATTATCGCGGTTCAAGCGCGCCTGATGTGCGCCATTCGGCCGGGCTTTCGGTCGAGGCTGGTCATGCCCGCTAGAGCCCTAACGCACACCTGCAAGACGCAGAATTCGAGTTTCCATGCATGAGTGCGGTTAATTTGGAAATTCTCCTCACTGCTAGTCTCAGCCTCACATTGGTCTGGACGATGGTAACGGATATCCGCCATCGGATTATTCCGAACTGGGTGGTGCTGGTTGTGATCGCGCTGGCGCCGGCGATGTGGTTCATCTCGGACTTAGCCTTATGGCCCGACATTGTCGTCCGGCTGCTGCTGGCATCCCTGTGCTTTGCCATTTTCGCGGCTATTTTCGCGACGGGGAAGATGGGCGGCGGCGATGTGAAGCTGATCAGCGCGCTTAGCCTGTGGTTTGCGCCACAAGATCTCATCTGGTTTCTTATCACCATGTCGTTGATCGGAGGCGGGCTGAGCCTTGTCATGCTGAGCCACGCCCGGCTGCGCCATCAACCAACGCCCGACGTCCCCTATGGCGTCGCCATCAGCTTGGGGGGGATGGCTCTTTTGTTAAGGCCGCTCCTCTAAAGCTGGCCGATGACCTGCCAGCAAGCGGCGAGCGTCAAACGCCTTTTGTCGGATCAACCAAGATTTTTGCGTGTTGTTCTGGATCGCCAAGAGCCGCAAATGCCCCATCCACCTCATGCAAGCCAACAACGCCCGTAATCATAGGTTCGCACTGCACTTTGCCATCAGCGATCATGTACAAGGCGTCCCGATATTCGAGTGGCGAATGCCCGAACACAAAACGCAGTTCCACTTCCTTTTGGATAGCGATGGCAGGTTCGATCATATCGTGCTGCATACACACGCCAACAACAACCACGCGCGAAAAGAGCGGCGCACCCGTGACAATCTGATTAAGCACGCCCGGCACGCCCACGCATTCAAAAATCACTGGCCGTTTGGGGCCAGCGCCCAGTGCTTCAGCCATCCGCCAGGCAGTCCACCAAGGAACAGGAACTTTTTCAAGAGCTTCCCGGGTTTCAACAGCCATCCCCAGCAGTCCGCCAAAACTGGTGACCCAGCCATAGTCTTCCCAGCTGCTATAGGGGGAGGTTTCGCGCGGATCGATCACGATATCGGCACCACAGGCCTTGGCAAGTGCGCGCCGCCCGGGCGAGAAATCGCTCGCAATCACCGTACCCACACCGCGCGCCTTTAAGATTGCGATGACCCCAAGACCCACGGGCCCGCAGCCAATGACGATGGCGACATCCTTCTTCTTCACCTCGCTGCGCCGGACCGCGTGCCAGGCAACAGCCATAGGTTCGGTTAGAGCCGCCATGTCGCTGGACAGGCCATTGGGCACGGGCATAAGAACCAGCTCATCCAGCAGCATTTGTTCAGCATAGCCGCCATTAGACCGCGCGGAGAGCCCAGCCATGTCAATCTCGCTGCCCCAGCGGACAATGGGCGGCGCCACGACGCGCGTACCAGGCTTTAACTTGCGCTTCGAACCCGGGCCATAATCTAGCACCTCAGCGCAAATCTCATGCCCAAAGACGAACGCATCTTGTGCCGATGGCAATGCGGGATAGCCCACCCGATCATTCACGGCCTTCAGCTCATCGCAATGATGGCGCATATGCAAGTCTGACCCACAAATGCCACAGCGCAATACCTTGAGCAGAGCGTGCCCCTTTTGGGGCTTTGGCGCGGGCAAATCTTCAACCCGCAGGGCGCCATTTTGGCAGATAACTGCTTTCATCATGCACCTCCCATCAGCGCCTCAAGCCAGGCGACAGTTAAGAAAATAATCACCGCTCCAACGATCGCGAGGAAACGAAAATCGGGGATCACCAGCTCACGTTTCACTGGCACCAACGCCATATGCATGGCGTAGCTCTTAAAATCGGCCTTGGTCAGATATTTTGGATTGGTCAGCAATTCGAAGAAATGGCGACGACTGGGATAATGAACCAGCAAAATGCGGGTCCAATTATCTTCTGCCGGGTCATCCCCGCCAACAGCGTTGATATCATCCACCCTGCCCGCAAATATTGGAAACGCACCACTCTTCATCAGGATTGGCTTGGCATTGGCTTCGTAAATCTCATTGGCTTCATGCGGCGTTCCGGCAAAAGCGCCCGCTGGCGCCGGGCCTTTGGCCATGGTTTCATGATACCGCAGCAAGTTGAGCATATAGATATCGCGGCCGTCATCATTTTCGCCAAAACGGCGGAGCCGCGCGGCCATGGCGGCCGCATCCTGCCCTTCAGCAACGGGAAATCGCGCCTGCACCTCTGCGCAATAACGATCAATTTCGGCAGCCGTTAGCGGGCGGCGCGGCTCTTGCTTGCGCCACACCCAGATCACAAACAGCGCCAAAACGATGGCAAGAAGTGCTAATTGGGGGAACGCGCTCATCAATCGAAATCCTTCGCAAAAAATTCTAGCAAAAGGGCATTTACGCTCTCGGGCGCATCAAGCTGCAGCCAATGCCCTGCCCCTGTAATGCGCTCAAAAAGGAAGGGCGCCTCTACATAAGCAACACTGCCCCGCATCTGCGCTTCCGCCAGATAGCGGTCAGCATCGCTGTAAATGCCCAAGGTCGGCACGCTGATCTTCGACCGTTCTGGCCGCAGCAAAATGCCAATATTTGCGCGATAATAATTTATCCCAGCCGTTAGCCGACCAGGCCGACCTAGCTTTTGCGTCCAACTGGCCAGCTCAGGATGGTGGTCCGTGAACCACCGGAAAAAGGCCCAATCAGCTGCCTTGATCAGGCCTTCTGCAAAGCCGCGGAGTTGGAACATCAGGACATACCAGCCCTTAAGCTTTTGCTCGAGCGGCCCGGCAGCATAGGCCGCGGCATGGCCCACAGATAATGCAACAAAGCGCTCCACCCGTTCGGGGTGCTTCGCCGCAAATACCCATGCGATCACAGCCCCCCAATCATGACCAACCAGCTTCACGCGGTCGAGGCCCAGCGCGTCCAGAATGGCAACAAGATCAGCAACCAGCCGGGGAAGCTTATACTCGCTGGTCCGCGGCGCCATATCCGTGTCACCACATCCCCGAGTGTCAGGCGCGATGACCCGATAGCCGGCAGACACTAAGGCTAACACCTGATGTCGCCAGACAGTGTGATCGTCAGGAAAGCCATGGACAAGCAGCACCGGCTCACCAACGCCCTCATCGAGGACGTTGAACAAGAGCCCGTCAATGTGAAGCCGGTGCTGCAAGCCTCCTCTCCTCAGGAGCCCAATGACGCCCGATCAACTGCACCGCCTTCAGGCTCAATGCAGACGAAATTCGGTCGCCCATCTTCAATCGCAGCTGCTGGCATGTTCGAACTTGAGGAACAGACCTGACCGTCCGACGTGAAGGAAAAGTCGCGCAGCACCGTCACCCGGGTCGGGCTGGGATAGCTGAAGAACTTCTTCGTTCTGGGGTCGAAGCGGATAATCCGATCAGAATTATTGGCCGCCATCCAGACTTGGCCAGTCTTGCGATCGACATTCAGGGCGTAGGGCGTCTCATATTCATTCTTGCCCACCACTGGGATCCGGTAAGTTTCGAACGTTTCGGCCTTCGGGTCAAAGCGCATCAGCCCCCCAGCATCAAAGGCTGGGATCCAGAAAATGCCTTGCGCATCAAAGCGCGGACGGCGCGGGCCAATCATCGGCGTATCCCATTCCTTAACAGCCATTGTCTTGGGGTCGATCCGTCCGATTTTGCTGGCATAGAGCTTGGCATACCAGATCGACCCATCGATGGGGTTCACATCAATCCCATAAGGAAAGGCCAAAATCTGCTCCCCAAAGAAGCGGTGAGTAGAAAGGTTAAGGTGCACTGCCTGGTCTGGGAACCAGCTGCCAATCCGCATCAATGTGGGAAATAATTGGTCAGTAATCCACCGCAGCAGGCCGTTAGACGGCAGCCGCATCACAGTCATCTGCTCAGTCTTCGGATCAAAACGACCAATTTGATTAGAGGCCACAATTGTGAACCAAATAACGTCATTTTTGTCGATCCGGATGGTGTGCGGATACAGCGCATCATGCCCGACCTTGTATGTCTTAAACTGCTTGGTGCGGGGGTCAAAGCTCATCAATGTGCTCGACAGCGCATTGGTGATCCAGAGCCGGCCATCGCTGGTCTGGGCCAGAGAATGCGGCCCGTGCTTGCCCGTGAACTGACCAATTGGCAGCTTCATGCCTGAGAAGAGGCCACCGCGTGGCAGATCGATATCTGGCAGCTTATTTTCTACAATTTTGCCAGTCTCACGGTTGAGCACCCATAGGATATCATGGCCTTCATCAGTGCCATAGAGCATCCCATCTTGGGCGACATCGGCATCATGAATGAAAGTATAGCCATCGCCCACAAGCCATTCACGCACTTTGGCGCGCGCCAATTCTGGGCTGGCGCCATAGCTTTGGCTTGCCGCAAAAGGCTTGCCGTCAAATCCCTTCCATAAGGTCTTGGCAATCACACGCCCCTGCGCCTGGCTTTGCATGGCCAGCATATTTTCCATCTTTTCAACCTCAGCAATCCACTGCTCGTGATCGAGTGGAATGCGGGTCCAGCTATTGCCGACCTGATGGCAATAATTGCACTGGCTTACAAAGGCTGGGCGGTCACGCGCCACATTGGGCCAAGGCAGGCGGGCATTAAATGCCGAAGCGGACAGCGTCTCATTCATCTCGGCAAGATTGGTAAAACGGCCCAAGGCCAAGTTGAGTTTTGCCGATCCGCTGGCGGTAATGGCTTGCTCGACGCTTGCGTCCTTATATCCAGCCAGTCGCACACGGACCTTCACCTTGCCCGCATAGGGCGTGCGAATGGCATAGGACCCATCTGCGGCAGTGTAGACTGTTTGGCGGCGTTGGCCGTCGGCATCAAACACCGTGACCATGGCGCCATAGGCTGGGCGGCCATCTGGCAAGCTGGCTGTGCCAACAAAGGATCCAGCAAAGGCGCCTGCGGGTTGCATAAAGGCAGCCACGGCAAGCATGGCAGTTAGGGCTTTGTTCATGATAGGCGCTCCCTCAAGCCGCAGACGGGGCGGGGTGAAACCAAAGATTAAGCGCTTTGCCCGCGCGCAACCCAAGCAGCAGCCCAGGCGCCACAAGTGCGACAGCCGGGCCACCCGTCAAAAGACTAACCAGCAGCGACACGCCCGAGACATTCAGCTTTTGATCCCCAAGAAAATCTCCGAAAGCCAGCACCAGCACCAAAAGCGTGCCACTGATCAGATTGACCAGGACAACAGCCTTAAACAGGCGGCCTGCTTTCCCGAACCACAGCAAGGTCGCCATGACCAGGGCCACACATGCGGGCACCAAATAGCCATTGGCGCTGAGACCAAAATAGCCGACGAGCAACCCAAGAACGAGCAGCACGCAAGCGAAAAGCCGGGCAGATCCCGGCTGCTTTTCAAGAGACATAGGCACCCCCTCCAGTTTGCCATTTGTCGTCACCTTATCGCGTTGCGATTCAAAAAGTTGACTTTGGGCGCCAAACTGCAATCTCTTACCCTATGGTGAAATGGGTGCGCAGTGGCGTCATGGAAGGCGCAACGGAGCTGGTGGCAGAGCTGGGTGGGGATTTTCGCGCGCTTGCCCGGGCCGCAGGCGTCCCGCTGGCGCCAATGGCCAATCCTGATCTGCCAATGCGCGTAGACCGGTTCGTGGCCTTTATGGAGCTTGCAGCAGCAAAATTGGCAACGCCCAGCTTCGGCCTGCAATTGGGGCCACGACAAAGCTTGTCGCTCTTTGGGCCGATGGCGCCCTTGCTGAGCAGCGCGCCGACAGTGCGCGATATGATTTTGGACTTGGTAGATTTCTTTCCCGTCCATACCCAGGGCACCATCGTTGGCCTTGACCCGACAGACGAGGGATTATTGCTGACCTATGAGCTGACAACCGAAATTGGCAGCCAACAAAGGCAAGTTATTGAACTCGGATTCTCTGTCATCGCGCGCGAAATGCGCCGCCATGATCCGCGATGGATGCCAGATATGGTGAGCGTGCGGCATGCGGCGCCGGCCGAGCTGAGCTGGCACCACCGGCTTTTGGGTGAACATATTTTGTTCAACGCCGATCGGAATGCCATGCTGCTTGATGCCAATCTCTTGGCCCTGCCCGTCATAGGGGCTGATCCGGCTGTCCATGACGAGCTCGCGGTCCTTTATGGATCTGCCACCAAGTCTCTCGCAGGCGTGGAAATGCTGCAGACTGAGGCGCTTATCCGGGCGATGCTGCCCTTTGCGCCAATTGATGTTGGGATTGCTGCACGTCTGCAGCGGACATCACGCCGGACTTTGCAACGCCGGCTTGCAACCAGCGGATCCAGCTTTGACGATTTGCGCACAAAGGTCCGCGCCAGCTTAGCGACACTTTATCTCCGCGACTCTTCCCTCTCCGTCAGCGAAATTGCCGAAATTCTTCAATTCTCAGAAACCAGTGCCTTGTCGCGGTTCATGAAACGCATCACCGGCCAGAGCCCGCGCCAAATTCGAATGGCGCATAAGCCAACTTAAGCCGTGCTCGGCCCTGCGCCGTGCACTCACCGACCAGATTTTTGCAAAATCCGAGCCCAGACAAAGCAGTCACAGGGTACCGCGCAAATTTCTATAGACGTGCTTTGTGTCGGAAAACTGGAGCGGGCGAAGGGATTCGAACCCTCGACCCCAACCTTGGCAATATTCAGGTCGATAAATTAGTTGTTTGATATCAGATATTTATAAACGGCTGAAAAAATCCGAACACGATCCGAAGATTGGATCGGAGATAAACGAAGCTTAAGCTTCAATTGTCGCGGATCAAAATCGCGCAGCCCCTATGCTCCCTTAAACATAATAGCGCTTATACCAGTTCCGGAACTGCGGGATCGGACCGTCACCATCACAGATGATCGGGTTGGCCTCAAACTTCATCCGATCCCAGATAATCTTGTCTTGATCCAATTGTTTGCAAATGTCGCGGATGAGCGCTTTGGCGAGGCCTGAACCTGGCCCTTGGGCCTGCACCTTGGGTTGGGTAAAGCAATAACGGACCCGCAGCACGTCTTCTTCCACTGGAGCAAGGCTTGCCACCAACAATGTTTCTGAGATGCCCGTAAAGCGGGTCCAGCTTTGCCCCGGGCCCATGGTGTCATAGCTGATGACGCCATCAACCATTCCCGTCGGTGTTCCCATTTGCGCCTTTACATCCGCGCCCCGACCCCAATCACCCCAGCGCAATTCGGCTGCGGGCACATTGGCCGTGCCGTGAATATATTTGAAGTGCGCCACATCGACGCCATTTTCAGCCATATTCTGGATCGAGCCATAAACGACCCATTCATGCATTTCATATGCCGTCCAATCGGGATCACTGGCTTCGGGGTGATGCACCACCTCCCACATCGGCGCTTCGCCTTTGGGATGATACCAGACCCAAATCCAACCATTTGCTTCTGTCACGGCCCAGTTATTGGTGCATTTGCGTTTCACCTGAGGCGGAATGGCCTTGGCATAGGGGATGTCTTTGACCACGCCCTCTTGCCCATCATAGCGCCAAGCGTGGAACGGGCATTCGAGCAAATTGCCATGCACTTTGCCGCCATGGCCCATATGCGCGCCTAGATGTTTGCAATAGGCATCCATCACGCGCACTTGCCCATCTTCGCCACGCCAAATTGCCAAATCTTTGGAGAAATAGCGAATGGGCTTGGCCTCGCCCTTGGCCACAAATTGAGCACGTTCAATGGCGTACCAGCCAAAGGGAAAGCCAATATCAAGCCCGCGTTCCTGGGCGCTGGGTAGACCTTCTACAGGGGCGACGCGCCATTCAGTGAGTGCGTCGCCGCGCAGCTTATCTAACAATTGCCATACGGCAACTGGGGGCGTGCGGGCATCCGTTGCCGCGGCATCGAGAACATCGGTCATCTCATGGCTCCTTTAGGCAGCTTGTGCGCTTGAGCGACGATCAAAAGTCACGTGCACGCCATTGACGCGCGCCTGAAACTCCGCGGCGCGCGTGCGTGGATTGTAGAATTGGCGATACCAAATCCGCTCTTTGTGAAAGGGCCCATCATCGGGCACTTGCATGATCGACAAAGCAGGCTGCTTGAACTTCCACAGCTCAAAATCCTGCGCAAAGGCCTCGAGCGCTGTGTCTTGATAAGATCGCGCCATGGATACATCCGCTTCTGTTGGTGTGGTGCTCGATACTTTCACCATCAGCGCATACCAAACACGCACTTCGCCATCTTCCACAGGGGTGTGGCAGATCATGATGATCGACGGGAACTGCCCTTCCATCCGCGACAAAAGGATGCCGGGGCCCGTGTACCAGGTATCGGTTTCCAGAACCTCTGCCCCATCAATCAGCGTCCGGTGGCCCGCCCCGAAACGCTGCATGATCACATGGTCGCGAAATTCATTTTCGAAATAGACCACATCGCGGCTGCCATGGACGGGCACAAAATGCGCATAATCCGCCATGTTATCGACAATTTCCTGCGGGTGGATGGGCAATGTGCCCAAGGGATCAATGCGCCAGCGCACCCAACCCGTCATATCCCATTCGTCAAAGCCAGGCAGATCATAATCCGGCTTGCCGCCTTCGGGATCATGCCACATCCAGATGCAGCCTGCCTTTTCCTGCACGGGGAAGCTCTTGATACATGCCGCCTTGGGCACCCCGCGCGTGGAATAGGGAATGTCATCGCACTGGCCTTCAGGCGTGAAACGCCAGCCATGGCCGGGGCAGCGGATGGAATCGCCCTCAATCTGCTCGCCATCGCGGACAATGTAAGAAGTTGTATTGCGGGCAATATGCACGCGCATATGCGGGCAATAGGCTTCCAGCACGACAGGCCTTCCGCTCTTGCCCCGGTAAATGACCAGATCCTGCCCGAAATAACGGATCGCTTGTGGAGTCTGCGTAATCTCTGCCGCGTCTGCGATCATGAACCAGCCGCGTGGAAAATCAAATTCCCCCAGCCCATAGTCTTTCGTGGTTGCCATTGCCCTCTCCTCTTCCAGTCCCGCGGCTTAAATGAATGTGTCGGTATTGGGGTTGCCCAGCATGAAGCCGCCATAATTGCGGGCCACTTTGAACGGATTGTTCGCAATGTGCGTCCGGCCTGTGTGAATATCGACAAAGGTCCGGACCAAGGGGCTTGAGCGATAGGTGCCTTGCGCCCCGCAGCTGTAAAAGAGGCGCGAGATCAATTCAGCACAGCGATCCAAAATCTGGCCCGATTGGAAGCGGAACATCAGCCGCTGTTCCAAATCAAAGGGCGTATCGCTGCGCGCTTGGCCCATCAGAACGCCAAAATTGCGATTAAGTGTGGTCTTCATTTCATCAATGGCCGACGCTGTTTCGGCAATGACCACTTGCGCATCAGGATCATCAGAGGTGCGCGAGAAATCATTGCTGCTCACGCGCTTCGACGCATAACCGCGGAACGCATCCAAAGCGCCTTGCAACGCGCCAATTGATGAGGACGAAACGGCGCGGACAAAAATCTGGCCAAAGGGCAGCTTAAACAGCGGCGCATCATTGACCTTCAGGCCCGGGCTTGTTGCTGCAAAACCATCTTTGGAACGGTGCGTGCGATAGGCGGGCACAAAGGCATCGCGCACGACCACATCCTGACTGCCCGTGCCGCGCAGGCCCATTGTGTCCCACACATAATCAATTTCAAAATCACTGCGTGGGACAAGGAAGGTGCGATAATCGGGGGCGCCGCCCTCTGGATCGGGCACGAGCCCGCCCAAAAAGGCCCATTGGCAATGGTCCACGCCGCTGGAGAACCCCCAACGCCCGCTAATCCGATAGCCGCCCTCAACCGGCGTCACTTCGGCGCGCGGCATATAAGAGGAGGAGATAAGCGTGCTTGGATCTTGCGACCAGACATCTGCCTGCGCCTGCGCATCAAACAGCGCCAATTGCCAATTATGGACCGCGACCACGCCTAGAACCCACCCAGACGACATACAGCCTTCCGCTACTTTCATCTGGACGGCGTAGAACACCTCTGGGTCCATCTCATACCCACCCCAGCGCTTGGGCTGGAGGATCTTAAAAAAGCCTGCTTCTTGAAAATCACGAATGGTTTCATCGGCAACTTTGCAATCGGCCTCACACTGCATGGCGCGCGCACGCAGTGCTGGAATCAACGCCTCAGCCCGCGCAATCAGGTCAGCGGCGGTTACACTGGATTTTGTTTGGGATAACTGCATCGTCTTTCTCCCTTCTCAGGCCGCATTGGCCAATTGCTGTGCCTCGGTTGCCCCAAAGCCAACGCTAAAGTCGTGGCCCCACAGGCTGACGGACGTGCTTTCAAAAATTGTGTGGCGATCCCAATTGATGGTGCGGCCGCCATAGCCATATTCCAGCGCAAAACCGCCGGGCGTCTCCATGTAAAAGCTCGTCATATGGTCATTGGTATGCTTGCCGAGCGTTGCCATCAGTCGGACACCAGCCTTCAACATCCGGTCATATGCGCGACCGACTTCGTCCATGGTTTCCACTTCGACCATCAGGTGAACGCAGCCGCTGGGCACGGCCCCTTCAAACAGCGCCAAACTGTGATGACGGCCATTATCGCAATGCATGAAATAGATGCGCTGCGCGGGCCCGTCGGGCCCAAGCGGGCGGTGAATGAGAATATCCGAGACGCCAAATTCAAGAATGTTTTCCAAAAAGGCGCGGGTTTCTTCAATATTGGGTGCGGGCAAAACCATATGGCCCAACCCCAAAGCTCCCGTTACAAAGGCCGGGACCCCAACGGGGGATTGAAACCGGTCAAAGCTGCTGACGAACCCAAGGGCAAGCTCATGCCGGTTGCCTGATGGATCAAGAAACCAAACCATATCGAACACATGGCGCAATGCACATTCCGCAGGCGTGCCCATCGTATAAGCGGCCCCAAAAGCGTCAAGGCGCGCCACAGCGGCCTCAAAATCTTTGGCATTGGCGACTTCCCAGCCACTCGCGAAATAGCCATCCTCATCTGCAGGTTCGATAAAGAAACGGCCCGCGCGATCATCGAGGCGCAATGCCAAGCCACCCGGCACATGATGCGCCGACATGCCAACCACGTCTTCGCCAAAGCGCCGCCACGCCTCAATATGGCGAGACTGAATGACCACATATGCAAGCGCTGGAATCGCCATCCCACCTTCCTTTTCAACTGAGAAATGGTGAGGCCCTTGCAACGAAGGAACATTGACCTAGGTCAAAATTATCGTCGTTATTCGTTAATAACCTCGACCTAAATAACGCAATTCTAAGATTTTCGTGATTATTAACGAATATTTGCGTATCTAAGATGTTCTCCGCCTACGAACACATCAAATCCGTCGACAGAGATTGTTCGTAGACAATTTGGGTGGTTTGAGTCGTTGGGGGAGGCAATAAGATGAGCCCAGCGCTAGGTAACGCTGCGTTCTAAGTTGACGGATGCGCAAAACCGCAAAGCGACCTTCTGGAGGGTCGAACTGTGGGCCGTCTCTAACTTATAAAAAACTGGAGCGGGCGAAGGGATTCGAACCCTCGACCCCAACCTTGGCAAGGTTGTGCTCTACCCCTGAGCTACGCCCGCTCTGGCGTTGGCGCGGACAGTCTGTCCTGCGCGGGAGCCGGGCTGT
>JACCEE012662859.1_pt1 | contig 16829 bp, 16 predicted proteins | sample 7449931 | NCBI WGS metagenome assembly JACCEE01 (sample SAMN15323457, study PRJNA562643) | freshwater metagenome | isolation source: river surface water | place: USA:Blue River Watershed | collected 2017-08-19 | reverse complement strand
AGACTTTGACCAAGCAATCATGGATTTTCTAGTTGACGAGTTTAAGAAAGAAAACGGAGTTGATCTTAAGAAAGACATGTTGGCCCTACAACGTCTAAAGGATGCTGCAGAAAAAGCTAAAATTGAATTGTCTAGTTCAGCAAGTACAGACATTAACCTTCCATATATTACAGCAGATGCAAGTGGTCCTAAACATTTAAACGTCAAACTAACTCGTGCAAAATTTGAGTCAATGGTTGAAAAACTAATTGAGCGTTCAATCGAGCCTTGTAAAGTTGCAATGAAGGATGCTAACGTTTCAGCTAGTGACATTGACGAAGTTATTCTTGTTGGCGGACAAACACGTATGCCAAAGGTACAAAAAGCCGTCGAAAAACTATTTGGTAAGGCTCCACGTAAAGATGTAAACCCAGACGAAGCAGTTGCGGCGGGTGCGGCAATTCAAGGTGCTGTTTTAGCAGGCGACAAGACAGACGTTCTATTGTTAGACGTTACGCCTTTGAGTCTAGGTATTGAAACAATGGGTGGTGTGTTTACTAAACTGATTCAGAAAAATACAACTATTCCCACCAAAGCATCACAAATATTCTCAACAGCAGAAGATAATCAGCCAGCAGTTGATATTAAAGTAGCACAAGGCGAGCGCGAGCTATTCAAATATAACAAAATGCTAGGTGAATTTAAATTAGATGGTATTAATCCTGCACCACGCGGTATGCCACAAATTGAAGTTACATTTGATATCGACGCCAACGGTATCATGAACATTAGTGCTAAAGATAAAAGCACTGGTAAAGAAAATAAGATCACGATTAAATCCGACTCTGGACTTTCAGAAGCTGAAATCCAACGAATGGTTCGTGAAGCAGAAGAAAATGCAGAAGCAGATAAAAAAGCTCGTGAACTTATTGATGCACGTAATAGTGCAGAATCGGCTGTTCATACATTAAAGAAAGACTACGAAGAACATAAAGGTAGTTTAAACGATGAAGAACAAGCCAAAGTTGAATCAGCAATCACAGCTCTTGACGAAGCAGTCAAAGGCAACGATGTTGAGACAATTAATAAATCTGTTCAAGATCTTTTTGAAGCAGCAACACCAGTTTTTGAAAAGAAACGTGCCGCGGAAGAAGCCAAAGCTAAGTCACCAGAACATAGACAGGCTAATGACACTACGGTAGATGCTAGTTTCAAAGAGGTTGACCCAACAGATAAAAAGTAATAAAATTTAAACGTAGGGCGCCAATAGTTGGGCCCTACTCAGTTCTTGCTTAATAAAGGAGATCTAAAATGACACAACTAAGAACTATTGATACAAATGCTTTAGCTCAGCTTAACAGAGCTCTTGTAGGTTTTGATCGTTACTTCAATGATCGTTTCTTCCAAGGAACACAAAATGGTAACTACCCTCCGCACAATATCGTCAAGTATGATGAAACACACTACGGTATAGAAGTGGCAGTTGCTGGTTTTAGTAAAGATGAAATTACTGTAGAAGTTGATCAGGATCAACTGACCATTAAAGGTACTAAATCTACAGAAAACGAAAGCAAAGAATATTTGCATCGTGGACTAGCTGCTAGAGATTTTGAACAACATTTCACACTAGCAGAATACATGGAAGTTAAAGGTGCTGAAGTAAAAGATGGTATGCTTAAAATTCAAATTGAGCGTATTGTGCCAGAAGCACTGAAACCACGTGTAATTGAAATTAAATAATAGCAACTATGGGGGAGGAAACTCCCCCAACTTTGAAAGAGACTAAAATGCCTAGCACAGATATTCAACTAGACGAAAAAATTAAAGTAACTATTCAGGAGCCAAAGCGTTGGAAAGTTATTCTATTAAATGACGACTCAACTCCTATGGAGTTTGTGATAAGTCTGTTAGTTGAAATTTTTAAACACACTCCGGATACAGCAAGAGAAATTATGTTGGATGTTCATCAAACAGGTAGCGGTATTGCAGGTGTTTATAGTTTTGAAATTGCAGAAGCAAAAGCAGTTGAATCAACTCAACAAGCTCGTGCAGAAGGTTTTCCTCTACAAATAAAATTGGAGGAAGAATGAATAATTTAAGAGAACTTCTCAAAGAAGCACATACTAACGCAGAACGTAGTGCGTTTGTTAAAGTATTGTTCTCAGGATCTATTAATCCAAAACTCTACGCAATTTATCTAAAGAATCAACATCCAATGTATGAGATACTAGAAGTCTGTGCAATGCCGCATGGATTGTTTAGCGGCTTACCTGAAATCCGTAGAGCTCCAGCTATTCTAGCAGATTTTATGGAGTTGTGGGGTGAAGATAATACAGAAGATCCTCCAATGTGTCCAGTAGTAGATGACTACATGCGACACATTCTTAGCATAAAACATGATCCTAAATTATTAATGGCACACATTTATGTTCGTCATATGGGCGATTTAAGCGGCGGGCAAATGATTAAAAAACGTGTTCCAGGTATTGGCAGATACTATGAGTTTGGTGACGATCCTGAAAAAATTAAACAAGCTATTAGAGAAAAATTAGACGACAGTTTAGCAGACGAGGCAAAAGTTTGTTTTGAATTTGCAAGACGCTTCTTTGATGAAATGCTAGTGGTTGCCAAAGACTATGAGTAAAGTTTGGGACACACTAATAGGTATACAACATTTATTAGAAGAAAACTTCAATCGTACAGGCATTGAAGTAGCAGAACCTGGTATGGATCGATTTAATCAACCAGGATGGGTAAACAAAGTGTGGAGTTCTTTCTTATATAGACGAGCTCACGTCGATGTCGTAGATGCTAGAGAAACCAAAGGTCTATGGATGATGCATTGTTGCATTTTCCCTCACTTACACAATCCTGCACCAATATATGGTTTTGATGTTATTGCTGGAAAAAATAAAATTACAGGTTGTTTCCATGATTATAGTCCTACTGTAAATAGCGGACATCCTATGTGCCAGTGGTTTGCAGACGAAGTCAGCAAACTTGAATGGCGCAGAGAACGTGAATTGCCCGAGTGGGCTCAACGTATTTTTAGTAAAAGTATGGTTGCAGCTGGTAATGTACAAAGTGATGAAGAATTACAACAAATAACAGATCTAGCAAAAACAACACTATTTCACTATCTTGACACAGTTGGTGAAACTAATAATACTGTTGCTGATACTACATACGAACAAAACTATTACGCAATTAATCAAAAGCAAAACCCACATACACCACGTGTAATGGCTAGTTTAGGGCTAGACGAGGATGATGTGCGTATTTTCATACAGGATTGCCTCTTCCCAGAAATTGCATAAATATTGTTACTATGCGATTTTCTGATATTAAAATTCTTACCCCAATCTTTGAGATGGCTAGCGACGCCATTAGCGACTTAAAAAATGCCCTAGCTGGTAAAATTAAAGAATTACCTGCGGACGAAGGCACAGTAAAAACTCTTAGAGAAATTGAAGATTTACTAAAAGATGTAAATGCTGGCGGCAGAACAGGAAAACTTAACAAAGATCTAGCTTCAATACAAGATCCAGTTGTACGAGAAGCTCACATGCTACTAGCTAGATACATAAACCAAATTATTTCTTTTGGCAATGCTACTCCTAAAGATCGTACAGAATTATTTGAATTATGGCGAACTGACAGTATTGTAAATTTTGATAAACTGTTAGGCAATAATATTGCTAGTTGGACTGAAGTTTTTAATGGTTATAACAATAATCCAATTATACAAGAACTAGTAGATGAATTAATGGTTATTCCAGCTCTGGGTCATGGTAAGGGAGAATTTGCTTTAAGTGTCTTAAGTAAGCGCATCAGTAAACCTGAAAGCGGCAAGGGAGACTTAGAAGTTAATTACAACGGACAACATCTCAAAGTTGAAGTTAAAACAGCTGACATAGGTAAAGATAAAGTTAAGATAGATCCAGCAACAGGTAAAAAAACAGTTGTTAAAGGTAAAATGAGTTCTGCCCGTTTTGGAGACCAAGAAGTTAACCCAGCACCCGGCTATGAACAAGCCTCAATAGAGTTGAACAACTTTGTTAACAGTCATTTGCCTAAAGGTGAAAAGAAATTAGGTGGTAGCGGTCTCAACATTGGTAAAGCAGTTGAGTATCTTAAAACAATGAAACCAGAAGATGCGAATACTCTTATGGGTATGATCCGTAAAAATGTTAAACTAATTTTTGGTAAAAAATTTGCTGATCCTCGTCCAGACTACCAAAAAAAATTAATGACGAACATCAATGGAATTTTATCTTCTATAGAAAAAGGTAATGTTAGCGCGGCCCTACAATTTTGGTCAAGAGCTAATTTTAACTATTACATGGCAGCTAAAAAAGACGACGGTGTGTTGTTTATTAATATTCCTGAAAGAACTACAGTTTATTACAATACAGCAGAAGATCTACAAGGTGTTGGCCTACGATTTAAAGCAGATACAACATACCTAAGTGGTGGCGATCCTAAACGAACAGTTTACCCTCAAATTCAAGTTGTTCCAAAGGATTATGGTGCAGATGTTCTTGCACCGGAAGTTGAAAAACTTTCTAAACCACAAAAAGAATACAAAAAACAATCTGCTGCTGAAAAGGCACTTGAAACAAGAAAAACTCAGTGGTTAGGATGGGCTTCAAAACTAGCAGATATGCGTCAAATAACCAACCCGCGATTAGTACAACAAATTGGTGCAACTGCATTTGAATTAAGTCAAAAACAAATGCCTTTTGATTTGTTAATGTCGGAGTTAGAAGCACAATATCCTCAATTAGCTAAAAATGTAGTAAGACCACGACAACTTCCTACAGTACAAAAACTGTACACACCTTACGTTCCTCCAATAGACGAACCAGAAGAAGTTTAATCTAAATTAAACTAGTCGTATAATTCGCTTTCGTGTCCGTGTAAATATAATACAGGATACCGGGAGCGAACCATGTCCAAAGTAAAAAAAATAATATCATTACTAGTATTGCCGGCAACGGTAATAGCCGCTCCATTGGGCGATTTTCAATTTAAAAGTCCTGCCTTCAATGGCATTGGCTATAGTAGTCATGTATTAACTATTGAAAACCAAGAACGAACACGAGCAAAAGAACGTGCTGATAAACTACAGGCTGAAATAGACAAGGCCGCAGCAGATAAAAAAAACACAAATCTAGCAAAGTTTATTAGTAATTTGGAATCACGTATCTATGCACAAATTAGTCAAAACGTAGCAACAGCTATGTTTGCTAACAATAACTGTACTGCTAGTACAAACACAAACTGCACTGGTAGCATAGATTTTCAAGGAAATTATATTAGTTGGAAGAAAGTGTTAAGTGCAGACGATCAGAATTGCTCTACTGCATACGGTGCTTGTATTATGTTAAAAATAGCAGATCCAACTGCTACTAATCCAACTACTGCAAGTTGTCAAGATTCTGGAATGAGTTGCGTATATGTACCGTTAAGTTCATTCCAAATGCCAGGGAATTAAACATGAAAAAGACGATTTTATCCCTAGCAGTAATAAGTTTACTTTCTGGGTGTGCTATTATTCAGAGAACAGGCGCATTAGATCAAGAACCGGAAGTAACTACACAAATGAAAGGTGTCAAAAAAGAATTTGATACTATTCCTGGACCGCAAGCAGGCCGTCCACTAAGTGTTGCTGTATACAGTTTTATGGACAAAACTGGACAGCGTAGACCACAAAGCAATATTGCCAGTTTAAGTACAGCAGTTACACAAGGAGCAGAAACTTTCTTAATACAAGCACTACAGAATGTAGGACGTGGAGAATGGTTTGAAGTTGTAGAACGTGTAGGAATAGATAATCTAACTAAAGAACGTTTAATTATTCGTCAGATGCGCGAAGCATACGAAGGCAAAGATGCTAAACCATTGCTACCGATGCAGTTTGCTGGTATTATATTAGAAGGCGGAATAGTAGGCTATGATCAAAGTACTACAAGCGGTGGTATAGGACAACGTATTTTTGGTATAGGAAAACAAACACAATGGTCAACTGATACCGTAACTGTGAGTCTAAGAGCAGTTAGTGTAAACACTGGTAAAGTATTAGCCAGTGTTACTGTACAAAAAACTATTCTAAGTGCCGCAGATAGTGTAACAGCTTTAAAGTTCTTTGATGCAGGAACTAAAGCATTTGAAGCAGAAGCTGGATTGAATATTAATGAGCCAGGAACTTATGCTACTAAAGCAGCAGTTGAAATGGCAGTTGTAGAGTTAATTAAGGAAGGTCAACGTAAGGGAATTTGGGATTTTAAACAAGTAACCGCACCCGTTGCAGTCATACCTGCACCTGTTAGAGAAGAACCAAAGTCCCCTGTAATTTCTTCTGAAATAAGAAACACCGAGGAGAAGAAAAATGAGTTGGTTCAATCACAAACCGTTACGCCACCCCAAGGAGCCGTCGAGCCTGCAACCGCATTACAGCAGCCCAATGACGGAAAAGGCGCTGAAAGAAACAAAACAGAGAACACAGCCAACACAACAACACAAACACAAAAAACAGTAATTTCAAAAGGCAAAACAAATGTAAGAGAAACTGAAGTACCAGGAGCAAAAATTATTGCAGTATTAGAAGTTGGACAAGAAGTTAATGTCTTAGAAGAATCAAAGTTTTTTTACATGATTGAATTGAATAATAAGAAAGGATACGTAGCGAAGGAAGCAGTAAAATAACCAGGTGGTACACCTATTAAAATTAAAAAGTACCAAGGAGCAGAAAATGGAAACAAGTAGAACAGGCGCTGGTGGGTTGTCGAGAAAAGTACTCACTATTCTGGTGTTGTCTGCAATGGCGACACTGGGTCACGCGGCTGATAATAGTATCTACATTGAGCAGTCGGGAGATAATAGTACTATTACAATGACTCAAGACGGATCTGGAAATAAGGTCAAAGGCATTCTAACAAATGGAACCGCAGGAGGTACCACAGATCCAGCAAAGTTAACAGGCAACGCACAGACAATTAATATTGAACAAACTGGTGCGACTAACGTGTTATCTTTAGGTGTTAACAGCACACAAGGCGGAACAGTTACTGGTTACGCAAATATTGGTGTCAACTTAAACTATGTAGTTAGCGGCGGTGTCAACACAGGTTATATCAACATTAATAATAATGGAACAGGAACAGCTATAGGTAATGTAGTAGGTATTACACAAGCCGGTGGTGGCGCAACCACAACATTAAACATGACTGGTACAAGTAACAATCTTTCAGTTACTCAAAGCGGCGGAGCAAATAATAGTTTCACAGGCACTATTAATGCAGATGAAACAGTAGCAACTGTTAGTAACACCCTTGGAGGCGGTAATGCTACAACATTAAACATGACTGGAAATAAAGGGCAAGTTAGTGTAACAACCACTGGTGCTACTAATACAACTAACGTAACACAAAGCGCATTTGGTACAAACGGCGCACAAGTAATTGTTAATGTTAACGGGTCGGGTAACACAACAGATGTAACACAAACAGGATTGTTTGATCATTATGCTAGTATAGCAGTTACTGGTAGTGGCAATGGTATTACATTATCACAAACTGGTGGCGCTGGCACTGGTCATCATACTACAATGTCCGTTACTGGTAGTACAAATACTATCGGAGTTACACAACAGGGTACAGTTAGTAATTTAACTAATCTTGCTATTAGTGGAAGTGGAAACACTTATACAATCTTACAGAAAAACTAAGAGGATCCAATGAAATTATGGATGGTAATACTATGCGTTCCGTTGCTAAGTATATCGTGGAAAGCCGATGCCGCGATAGGCAAGGTAACGGAACTAGTCAATACGCCACCAAGTATAACAAGGCAGAATTCGACACTAACGGGATCGAAAGGGACTGGGGTGGAGATGAACGATGCTATCAAAACAGCTCAGGGAAAAGTAGGAATAACATTTGAAGATGACACAAAAGTACAGGTAAACGAAAATAGTAAACTTGTAATTGATGACTTTGTCTACGATCCTAAAAGCAAGAGTGGCAAACTAGGTGCTAAAATTGCACTAGGAACTGTTCGTTATGCCAGCGGACAGATTGCTAAAAATTCACCTCAAAATGTTGCTTTAAACACACCAACAGCTACAGTAGCAGTTCGTGGTACAGATTTCACAGCTACAGTGGACGAACTTGGTGCAAGTACTATTGTTCTTTTGCCTAGTTGTCCTAATGATCGTCCAACTCGCTCAGTAAAAGATATTGAATCTAATTGTAAAACCGGAACTATCGAAGTTAGTAATGAAATGGGAACAGTGGTATTAAATCAACCGTTTCAAGTAACAAAGGTTATAAGTAGGAGTCAACCGCCTACACCTCCCAAAGTTTTAAATCTAAGCGAAATGGCTATAAGCAATTTATTAATTGTTAGCCCGCCGCCTGAAGTTAAACGTGCAGTGGCTGAACAACATAAAATATTTAACCCGCTTGATTTTGATTTCTTAAAAGAAAAAGGTCTTGAAAACTTTTTAGACATGCAGGCTAATACTTTTTACGAAAACAAACTACAACAAAACTTTTTAGATAATGGATTTTTGGCTAGTTTGTTTGACATCATCGGTAACGCACTTGACGAAAAGTTTTTAGAACCTGTTGATCCTATCCTACCCGACTATAAAAAATCTAGTGGAATTGTAGTAGTTAAAGAAGATCCTAATATAACACTATGTAGAGATAATGGCGCAGACATACAATGTGTAACAACACCTATAACGCAGAACAGCACTATATATCAACATCAAGGAAGTTTAGAATTTAAGAATCGTGTTAATCAAGGCGGCAACACTATTATAACGTTGATACAAAGATGAAAAAATTTTTAATATTATTTTCACTTTTATGGTCTGTATGTTTTTCTGCACACAGTCAAGCAACATCTTTTACTGATCTAAAATTTAGTCAATATCAAATTGCAGATAGTCAGTGGGATACAGGTGCTTGTTTGTACACCAGTACCTGTAATATCTATTACACCCAACCTGGAACTATGTATACGATACCCTGGTACAACGGTCAGTGGAACTGGCAAGCAGGACAATATGTACAGTTTTCTCTAAGCGGTATTAATGGTTATCCTTATACAGCTAAAGTTTATAATAGTAACGGTACAATAGCCGGCACTGTTGGCAGTGGTAAAATTATCAACATGGGTGTTGATAGCAATGGGTTTGCTTTATTTTTCTTTGTAGGAACGGATGATAACACAGGACAACTGTTTAGCACCAATGCTGGACTTACTGGTAACAGCGGATATTCATGGACTGGTACATTAAATCCAACAACTAGTCAAGTAGATTCATTTGCAGTAAGTTACGGTTCTACTACACCGCTAGCGTCTGGGCAAACTTACACAGCATCAGGAGGAGGAAGTTCTCCGCCTCCAGGGCCAACAGTAGTAGGTGGTACAATTACACAGACCAACGCACCTACCAATCAAACTATTACCAGTGGCGGGTCATATGTAAGCCCAAGAACAACTGTTGAACAAACAAGAATTAATACATGGACACAGGGATCACAAAATTATAATAATATAATTTATATTGATCAAACTTACGGTTCAAATAATTCAGTTACTATGATGCAAGAAGGTGTTAAAAACAGGATTGATTTTACTCTCAGTGGAAATGGAAATATTGTTAGTAATGCACAAGTCGGATCAAATTATTTAAAAATTGATGTTCCAGGTTGGGGTAATAATATTACAACTACACAGAGTAATACCTCATTGACTAATTACACAGAAACTAAAATTCAAGGCAATGGAAATACAGTAAATCATCAACAAACAGGTCCAGGAAATCATGTGTTATTCAGCAACTCTACTGGAGATATTAACACTATTAATTCTACTCAGTCTGGAAATGCTGGCCATACATTAGATGTTAAATTAACTGGAAACTGGAATACTGTATTATCTAGTCAAACTGGAAATACCGCAAATAACGCTAGTGTTGACTTAACTAATGCTGGCGGACCTGCCAGTGTAGATTTACAACAGTCTGGTGGGAAATCATTTAGCATCATTCAAAGTTGCACTAATCCGGCGGGATGTAGTACAGTAATTCGACAATAATACAAATCTACAATTAAACACACTTATAAAACTTTCATTTTCTTATTTAAATAATAATACCAACACCAATAAAAATAATAAAGTTGGGGAGCGAAAATGAAAAAAAATCTAATTGCAGCTATTGTTGCCGCTATGCTATCTGCATCGGCAATTGCAGGAAACGGAATACTAGTTAACGAATATATTAAAGCAGGAGTAAACGAATCTACAGGCACATTAGGATCTGGCGGAAATACAAGTCCTGGTTTATTATATGACAATACAGGAACAGGCACGTTTAATACAGCCTACGACTACCTAACACCAGGTAGTCCTTATGAAGGATGGGCTGTTAGAATTGACAACGCCGACGGAACACAGTTCAAATTATACGGTAATAACAATGCTGGATTCCAAATGGACAGTAATACAACTGTTAGCGGAGCATGGGTAGGTACGCCTTCAGCAAGTTCAGCAATATGGGCAGGGTCAGCTACAGAGTTTGACATTCGTCATACTTACAGTTTACCATCAGCACAAAAATATCTAGACATTACAACAAGATTAGATGCTAAAGTTGCAATGCCACATTTATACTTTGGTCGTTATATTGATCCAGACGCAGTAGCGGCACCTGGTGATAGTTCAGCAACGGATAATGTTCGTGGCTATGGTATTATTCCAGCTACTAACGTTGTGTTTTCAGAAGCAACCGTTAGTCGTTATGCGTTAGGTTTATATTCAGCACAGGTAGGCAATGTTAATACAAGTATTCAAGGATGGACCAGTGACCCTAAAAATTACTATACAGGTCCAGGAAACTATAACGTTGGCAACGGAGACGACACTATAGGTATTGGTTTCTATGCTGCAAACGTAGCAGTAGGCGATATACTAACTTGGAGATACGCTTATATATTTGGGCCAAGCGCATTTGGAGCAGCTAACTCTGCTATTAGCGGAGGTGCAGGTGGCGGCACAGCAGGAACAAGCAGTTTTGGTACATTAGTGGATGTTGGTAGTGCTACATCGGCTGCAACATCTCCTTCAACTCCAACTACTCCTCCAGCGCCAACTATTACTGGTACAAGCACAGCTACAATTACTGTAAGTGATGTAACTGCACCAAGTACAACACTACCAGTTATTATTGCTAGCCTAGCACATCACGAAGCAAGTGAAGCTAGTGGTAAACAAACTATTGCTCGTGAAACAACAACCAATACAACAACTCCATATGTTCGTTCAGTAACAACTTTAGTTAGAACAACAAATACTTGGAGTGATGGTACTACAACAACTAGCGATAGTTCTACGACAACTACTGACACATTAACAAATCAAGTTACAACAGAAGTTGCTAATGACAGTTTTAGCGGGCGTATTGACCAAATGAATTACCTAGGAACATTAAACAAACAGTTAGATCGTGGTTTAAACATGGACGCTTTCCGCCAAGATGGTGTCAGTCGTGATGATGTAACAATGTATGTTAATGCTAGTGGAGCCAAATCAAACATGGGCGATGGATATAGTGCTAAAAATCAAATTTACGGTTTGGGTGCTGAAAAAGCGATTGATTCAAACTGGAGACTTGGTGCTCAATATAATCGTGTAACTACAACAATGAATGGTGAAGATTCTACAACAGGCCAAGATAAGAACCACTTTGGTTTATTCAGTGTGTATGACATAGAAGGCTACAAAATAGTCAATAACTTAGGTTATGCAGATAACACAGTTAAATCTAATCGCACAATTCGTGGAATTGATTTCAATAACAGTCATAGTACAACAGGCAACAACTTATGGCTAAACAACCGAGTATATACTCCAGATCTAGAGGGCTTCCGTCCTTTTGCTGGTGTAACAGTTGGACGTTCAGAAGTTAATGGCTACACAGAAGCAGGCAGTATTCAAAGTGCTAGAACTGTAGCTAAACAAGTTGACAATTATACATACGGTGAGGCAGGTGTTCGTTATGAAAAGGCAATTGACGACTTTCGTTTAATGGGTGAAGTAAGTCGCAGTACAGATAGTTTTACAACAGGTTCTGTTACTGTAGGTTACAAGCCATCTAAGGACGGTATGATTGCACTAACAGGCACTACACAAACAGGCAACAATATTACAACAAACGCAATAAGCCTCCGCGGCATCATTAGATTTTAATAATAATTATTACAGAGCATAGCTCAACTCAAAGCCCGCAACTAGCGGGCTTTTTTATTAAATATAGTTTTAAGGAGTATGCCATGCGTACTTTAGCATTGGCGTTCCTATTATGCCTAGCGAGCTCTATAGTTAACGCCCAAGTGTTTCAAACTCGTAAACCAATTATCTGCGATAAAGTTAAAACAGTAGTGGAAGCACTAGACGAGAATTATCAAGAAGTTCCTATATGGACCGGTAAAGACGCCAGCGACGAAACAAGGTACAGCCTTTTTATTAATAAACAAACAAAAAGCTGGACATTTATTCAGTTTACTTCAGAAATCGCTTGTATATTGGGCACAGGGCAAGATTCTAAAGAAATATTTGATTTTCAAACCTAAAATTTCTAGATAAATATTGGATGCTTAGAAAAGTATCTATATTAACACTAACTCTATTAATTTCAGGGTGTGCTGGATTGACCTTTTGCAATGAAAAAGGCGAGCCAAAAGGATGCCAAAAATGGAATCCTGCAACCACTACCGGAGCCGCAAGCAGATGAAAATCAATTTTAAAAAAATACTAGTATCACCGTGGACAGCACTAATTACCCTTGCACTTATTGTAAGTGTAAGAATGGTAGATCCTATGTTTGTAGAAAGCATACGACTACGATATTTTGATACATTGATAACTGCCAAAGAACCAACTTTTAACAATATCGTTACCGTAAATATTGATGAAGACAGTTTAAACAAATACGGACAGTGGCCCTTACCTAGAGCAGAACTTGCAAAAATCGTCAAAGAGTTATATCAAAGAAATGCAGGTCTTGTAGTGTTAAATGTTCTTATGTCAGAACAAGATCGTACTGGTGGCGACAACATACTAGGTCAGACTCTAAAAGAATTTCCTGTAGTACTCAGTTCACAACCTAGTCAAAAAACTAAAAATACTCCTCGTGTTCCTGGATCAGCAGTTATCAATAGTGAGTATGCAGATCAAATTATCAATTATCCTGGATTAATAGCAAACGTACCTCAGTTAGAAAATAATGCTATAGGTGTTGGCATCACAAATACACTACCAGAAGTAGACGGTGTAAATCGTCGTATTCCGTTGTTAGTTACTGTAGACGGAAAACTTTATCCAGCTTTAAGTTTAGAAACATTGCGTGTGGCTGCAGGAGATTCAACTGTACAAGTTAAAATGGCTGAAAACGGAATCGATAAGATGAGAATTCCAAAATTTGGTCCAATTGCCACAGATAACTGGGGAAGAATTTGGATTGATTGGAGTCAACAGAATCGTAGTTTTAGTTTGACTAAATTGCCTAAAGATTTAGAAGGTGCTATTGTTATAGTAGGACCTACAGCAGCAGGTATTGGTAATCCACTGCCAACAAGTAAAGGTGCAGTATGGCCGCATGAAGCACATGCCAGTATTATTGGAACTATGATGAACGGAGTTGTTATACAACGTCCAGGGTATGCAGATGATTTAGAAATATACAGCATTATTGGAGCTGGTATTTTACTTTTAATTTTAACAAGGTGGGTCTATGTTGGTCTTGGTGCAACGATTGTGTTGGCTGTTGGTGGCTATATTGCTAGTCGCTACGCTTTCGATAACTTTTTATTCTTATTTGACGCTACTGCGTTTACCGCTGGAACAATACTGGTCGCTTTGCATGCCTACGGTGTCAAGTTCGTCTCAGAGTTCTTACAGAAGCAAGCCATAAAGAAACAGTTTGCTGGATACTGTTCTAAAGAAGTAGTAGAGATGTTACAAAAAGATCCAGACTTAATCAAGCGTGGTGTGCGTAAAGACGTGTCAGTTATGTTCAGTGACCTACGTGGCTTTACTCCTATCGGTGAACACTACGGCGATGACGTTGCTGGCTTAGGCAAGTATATGAACGGCTACATGGATGCTATCTCAAAGCCTATCATGGACAACAAAGGTATGGTCATCAAATATGTAGGTGATGCATCAATGCACATACATGGTGCACCTATTGAAGATCCTAACCATGCACGTACTATTGTTGCCGTTGGATTACAGATGTTAGATGCTGTAGATGAATATACTAAGCTAATGGAAGCGCAAGGCTTGCCGCCAGCCGCAATGGGTTGGGGCTGTAACACAGGTATCGGTTTCATTGGTGAGATGGGTTCAACTGATAGACACAGTTACGACATATTAGGTGACATGGTCAGCACAGCCGCACGTCTAGAAGCACGTTGTAAGGCCTATGGTGTGTTATGTATCATTGGTGCTGAAACATATAATAGGACTAAAGATGATTTCTTCTATCTATGTATTGACAACTTACAGCCTAAGGGCAAGAGTGTAGCAGACTTAATCTATACAGCACTACGTCCTAACGGTGAAGATTGGAGTAAAGACTTAGAACGTTACAATAAGATGCAACAGTTGTATAGAGAAAAACAGTTTGATGCAGCCGCTATTATATGTGGTGAATTAAAAGGCACATTTGGCGGACAGATGGACAAATACTATAAGATCTGGATCGAACGTTGTGAATTTATGAAACAACAAGATTTACCAGATAATTGGAACGGCGAATTCGTCGCACATGAAAAATAACTTTACAGAATTATTTGCAGAGTATATAATAGACAAATGCGTAGAATCTTATCTATATTGGTATTTCTTACCTTACTATGTAATGGGAAATCAGGCCTTGCCAATTCCCAACCTATGTCTATTACCGCGACAAGTTGGATAGTTGCAAATGGAGACGGTGATATAATTCAAAGCGAGAATATGTATCAACAGCGCAGTATCGCCAGTATTACTAAATTAATGACAGTTATGGTTGTATTAGATGCTCATCAAGATCTTGATCAGTATATAAAGCCATATACTCGTAGAGAATTAATTCAATTAGCCATAGTTCATTCTGATAATCATGCAGCAGAATTGTTGTGTAAAAACTATCCAGACGGAAGGCATAAGTGCATTCAAGCAATGAACAATAAGGCTAAATCTTTAGGTATGATAGATACACGATTTAGCGATCCAACGGGTCTTGGAGTTATGAACTCAAGTACAGCATATGATCTAATTAAACTAGTAAGAACGGCGGAACATTATTCTGAAATTGTAGAATCTAGTAAAATGAGTGAAGTGAAAATTAAACACAAGAAAAAATTCCTTGTATTTAAGAATACTAACCCACTAGTGGCAACTAAAGAATTTATTGTAAGTAAAACTGGTTACATTCGTGCAGCTGGTGGATGCATTGTTATGATGGTTGAAACAGAACTGGGCCGACGAATTGTAGTACTTTTAAACAGTAAGAATACTCGTACACGTATTCCTGAAGCTGATTTTATTGCGACACGATTCTAAGGCGTGCTAGGCCAACTAGTCTAAATAGACTAAACCACATCCAACCAATATCAAATTCAAACCAACGCCTACTTAGTTTAGGATTTGCTGGATCTAAGTGATGATTGTTGTGGAGTTCTTCACCACCAATTAAAATACCTACAGGACTAACATTACGACTATAGTCATTTGTATCACCATTACGATACCCCCACCAATGTCCTACACCATTAATAAAGCCAGCGGCCCAGAAAGGTATCCATATCATCTGTACACCCCACACTATCAGCCCCCATGGTCCAAAAAGAACAAGGTCTATAACCAACATCAATAGAATACCAAGGCGGTGATGTGGAGTGTATAATTTACGTTCGATCCAATCTTTAGGAGTACCGGCACCGTACTTGATCACAAAATGTGGGTCCTTGGCGGCTGTGTTGTAAAGACTCCAACCACTAAACATTAAAGTCCATATACCAAATACATGTGGGCTGTGAGGATCTCCTTCTACATCTGTAGTTTGATGATGTTTACGATGAATTGCTACCCATTGTTTTGTAGTCATACCTGTTGTTAGCCACAACCAAAAACGCATAAAATGACTAACTACAGGATGAAACTCTATTCCGCGATGTGCTTGACATCGATGTAAGTATAGTGTGACGCACACTATTGTGATGTGCGTCATCACTAACGTTGCTATTATCTTATCCATCTAATATTTAGTGGAATTGATCAGCCTCTGTACTACTCTTATTAGCAACAGTACTAGTAGCACCAACTGCTTCGCTAATTAAATCAAAATAGCCCACACCAACTTCACGTTGATGTTTAACAGTTGTAAAGCCACGAGATTGTGCAGCAAACTCACGTTCCTGCATTTCTGAATAGCCAGCCATACCACGTGCTTTATATGCTTCGGCTAGTTCAAATGTCGCTAGGTTAACAGAGTGGAACCCTGCTAGTGTAATGAATTGAAACTTATATCCTAATTCACCAAGTTCGCGCTGGAATGTTTCACATTCTTCTACAGATAAAAACTTACGCCAATTAAAACTAGGACTGCAATTATAAGCCAACATTTGGTCTGGAAACTCAGCATGTATAGCATCGGCGAATTTCTTAGCCTGTGCAATATCAGGTGTACTAGTTTCAAACCATAGGAGATCAGCGTAAGGGGCATAAGCAAGACCTCTCCTAATACATGCATCAAGCCCATTTTTAAATTTGTAAAAACCTTCTTCAGT
>JACCEE010608991.1_pt1 | contig 16845 bp, 25 predicted proteins | sample 7449931 | NCBI WGS metagenome assembly JACCEE01 (sample SAMN15323457, study PRJNA562643) | freshwater metagenome | isolation source: river surface water | place: USA:Blue River Watershed | collected 2017-08-19 | reverse complement strand
TTCGTTTTGTTCAACTTTAGCCATGATTAGAACTCCAAGCCGTTTTCACGAGCAGCATCAGCCAAGGCTTTGATACGACCATGATATTTGAAACCAGAACGGTCAAACGCAACTTTAGTAATACCAGCTGCTTTAGCACGTTCCGCGATTAAAGCACCAACTTTAGTTGCCGCTTCAACATTACCAGTAGTACCACTACGTAAAGATGCATCTAAAGTAGAAGCTTGCGCTAAAACTTTGCCACCATCTGCTGAGATAACTTGAGCATAGATGTGACGCGGAGTGCGGTTTACACACAAACGAGTCGCACCCAATGCACGGATGTGCAAGCGTGTGCTTTTCGCACGACGCAAACGGGATTGTTTCTTTTCGTTCATAAGAACCTCGCGCCTTATTTCTTCTTAGCTTCTTTACGAAGGACAACTTCATCCGAATAACGAACACCTTTACCTTTATATGGCTCAGGCTCACGATATGAACGGATGTCAGCAGCTACTTGACCTAACAACTGTTTGTTCGCAGATTTCAATACGATTTCAGTTGCAGTTGGAGTTTCTGCAGTTACGCCTTCAGGAAGTGCATAATCGATTGGGTGAGAGTAACCAAGGTTAAGGTTAACAACGTTACCTTTAACCGCAGCTTTATAACCAACACCGATCAATTGCAATTTACGTTCGAAGCCTTCGTTAACACCTTTAACAAGGTTGTTTAACACAGCGCGAGCAGTACCAGCTTGCATCCAAGCGTCTTTCGACTCTTTAACTGGAGCAACTTGAAGTTTACCTTCTTCCTGTTTTAGCTCGACCAGCGCATGCAGGTTGAAAGACAATGTACCTTTGCTGCCTTTCACTTCGACCTGCCGGCCGTTCTGAGTAACTGTTACACCGTTAGGTACAGTTACTGGGGCTTTAGCCACACGAGACATGAGGAATCACCTATTATGAAACAAAAGCAATAACTTCACCACCGACGCCCGCAGCACGTGCAGCGCGATCAGTCATGATGCCTTTGCTTGTAGAAACAATTGCAATACCCAAACCTTGCTTAACGCTTGGAAGATTATCTTTACCGCGGTATTGGCGAAGACCTGGACGGCTTACGCGCTTAACGGTTTCGATAACTGGTTTGCCTTCGAAATATTTTAACGTAATGGTCAAAGTTGCTTTATTGCCTTCAGCTTCAGCAACTTCTACATTCGAAATGTAACCTTCTTGTTGAAGTACGTTTGCAATAGCAACCTTCAACTTAGAATTTGGCATAGAAACAGTTTGTTTCTTCGCCATTTGTGCGTTACGAACACGTGTTAGCATGTCGGCAACGGTATCTTGCATACTCATTTATAGTCGCTCCTTACCAGCTTGCCTTAACAACGCCCGGTACATCACCTTGCATTACTGTGTCACGTAATTTGTTACGGCTTAGACCGAACTTACGGAAGTAACCATGAGGACGACCAGTTAAACCACAACGGTTACGAAGGCGTACTGGAGACGCATTACGAGGTAATGCTTGTAACTTCATCATCGCTTCGAAACGTTCTTCGTCGCTTGCATTTACGTTTGCAATCGTCGCTTTTAATTCAGCACGTTTTGCAGCGTATTTAGCAACAGTAGCTTCGCGTTTCAATTCGCGATTAATCATACCTTTCTTAGCCATATCGACCTCTTATTTGAACGGGAAGCCGAATGCACGCATAAGCGCACGGCCTTCGTCATCGGTGCGAGCAGTCGTAGTGATGGTAATGTCCATACCACGAATACGATCAATCTTATCGAAATCGATTTCAGGGAAAACGATTTGTTCTTTAAGACCCATAGAGTAGTTACCACGACCATCGAATGATTTCGCTGAGAAACCACGGAAGTCACGGATACGAGGGATCGCGATAGAGATCAAACGGTCCAAGAATTCGTACATACGCTCGCCACGTAAAGTAACTTTACAGCCGATCGGCCAACCATCACGGATTTTGAAACCCGCGATAGATTTACGAGCTAATGTAAGAACTGGTTTTTGACCAGCAATTGCTTGCATATCAGAAAGTGCACCATCAAGGAGTTTTTTGTCAGCAGCAGCTGCACCAACACCCATGTTAATGGTGATTTTAGTGATGCGAGGAATTTCCATCACATTCTTAATGCCCAATTGTTCTTGTAATTGAGCTTTAAGTTCGTCGTTATAACGCGCTTTAAGTCTGGCCATTGCCTATTTCAACCTATTACTTCGCTGCCGCCACTGATTCACCATTTGATTTATAAACGCGAGTTTTCACGCCATCAATCGTTTGGTAACCAACACGGTCAGCCTTTTGGGTTGTAGCATTAAAAATTGCCACGTTAGAGATGTGAAGCGAAGCTTCCTGAGTAACAACACCGCCTTCAGCGCCGGTTACACGGTTTGGCTTCTGGTGCTTCTTCACCAAGTTAAGGCCTTCAACCTTAACGCGGTCATTAGAAACAGACAGAACAGTACCCTGTTTGCCTTTTTCTTTACCTGCGATCACAATTACTTGATCGCCTTTTTTGATCTTAGCCATGATTGCCTCTTATAGAACTTCAGGAGCCAGTGAAATAATTTTCATGAACTGTTCAGTACGAAGTTCACGAGTCACTGGTCCGAAAATACGAGTTGCAATCGGCGCTTTGTTGTTGTTCAAAATAACAGCAGCGTTATCGTCGAAACGAATCACTGAACCGTCTGGACGACGGATACCGAATTTTGTACGAACTACAACAGCATTCATCACGTCACCTTTTTTAACACGTGCGCGTGGAATAGCTTCTTTTACAGTAACTTTAATAATGTCGCCAACAGAAGCATAACGACGATGTGAACCACCAAGTACTTTAATACATTGTACGCGGCGAGCACCACTGTTGTCTGCTACGTCGAGCATCGTTTCGGTTTGAATCATTGCCCTACTCCAAAACCGAGCATCACCGGTCACAATTTCGAAAGGCTCAAAGAGTACTCGAAATTGTCCGATGATGCAACAAGAACGTCTAATTACTCAGCAGCTGCTTCAACAACTTCAACTAATGTCCATGACTTAGTTTTAGAAATTGGGCGGCTTTCTTTGATAGTCACAAGGTCACCAAGTTTAGCAACGTTGTTCTCATCATGAGCGTGTAGTTTAGTTGAACGGCGGATTGATTTGCCATACAACGGGTGTTGAACGCGGCGTTCAATAAGCACAACAATAGACTTGTCCATTTTGTCGCTTACGACTTTGCCGGTTAACGTGCGGACTGTTTTTTCACTCATTGTCCGTTCCCCTGTTTTTCGGTAAGGAGTGTCTTGATAACCGCAATAGTCTTGCGAGTAAGTTGCACTTCGTGCGATTTACCCAATTGACCAGTTGCTTTCGCCATACGAAGACGGAATTGGTTAAGCTGTTGCTCATCAAGCAAAGCTTTCAACTCTTCTACCGATTTTTCACGTAGATCTTTAGTTTTCATTACATTACCGTCCGAGTCACGATTGTGGTTTTAAACGGAAGTTTAGCAGCAGCAAGCTTGAACGCTTCAGTTGCTAGTTCTTCGTTCACACCTTCAATTTCGTACAGGATCTTACCTGGCTTGATCTCGCAAACCCAGTACTCCACGTTACCTTTACCGTTACCCATACGAACTTCTAATGGTTTTTCGGTGATTGGTTTGTCTGGGAATACGCGGATGAAGATTTTACCACCACGCTTAATACGACGGCTAATGGTACGACGGCAAGCTTCGATCTGACGCGCAGTCATACGACCACGTTCAGTCGCTTTAATAGCAATCGAACCAAATGATACTGTACTACCACGATGTGCTAGACCAGTGTTACGGCCTTTATGCACTTTACGGAATTTGGTACGTTTTGGTTGCAACATGGATTATTCTCCCTTGTCTGCAGCGCGACGACCACGACGCTCTTGACCTTCACCACGACCGCGACCGCGTTTAGCTGGACGTTCTTCAGCTGGAGCTGGGTTCATGACTTGTTTCATGCCACCCAAGATCTCGCCACGGAAGATCCAAACTTTAACACCAATCGTACCGTAAGTGGTTTCAGCACGCATAGTTGCGTAGTCGATGTCAGCACGAAGCGTATGCAAAGGTACACGACCTTCACGATACCATTCAGTACGTGCAATTTCAGCACCACCTAAACGACCAGATACTTCAACTTTGATACCCTTAGCACCGGCACGCATTGTGTTTTGTACCGCACGCTTCATAGCACGACGGAACATTACACGTTTTTCCAATTGAGAAGCGATAGCTTCAGCAACTAGACGCGCATCTAAGTCTGGGCGATCAATTTCGTTGATGCTTACTTGCGCAGGCACACCCATAATAGCGGTGAGCTCACGTTGTAATTTTTCAATATCTTCGCCTTTTTTACCGATTACGATACCAGGACGAGCAGTGCTAATTGTTACTTTAGCAGCGCCTGTTGGACGTTCGATAAGAATATTGCTGACCATCGCGCTCTTAAGTTTTTTAGTTAAAAACTCACGAACTTGAAGATCTTTAAGCAAGTATTCAGCGTATTGTTTCGGACTCGCATACCAGTTAGCGTTATGACGTTTCACAACACCTAGGCGGATACCGATTGGATGAACCTTCTGACCCATATCAAACCCCTACCTTAACGGTGATGTGACAAGTACGCTTAGTAATACGATCTGCACGGCCTTTAGCACGTGGCATAATACGTTTAAGGCTCATGCCTTCATCAACGTAAATCGTAGAAACTTTAAGGTCGTCAACATCTAAACTGTTATTGTGTTCAGCGTTTGCAATCGCAGATTCCAATGCTTTCTTAACAAGAGCTGCAGCTTTTTTGTTGCTGAAGTTCAAGATGTTAAGCGCGTGAGCAACAGATTTGCCACGAATTAGATCTGCAACCAAACGAGCTTTTTGTGCCGAGATAGCGGCACCGCGTAATTTAGCAGTTACTTCCATCATAGCACCCATTAACGTTTAGACTTCTTGTCAACACCGTGACCACGATAGGTACGAGTTGGCGCGAATTCACCGAGTTTATGACCAACCATGTGCTCAGTAATGATTACTGGAACGTGGTTACGACCATTGTGAACAGAAATTGTTAAACCAACAAAATCTGGAAGGATCATCGAACGACGAGACCAAGTCTTGATCGGCTTACGGTTATTAGCCGCAACAGCCGCTTCAACCTTAGCGAACAAGTGCGCATCGACGAATGGACCTTTTTTCAGAGAACGAGGCATTAGTCAGATTCCTTTACTTGACGCGACGGTCGCGAATAATCATCTTAGTCGTACGCTTGTTGGTACGTGTCTTGTACCCTTTAGCTTTTTGACCCCATGGGCTTACAGGTTGAATACCTTTGTTACGCCCTTCACCACCACCGTGCGGGTGATCAACCGGGTTCATTGCCATACCACGTACGGTAGGACGAACACCACGCCAGCGTGCAGCACCAGCTTTACCTAGTGAGCGCAGGTTGTTTTCTTGGTTAGAAACTTCACCAATTACAGCGCGGCATTCAACATGGATTTTACGCATTTCGCCAGAACGTAGACGAACGATCGCGTAAGAACCATCACGACCCAACAATTGAACTGAAGTACCAGCAGAACGTGCTAACTGAGCACCTTTACCGATTTTAAGTTCGATGTTGTGAAGTGTAGAACCGATTGGCATGTTACGAAGTGGCAAGCAGTTACCTGGACGAATTGGAGCATCGTTACCAGATTGTACTTTATCGCCAGCACGTAAGCCTTTAGGTGCGATGATGTAACGACGTTCACCGTCAGCATACTTCAACAATGCAATGTGTGCAGTACGGTTAGGATCGTATTCGATACGCTCTACAACAGCAGGAATGCCATCTTTGTTACGTTTAAAGTCAACAAGACGGTAGTGCTGTTTATGACCACCACCTACGTGGCGAGTCGTGATGTGACCATTATTATTACGGCCACCAGTACGTTTTTTAGCTTCAACCAACGGTGCGTAAGGTGCGCCTTTGTGAAGATGGTCGTGAACGACTTTCTCTACAAAGCGACGTCCTGGAGACGTTGGCTTACATTTTTGAATCGGCATAATTCTCGTCCTTATTCCGCTGCGCTTTCAGCGGTATCGCCCAAGTCAGCCATCTCTACATCTTGGCCAGCTTTCAGGGTGACGTATGCTTTTTTAACATCAGAACGACGTCCTAATGTTTTACCAAAGCGCTTAGTCTTACCTTTAGTGATAGTCGTGTTAACTTTAACAACTTCTACACCAAACAATTGCTCAACTGCTTTTTTGATTTCAAGTTTGTTTGCATCAAGTGCAACTTTAAAAACTTGAACACCAGCAGTTTCACCTAAAACTTGTGCCTTTTCTGAGAAGACTGGTCCTTTGAGGATTTGATAGATACGTTCGTTGTTCATCCGAGTTCTACCTCAATTTTCTTAGCAGCAGCCACAGACATCACAACTTTATCGAACGCGATCAAGCTCACAGGATCGATTGCAGTTGCATCAACCACATCAACGTGTGGAAGGTTACGCGCTGCTAGATACAAGTTTTCATCTACAGCTTCAGTAACGATCAATGCGCGAGTTGCATTCAAGTCGTTCAGTTTAGCAAGCAAGTCTTTAGTTTTTGGAGCTGCAACAGCAAACTCTTCAACCAATACAAGACGATCTTGGCGAACAAGTTCAGCTAAGATACATTGCATTGCACCGCGGTACATTTTACGGTTAACTTTTTGAGACCAGTCTTGTGGACGCGCAGCAAAAGTTTTACCACCGCCAACCCAGATTGGGCTACGAATAGAACCAGCACGAGCACGGCCAGTACCTTTTTGACGGAATGGCTTTTTACCACCGCCAGATACGTCAGCACGTGATTTCTGAGCTTTAGAACCTTGACGACCACCTGCTAGATAAGCAGTTACAACTTGGTGTACAAGCGCTTCATTAAACTCACGTCCGAAAGCAACTTCAGACAACTCAACAGCAGAGCCGGAAACAGTTTTTAAATTCACGTTATTTCCCCTCAGGCCTTGATGGTAGGACGTACGATTACGTCACCGCCAGTTGCACCAGGAATAGCACCTTTAACAACTAGAACAGAACGTTCAGCGTCAATAGATACGATTTCAAGACCTTGTACTGTTACGCGTTCATCACCTAGGTGACCGGCCATTTTCTTGCCTTTGAACACGCGTCCAGGAGTCTGGTTTTGACCTGTAGAACCTAAAACACGGTGAGATACAGAGTTACCGTGAGTTGCGTCTTGCGTACGGAAGTTCCAACGCTTAACACCACCTTGGAAACCTTTACCTTTTGATTGACCAGTTACGTCAACTACTTGACCAACTGCGAACAAATCAACACCGATCGTACCACCAACTTCACGACCTTCAAGCTCAGCTTCTGAAACGCGGAATTCTTTAACCAAACGACCAGCAGCAACACCCGCTTTCGCAAAGTGACCTTTCTGAGCATTCGTTACGCGAGATTCGCGACGTTCACCAGTAGTGATTTGAATTGCTTGATAACCATCAGTTTCAAGCGTCTTGATTTGCGTGATGCGGTTTGGATCAACTTCGATCACTGTAACTGGCACAGAGACGCCGGCTTCTGTGAAGATACGGGTCATACCGCACTTGCGACCGACTAAACCAATAGCCATGTGTGTAAACCTCTAAAAAAGCGGCTTAATTAACTTAGAGTGTTAATTAACCGAAAGCCTTAACCCAATGCGATCTGAACGTCAACACCAGCCGCAAGATCTAATTTCATCAATGCATCAACAGTTTTATCTGTAGGTTGAACGATGTCGATCAAACGTTTGTAGGTGCGGATTTCATACTGGTCACGCGCATCTTTGTTAACGTGCGGTGAAGTAAGAACGTTGAAGCGTTCGATGCGTGTAGGCATCGGAATTGGACCACATACTTGTGCGCCAGTACGCTTTGCTGTTTCTACGATCTCTTGAGCAGATTGATCAATTAAACGATGATCAAAAGACTTCAAACGGATACGGATTCTCTGGTTAGACATACCAGTAAACTCCAAGCCAAATATATAAAGAATCACCCTTGACGCACCTCACCTATTGGTAAGTGTCAAAGGCAGTGAAAATCACTAAGGTCACGATCGATGCCGCGACTGTCACGATGCTAGTTACTTTCTTCGCAACTAACCCCCTCCTATTGAGGGTCGCCCATTATAACTATTGTTTAAGGCTTAAGCAAATCCCTTTTGATGCTTTTATGATTTTTTTAGCCAATCCAAGACAAATCAAATGCTTAAATTTCACTCACAGCACTGAGCGCTGCAATACGTATTCAATCGCCTGATTAAGTAACTGATTGCCAGGTTCAAAATGCTTTTTTTCAATTTTCCCTAACTCCGCATCAGACTGAATGTAAGGACCGATACAAGGTATCTCTTCTTCATCATTTTCCAAAAACAATGCCAGGCTTTCGGGTGTACTTTCTGGATGAAATTGAAAACCCAATACATTCTTTCCCATCTGATACATCTGGTGACGGCAGGCTGAATTTTCTGCCAGTAAAATCGCACCACGCGGAATTTCAAAGGTTTCACTATGCCACTGCAACACCTGTAACTGCGGTGGCAACTGAAAACACCAATCAGGCACCGACTGTACCCGTTGAATCATTGACCAACCACGTTCTGGATGAGGATTCCGACTCACTGCTGCTCCCAAAGCATTGGCAATCAACTGCCCACCTAGACACAAGCCAATCGCCGGCTTACCAGCAGACAGATAACGGCGAATCCAGCGTTTTTCCATTTTTAACCACGGGAAATTCGCCTCATCATTCACGCTCATGGTTCCCCCCATAATAATTAATAGATCCACATCCTCTATCTGTGGCAATGCTTCTATTTCTAATGACTGATCAAGGGGGAGTGCAAAAAACTCGGTAGCGGTGATCTGCGCCTGGTATTGTTGTAAATAGGCATAACAGCTTCCAAATCCTTCACCAGCAATATGCTGAAAATAATGGACCTTTAAATGCGACTTCATGCGCGAGAATCCTATTGTTGTTCATGTCATTGCTGCTTTTGCAAAATTGACGCCAAGTTGGATGCTTTTTCACAAAAGTCGACTTTTACTGGCACTACAGAAGGGTTTCTCTTAATCTAAACCGTATAAAAGACCTGTTTTTGAGCATTCCTGTGAAAAAAAATCCGCAAACAGAGCTAATCCATGCACCAAGAAAGGCTCCGCAATATATCGAGACGATTCAACCTCCCCTGTTTCGTGCATCCACCATTATTTTCGACAATACCGATGCCCTGTTTAATCGCCACTGGACCGATCCCTACGATTATAGCTATGGCACACATGGCACACCGACCACTTTCACCCTGGCAGATCAAATTGCACAAATTGAACACGGTGAGTATTGCTTGCTGGCCCCTAGCGGTCTGTCAGCCATTAATCTGGTGAATTCCACTTTTCTAGCTCAAGGTAATGAAGTTTGGGTACCTGACAATATCTATGGACCCAACATGGAACATTTGCACAACCTGCAAAAACGTTATGGAATTCAGGTGCGGGTCTATAATGCGTTAGAGGTTAATTCTCTGGAGTTTTCAGCCCAATCTAAATTGTTATGGCTCGAAGCGGCTGGATCGGTGACGCTTGAATTCCCCAATTTAGTGGGTCTGGTAGAAAAGGCACGTTCCGCAAAAGTATTGACCGTTTTGGACAATACCTGGGGAGCAGGGTTAGCCTTCAATCCTTTTGATTTTTCTTCAGAACATTTAGCCGTGGACATCAGCGTGCATGCGCTAACCAAATACCCGAGTGGTGGCGGTGATATTTTGATGGGCAGCATTGTCACCCGGGATAGTAAGCTGCATCATCAGCTATTCCGTATGCATGCAATTCAAGGCATTGCGGTTGCCGGTGATGATGTGGCACAGATCCAGCGCAGCCTAGCGCATATGTCCCTCCGCTATCGCCAGCAACAGCAAACTGCTCTAACCATTTTAGACTGGTTGAAAACACGAGCAGAGTTCGCGCAAGTCCTGCATCCTGCCCATCCTGATTCTCCAGGACATTGCTACTGGCAACAAGTATGCCAGGATGGCTTAAGCGCTGGACTGGTCAGTGTCATTTTTAAAGCAGAATATGATATGGCGGCTATACGCCGGTTCTGTGACAGTCTCACCCTATTTAAACTCGGCTTTAGCTGGGGTGGCCCGGTTAGTTTGGTCATGCTGTATAACCCCAAAGAAATGCGCCAGCTCAGTCATCCACATCTTGCCGACGGTCTACTGGTACGTTTCTGTATTGGTCTTGAACATGCTGAAGATTTAATTGCAGATATTCAGCAAGCTTTAGCTCAACTTCACTCATTTTAGCCAAAAAACAATTCAACATATTGAAAATTAAAGGATATTAATTATCCTTTACTTTTTTATGTATTTTTATCATGCTGTGTATTGTCAAGGCCATCTTAAAGATGTATTTTAAATACATCTTATAAACAACAAAATGAAGCCGCCGCTATGATGACCCCACAACAAATCGAAATCGTTAAGTCGACCGTACCTGTTCTACGTGAAAATGGCGTGACACTGACCAGCTATTTTTATCAACGTATGTTGAAAAATAATCCAGAGCTGAAAAATGTGTTTAACCTAGATCACCAAAGTACAGGTCGCCAACCTCGCGCCCTGGCTGCTGCAGTTTTGGCCTATGCGGAAAATATCGAAAATCCGGGTGTTTTGGGCAAAGCGGTAGAACGTATGACCACCAAACACGTGAGCTTAGACATCCAACCAGATCAATACATGATTGTGGGTGAGAACCTGTTGCACTCGATCAGCGAAGTATTGAATGTTCCATTTGAATCTGACCTGATTGAAGCATGGAAACAGGCTTATCTACAGCTTGCTGATATCATGATCGGTGTTGAGAAGCAAAAATATGACACACTTGCACACAACCAAGGTGGCTGGGCTGGCTGGCGCGAATTTGAAATTAAAGCCGTTGAAGCTGCGGAAAATGGCAAACGTATGACCATTGCACCTAAAGATGGTAAAGCAGTGACTCCAGCAGAAGCAGGCCACTTTATTTCTGTGAAAGTTCACGTTAAAAAGCATGGTATTGATCAACCACAACAATTTACTTTTGTGGAAAATCAAGGCAATACCGATTATAGTTTCATTGTAACTCCTGAAGAAAATCCAACTGAATTCTCAGTAGCCAAAATTCTTCTTGAAGACTACCAAGTAGGTGACAGTGTCGAAGTCACTGCTCCAGTAAAGCTCTAAATTAGCAGCTTGAGTTAGAACATCCAGGCCGAGAGTTCCTCCCCTTTGAACTCTCGCGCCAAGATGATCCCCTAAGCTGTCTCTTATGGTTAGGCGATCATGCAATTAAGTAAATTCACCGATTACGCATTACGCGTCCTCATGTATATTTCGCGTCCTCGTGAAATACCCTACACCATTGCCGAAATCGCCCAGGATTTGCATGTTTCGCAAAACCATCTGGTCAAAATCGTTCACTTCATGGGCAAAAAAAACTGGATCGTCACTACACGTGGTAAAGGCGGGGGGATTCGTTTGCAGCCTGAAGCCCTTTTATTACGCATGGGCGATCTCGTCCGTATTTTGCAAGGCGGACAACCGATTGTTGAATGCGGCACCCCACCTTGCGTACTACGCAGTTACTGTGGACTCAAAGGCTTGCTCGATGAAGCAGTGGAAGAGTTCTATCAGAAACTCAATCAACACACCTTGGCTGAAGCTGTGGAACCGATTCAACGTGCCACATCCAACAATGCTTACCCAGCCATCCAACTGCTCAACGTATAATCCTCATATCTGCAATATTCGCGAGAACGCCCGAGTTCCTTTATACTAGGGTTTGATTCAAGAATGACAGTGAAGAGCTATGCATCGCAGCAGTGGAAAATCCAGAAACAGTAAGACCGCGCATACGACCAAGCAAAAGATCAGCTACGAGAAAAAAGTAGATCCTGCGATCAATGAATATGCGGTTCAAGCACTGAACTGGTTACGCAAAGCCGAATTCTTGATGAGTGCGCCCAAGCTCTCTCTCTGTGTGGACGATAGCGGTTATGAAATTGCCTTTGCGGGCCGTTCCAATGCCGGAAAATCGAGTGCGATTAATGCCTTGACCAACCAGAAACAGCTGGCACGTGCTTCGAAAAAACCGGGCCGTACCCAAATGATCAACTTCTTTAGTCTGGGTAATCCCGATCAGCGCCTGGTCGATCTTCCTGGCTATGGTTATGCTGCTGTTCCTGAAGCCATGAAACTGGTCTGGCAAAAAGAGCTGGAAAATTATCTGATTCACCGCAAGAGCCTGCAAGGTCTAGTGCTCTTGATGGATATCCGCCATCCGCTGCAACACTTTGATGTGATGATGCTGGAGTGGGCACACTCACGAAAGCTGTTTGTACATGTGCTCCTGACCAAATCCGACAAGCTGAATCGTGGTCCAGCCAACAAAGTCCTGCTCGAAGTCAAACAAACCCTGAAAAAGATGAAGTTGCAGTTCTCTATTCAGCTGTTTTCTTCGCTCAACAAACAGGGGCTGGAGGAGCTGGCCAGCGTGATGGGAGGTCGTCTGAACTTCACTCTGGATCAGGTAAGCCAATTTGATTTAGATACCATTCCGGAAGCTGTGGAGGACGATGAAGTCGACAGTTTTGAAGAACTCGAAGATTTCCAACCAGAACAAATAACGGATGATGAAGCTGATCAACGCTAAAAAACTCCATCTGAATAAAAAAGCCCAGATCAGTCACAACTGATCTGGGCTTTTTGCTGATGCGTAAATTCTAACTCTTTTGTACAGTGTCGGGTAAATGTTCGACATCTTGTGCATAACGGTCAACCACCACACTAATCATCATATCTCCCTGCACATTGACCACCGTGCGCACAGTATCGAGCAAACGGTCGATAGGTAACAGGATTGCTATCGCTTCCGCTGGCAAGCCAACTGACTGCAATACCATGATCATGGTCACCATGCCGGCACTTGGAATCCCGGGGGCACCGAGAGAAGCGATCATCGCCGTTAAACATACCACCAACTGCTGGGTAAAGTTCAATTCCAACCCGATCAGATTGGCAACAAACAGTGCCGCAGCGGCTTCATACAGAGCAGTGCCATCCATATTCAGCTGTGTCCCCAAGGGAATCACGAAGCCGGCTGTTTGCGGACGAACCCCTAAGTTTTTGCGGGCACATTCGATAGATAGCGGCATGGTCGCTGAGCTGGAACTAGTGGCAAAAGCTGTCACCAAGGCTACACGAGCTCCACGGAAAAAACGCAGCGGCTGCATCCGGCCAAATAACCACAAAAGTAATGGTAAGACCACCAAGCCATGAAATAAGGTTGTTCCGGTAACCACTGCCGCGAATTCAGCCAACCGGCTCAATACCGAAATATCTTCACTGGCAATCAGTTTTGCTAGCAAGGCAAAAATACCGATAGGTGCCAGTTTCATCACCCAACCTACCAAGGTCATCATCAGCTCAAAAAACTGCTGACTTAACTGACGGAACACATGGTAACGATCTCCACCATGCACTAGTGCCACGCCGATCAGTAAGGCAAACACCACCACGGCAAGCAGATTCCCCTCACTAAAGGCTTTAAACGGATTGATCAAGGTGTTCTGGATAAAGTTGGTCAAGAATGATGCAGGGGTTAAGCTGTCCGCTGTTTGATGAGCCTGCATGGCACTGGCAAAACTAGTGACATCGATGCCCTTGCCGACTTCAAATAAATGCGCACACAACAAGCCCAATCCCAGTGCCAGCGTCGTGGTCGTAATAAAGCACAAAAAGGTGATTTTCCAGACCCGGCTAAACTGACCGCCTGCTTCCAGGTTGGATACTCCCACGACAATCGAACTAAAAATCAGTGGCACAATCAGCATCTTCAGCGAACCAATAAAAATACTGCTGGCCAGCGCCAAAAGATACAGACTACTGTCAAAAAACTGGCTATGGGGATAGAGATTCAATAAAAAACCAAAGGCGACCCCAAAAATTGCAGCTATCAGAATTTGTGTATTTAGACTCATCACGGTACTTATGCTTGGCTCATTCTGAACGCACTATGACATGCAGCAAATCAACAATCGAGTATTATTTTTTGCCTGCGCAAACAGAAAATAAAAAGCCATCCTGAGCGGATGGCTGCTTGCAGCAGGATCAAATTACTGGCTTTCAATTTCACGCAAACGGATCAAACCTTCCTGTACCGTACTGCAGACCAACTGACCATTCTGCCACATGCGACCAAAATTCAGCCCTCGCGAACTGGTAGTGACCGTGGCATCCATGTCATACAGCATCCATTCATCGGCACGCAAAGGACGATGGAAATAAATCGTATGATCCAGACTGGCACATTGTAAATTTGGCGTCAAATAGCTCAAACCATGCGGACGCAGTGCTGTGGTCATAAAAATAAAGTCCGAATAAAAGGCAATGATCGCCTGATGCAGGGCTGGATCATCCACTTCAGCTGCGATCGGATCATGGGTACGCAGATAATGGGCGTAAGTGGGAGCTTCGGGCTGCGGCTGAAACGGGTTGTAAGGATTCACCGGGCGAATCTCGATCAGACGCTCACGCATGAAACTGGCACGGACATTGTCCGGGATAAAATGAATCAGGCCATGCTTGAGTTCCTGTTCATTTTTCAGGGCTTCTGGAGCTGGATATGCCGGTTCTTCTGGTTGGTAATCCAAAGCTTCTTCAGGATGTGCAAAAGACACCATCGCGGTAAAAATGGTACGACCATGCTGAATTGCATTCACCTGACGGCTAATAAAGCTTTTGCCATCTCGGATCTTGTTGACCTCATACACAATTGGCGCATTGACGTCGCCACCATACAAAAAGTAGGCATGCATGGAGTGTGCTGGACGATCGGTGGTGTACGATGCGGCTCGTAACGCCTGTCCCAACACCTGACCGCCAAACACCCGTTTTCCCACCAGATTACGACTGATGCCACGGTAAATATTTTCTTCAAGCTTTTCCAGACTTAACAGTTCAACAAGTTCTTGGGTCAAGGCATTCATGAAATATGGATCCTACAATGGGAGAGCTGTATGAATAAGAAAACAGCAAAAAGAACAACAAAAGGGTCTCAGGTGGGCTATTTTGCCATAGCTAAACGATAAAAACCTGTAGATTGATTGACTGGCCTGTCATCATCTGACGCGATTGACTAAGCTAAAAATACGTTTTTTAACGATAAAATGTAGCAAATGACCTACAATTTATCAGACAATATCGTCTTGTTCCGCTACACACAGCTGCAGAATTGATCATCAGGTTTCGCGTGCTGCGGTTTTTGTCATTTAGGTAGGAGTCTGTATGTCCAAGCGTGGTTTTGGTCAAATGTATCGACGGTTTTCCAGTAAGTTACTTGACCTCGTGGTAACACCACATGTTCTTGGTGAGGTTCCAACCGAAACCGGTACAACAACAGAAGCAACAACTCCGAGCCAAAAGGTCGTGTGCTATGTGCTGCAGAATTACTCTCGCAGCAATGCCTTGGTGGTTGATGGCGAAGCTCGCCGTCTCAAGTTAAATCCGGCACTTGATCCGTTACGACTGGGCGAACATCAGGAAAAAGCCTCCCTGATTTTCTTGCAGCATAAAAATCAGCGCAACCTTGTCAATCCACCCACACATGCCTTTTCACCGCGTCTGCTGCGCTTGGTCGAACTTCTGGAAAAACATCCAGATTATGAAGTCGAACTGATTCCTGTTACCGTGCTTTGGGGCCGTTCTCCAGACAAAGAAGACTCCTTACTTAAACTGCTCTTTACCGATACTTGGGCGACACCGAGTCGCGTCAAACAGCTGGTCAATATCGGCTTACATGGTCGGGAATCTTATCTGGAGTTCCATGAAGCGATTTCGTTACGTGCCTTGATCCAGCATGCTCAAACCCAATATCCGAATTTATCCCCTGCGACCTATATCACCAGCCACCTGAATGATTATCTGGATCGTCAGCGTGAGGTAGTACTCGGTCCGGATTTATCCGACCGTCGCAATGTTATGCAGTCCCTGATCAAATCCCGTGATGTTCAGGAAGCGATTCGCCGTGAAAGTATCCGCGGTAAAGTCAGCCTGATTGAAGCTGAACAACGAGCGATTGGCTATCTAAACGAAATCGTTTCCGATTATTCGGCATCGACCGTGCGTTTTGCCGACATGGCACTGACCCGCCTATGGACGCAGCTGTATGATGGCGTGGAGGTGCATAATTTCAGCACCGTGCGTGAACTGGCCAAAGATTACGAAATTATTTATACCCCATGTCACCGCAGCCATATCGACTATTTATTATTGTCTTATGTGATTTATCGTCGTGGACTGATGGTGCCATTTGTCGCTGCCGGCGACAACCTGAATCTGCCATTTGTCGGTCAACTCTTACGCGGTGGTGGTGCGTTCTTTATTCGCCGTACTTTTGGTGGAAATGGACTGTATACCACAGTGTTCAAAGAATACCTTTACAGCATTCTGTCACGTAACACCCCGATTGAATACTTTATTGAAGGGGGGCGTTCACGTACCGGCCGTCTGCTGCCACCAAAAACCGGCATGTTAGCGATGACAGTACATAGCCATTTGCGTGGTCGTTCCAAACCGATTGTCTTTTTACCCACCTATATCGGTTATGAACGCCTGATGGAAGGTTCGACCTATATCGGCGAAATGCAGGGTAAACCGAAAGAAGCGGAATCCTTGCTCGGCATTATGCAAACCCTGCGAAAAATCGAACGCATCTTTGGCAAAGTCCATGTGAATTTCGGTGAACC
>JACCEE010461241.1_pt1 | contig 16848 bp, 11 predicted proteins | sample 7449931 | NCBI WGS metagenome assembly JACCEE01 (sample SAMN15323457, study PRJNA562643) | freshwater metagenome | isolation source: river surface water | place: USA:Blue River Watershed | collected 2017-08-19 | reverse complement strand
GTTAAGCCAAATAAACGGGCTATGAGTTATTGTGAGTACCAATTGAGCATGGAATCAAGGGCGTGGCGATCCAAGCCAAAGCGTTCCCGCGGAAAAAAGTGATCGCTAGTTTTGATCTCGTTAATAACGCCAATATTCCTGGGTACGTAATTATTTTTTCCTAACGTGAAAAACGCCATTAATTGTCGCGTGACGGAAGGGTGAGTCGCAAAATCACCTTCAAGGCGTATATGTGTTTGTTTTTTTAAATTTTCAAGATGGGTCTCGCCTATATCTTTAAGACAGGCGCGTCCTAGTGCGGCGGCGTTATAACAAACAGCAGGTAAGTTCAGTTTTAGTCCCACATAATTGGCAATACCACCACCCATGGAATGCCCCGTCAACTCCAGTGATTTACCTTCAGTAGCCAGCTTATCTTGGATAGTCTTGGCAAGCTCTAAGGCTTGGCTGTGCATGGTGGGTACCCCACCCACTCCAAGAAACTGCTTAACAGACGAGATTAATTGGGTCTTAAATATAGCTCCCGTTTTAATACCAGGAAAGCACAGCACATAGCCTGTGACCTGAGACATGGAATTCATGTTTAACGGTTTGAGCTCGCAGTACAAGCCTGAGCTGGGGTCGCTAAATCCACCTGTTACAGGGTCGATCAATTTTGCAAAATCTGTCCCTTTGAGCAGTTTCGCCATCGTACCTCCGGCTGTACCTGATGAAACCGGTGCTCCCGCCTTACCAGAGCTTATTTCTGTATCTCTTAGGGATCTGTAGTGCACACGGGTGGAATCTCTGACCTCTTGTTGGCTCTGTAATTGAAGGTTGGTCTCTGCAGGGAGTCGACCCTCTGCTTTGCTTAGCTTAAATTTTTGGGTAGGCGCGCTACTTGCATTGCTGTTGGTATCGGAATGAAGTAGGTTCGACGTATTCATCCTTCGTGGGGCAGCTGCAGCGTGGAGTGAAAATTTGTCCGCTTCACCCGGTACTGACCGGACAGCAGTTTGGCGGTGCTCTGCAATCGATATCGTTGGGGATCTAGATATCTGCATAGTTTAGGCAAGCTGAGCTAAAGAATGGGGTGTGTTACTTGATTGAGCCTGAATATTTAATTGCTCACGTGCGAGATCGATAGACATGATGAAATGATCCAACGTGTTGTTGAACGTTTGTTCATCGCTGTCCGGTATGCGAAGGTTGTAGCATAGCGAGAACATGCTGACATCTGCATCCCACGCTAACCAGCATCCACCTAACGGTCGGCCGAAACGATTCAATTCCAGCGCTGTGATGAGCGCAATTTCGTACATCTCATCGGGTGGCCTACAGACCGGTGCATATAAATGGCAAATGACGCCGTCTTCAGCTATTTCGATCACTACCAGAGTTTCATCGTCGCGCGTGATGGCAGCCACGCCATGTTCATCAAAGCTCACATCAGCTATTCGCGTACTAAGCCAGCGCTCCACCTCATTAATTGCAAAGCTAAGAGTGTTCATGGTTTTTCAGTGACCAGAAATTCTCTCGGCTAGCCAGTTAGAAATGATTTCACGTGAATTCATCGCCACTCCAATCGCTTTTTTAACGTATTACTATTCAAGAAAAAATAATGGCTAGTTATGATGAAACGGCGCTGGATAAGCCCTGAAATTGCTTAATTGCGGCTGCCATATTTTTTTTACTATATTTGGTGTCACCAGTCGACGGCGTGAAGTTGCCGTACAGCGCAGCTTGGTCTTTTAATTTTGAGCCGCCATAGCCCGTATTGAATTCCTGCATCTTGCGTCGCGATTCATCAAAAAATATAAACGTTGCGAATTGAATTTTTTCTAAATTTGTTCTTTTTCTATCCGGCTTAGGAACTTTGCCATTCGACGTACGAATCTGAAAAGCTAAAAATTTAACCTCGGCGTCTAATTGGCCAGTACGATCTTTTCCGCTCTTACAGTTAAATGCGGTACCACCACCCAAGAGGTGTGATAACAATGCGACACGCGAAGCGAGTTTGTAAGGTTCAGTACCCGCGTCACGGTAGCTGCCGTCTTGCCACATTGCTGCAATTTGAGCGCTCAGTTCTTTGATAGTGGCTATTTCTTGCTTCAAGACCTTGATTTCATTGTTCAGGTTTTTGAGTTCAGCCGTAATTTTTTCGAGTTTGACGGCATAGTCGGGCGATGTGGTATCAAGATTCTGAATTGTTGCATTAAGGATTGTTGCAGCATTATTTTTTTCACTTAACGTGCTGTCTTTTTGAGCTAGGCGCTTGGCAGTAACTGCTACAAGCTTATCCATAGAAAGGTTATTGATGAGCTCATTAACGTAATTCGTGCCGCTTACAGCTTCACCGATGATCGGGTTAGTTGCCAAGACAGTGGCGCCTTTATTCACGCCGATATTAAAGTCGATAATTTCTGCCTTAACCACCTCTCCATTAATTACGATGCGATCAGCGGCAATTTCTTTTCGTAGATCGTCCCAAGCTTGCGCTTGTATGGCCACCATTTCCTTTTCATCACCACTGTCAGAGAAGCCAAATAATTTATGTAGTTGATGTCGTAAATTATCTGGAGTTAGTAGTCCTACCGAGGTAAACAATACTTCCTCACCTTTTGCGATTTGCTTCAAAAATTCGGGATTGCGTGTCATTTCTAGTAAGAATACTTCACGTGCTCGATTAAGTGCCCCTTGTCGTTGTATCAGCCCACTTAAAACAGGGTTATCTTTAACCAGGCCTGCAAGTGCGCTTTGAAGTGTTGGATTAGTCATCAATTGCTGAATTCTTTCTTCCATTGCGGCCGGATCGCGCAGGCCATTTTCTGTGGCTAGCAATATATTTGATAGCGCATTGATGAACTCTTCACGCAATGGATCTTTATTTTTTATTGGATTAGTGACAGGGTTATCAGTCTTTGTTTGGTTAGCTTCTCCGGCAGTAATCGTTGTGTTTTCAACCTCGGCTTTCCCGAATAGTGCGTGAATAGTCTTACCTAACTCTTCATCGGGTATCGCTTTAATACCTGCTTCATCCAGCCCATAGGGTGCTAGGGTGCCGTGACGGGTTCCGCTAAAACTTTCTTTACCATTTACGGAGCTCGATGTGGTGGCAGCGGTATTGACATGATTAACTTCTTTGCTGCAATGGGAGTTAAAGCCACCAGTGACTGTGTTCCCATCTTTGTCTTTATGTTTATATTCATCTGCGGTGGTGGTAGTGATGGGGGAATCTGAAGACGTTATTTGGATGAGAGTAGGGTCTGTAAATATTTCACCAGCATGCTTCGTCGTTGTTGTAATGATTGCGCCCGCTTGTGATTGATGCGCTTTATCTTCAACGGGTACAGAAAATTCACTTTCAATAATAGACCATTTGGATGAGTTTAGCTCTCGACTAATGCTGGCTTTTAACTGTTTTGAGGCGTCTTTAAGGCCTGCTTTTTCAAGCACGCTTTGCATCAGCATACGTTCGGTGAAATGCTCTGTTGCCAAACTAATTGCGTCGGAGTTATTGGAGTCTGTTATTTGGTTCGCCATATCTCTAAGCTTGCTTTCTTGCTTGTTGGCGAAGGTGAAATTAAATAATTTACCTATTCCTTTAATTTCTTTTTTCCCGATTAATTGAGCACTAGTGAATTTTTTTTCAGGCTCAGTTTTTGGAAAATCTTTTAAAGATTCGTAGCGTTTTTCTAATACGCTAATTAATTTTTTAATTTTTGGTTCTTCAGAATCTTGAGATTTGAGTACATTGATCGTAGCCCGGATCTCAATTTTTTTGGCATTACAGATTTTTTCGATAGTGTCGGGTGACTGATAATCTTTTATAACGTCGATTTGAATGTCCAACTGCTTTTGGACGTTTTCCATGTGAGCTACGATGTTCTTGCTTTCAGTTGTGATAGATTTTTTGACCCCTAACGTATCTAATGTTTCTTGGTTTGTATCTATGTGATTTTTTAATGCGATTATTTTTGCGTCAAGTTCCGTTTTTATGTCAGTTAGATTTGTTATGGCGACTGAATTCATATCAATAAAGTTTAAGGTACTTTTCAGCTGAGTCTCTGCTTTGCACGAATCTTGCCATGCGCCTTTCGTTAAACTAATAAGTATTTTTGGGGTGTCCTGCTGGTCGGGTGATAACGATTTACCAGCCGCTCTAACATTCATTTCAAAGGTCTTAACTCGTAAGGATGTCACTGCTGAATTGTTGTTTGATGCTAGATTTTGTTTTTCTTCATCAGTTGTTTTAACTAGCTGGTCTATACCTTTAGCCAGTTCATCAAAAATATTTCCTAAATCCTTTATAAGGTCATGATAGGTGGACTTTCCTTGAGAGGCACTACTATGTGCTTCTGCATAGTTTTTGAATTGTTTTGTATGTAAATTTAATGCAATGCTCAATTCTTTATATTTTTTTGTGTTGTCATTGTCGGTGAAACCTTCGCTTTCTGAATCACCGCTGATTTCATTCAGTACGTCGCGTAATACGGCAAGTGCGGGAGTCAATGAAGTGCGCTCATCATCGCTCAGCTTTCCTCTTACTTCTTTAAAACCGAGTATTACTTGTTTACTTTTTTCGATGGCAGAAGTTAATGGGCTTTTCTCTGCTTTTACTGTTTGTAAGGGAGTCTTGGGCGTTGATGCGCTAGTTTCTACTTCGCTGATGTTGGGCGCTACGGGCGAGCGCACGACATTTTTAACTGACATGGTTAGACTCCCGGTAGCTTTATAAGTAATACCAAAAAGACTACCGCGCACGAGTCGTTAGTACTCAGGGACTAGTACATCGAACTAAAAAATACAACAGATGCGTGGAGGGAATGACGTAACGAAGCGCTCAGGCAGGCTCAGCAAATTCCACCAGAAGTTGGACTCGCGAGCGACCGTTGTACTCGTTAACATCCAAACGGTAAGCGGCCCTGATTTGGTCGGGCAGGGTGTCGGCATGATTGAACCAGATGGCCTCGAATTCGCGCCCATTTTTTTCCAGCTGTAATTTCAGATGCCGATCTTTGAGTAGCCGTTGATTGAGCACCCGAAATTCATCACAAAACACGGGCGGCGGAAAGCCTTGGCCCCAGACTTGATCGTCCAACAGTCGTATGAACTCCAAGCTGCAGTAGTCATTTTCCAGCGAGCCATCAGTTTCCAGGACATGCTCAAGCTCGGCAGCGGTAAGCCATTCTTTGCCCACGGTTTCGAAGGCTCTAGCGAAGGCATCGAAGTCGGTTTCACGCAAACTTAAGCCTGCGGCCATCGCGTGCCCGCCAAATTTATCAATCAAGTCAGGTGCTCGCTTTGATACCAAATCCAATGCATCGCGTAGATGAAAACCGGGGATGGAGCGTCCTGATCCTTTAATCAATCCATTGCCAGCCGGAGCGAAGGTAATGGTTGGTCGGTAAAATTTTTCTTTGAGTCGCGAGGCGACGATACCTATCACCCCTTGATGCCAGTCAGGGTTGAACAGGGTCAGGGTGGCATTCTCTGTGGGTTGAATATCTTCCAGTGAAGCGAGCGCGGCTTCTTGCATATCGGTTTCAATTTCACGGCGCTGTCGGTTTATGGTGTCGAGTTCGCGCGCGATGTTCCATGCGCGGGTGGCGTCGTCGGTCAGCAGACATTCAATACCTAATGACATATCGGACAGCCTGCCTGCTGCATTTAATCGCGGCCCGAGCGTAAAACCTAAATCAAAGGGTGTGGCTTTGCGCATCTCGCGCGACGCCACCGAGAACAGTGCAGCGATACCCGTATGCGCGCGCCCCGAACGTATGCGCTTGATACCTTGGGCCACAAGGATTCGATTATTCGCATCGAGCTTAACCACATCAGCGACGGTGCCAAGCGCAACTAAATCCAGCAAGCTATCGAGTCGAGGTTGTGTGGTTTCATCAAAATGGCCGCGCTTACGTAGTTCGGCGCGCAAGGCCAGTAGGGTATAAAACATCACACCTACGCCAGCCAAATTTTTACTCGGAAAGCCGCAATCGGGCTGATTGGGATTGACGATCACAGCGGCATTCGGCAGCGTTTGTGCCGGCAGGTGGTGATCAGTGACCAGCACTTCTATTCCGCGACGACTTGCTTCCTCAACGCCGGCATGACTAGCGATGCCGTTATCGACGGTGATGATGATGTCGGGAGATTTCTCACGTGCGGTCAGTTCAACGATTTCGGGGGTGAGCCCATAACCATATTCAAAACGATTCGGGACGATGTAATCAACGCGCGCACCCATGGCGCGCAAACCCCGCAGAGCTACAGCACAAGCGGTAGCACCATCGCAATCGTAGTCAGCCACCACGGTGAGATTTTTTTTGGCTTCGATGGCATCGGCTAAAAAAATCGCAGCTTTGTCCACATGAGTCAGCTGGTTCGGCGGTATCAGCCCACTGATCTCGCTAGCCCATTGATCGGGTGAGTTGAGTCCCCGCGCCACCATCAGGCGTGCCATGACCGGATGCAGCCCGTGCTGCGCTAGTCGTTCGGATTCACGCACTGAATACGCACGTACAGTCAGGCGGGTCATGCGGCGAGGCGAGTCAATGAGGGCTTGGCCCAGAATTTTCGGAAGGAGTTACGTGCTATTGACCAATGCACTAAGCGCGTGCTGTCGGACATCATCACATTCACAACCTCTAACTGGCCGCTATCAAGTGCCGCTAATGCGGGGGCGAGGTAGTCATGATCGATGACGCTCATGTTGTGTAACCAGCTTGACCAATCGTCGGCTAAGGCAGCTGTGCTTAATGAATCAAGGATATGCGTTGATGGTTCGTTAGAGCTACTGTCGTACGTTTGATGCGTAGTCTTAAAGTGTGACGCCAAGGTACGTAAGTTAAATAAATCGGGTGAGGATTCGTTGGCCTGTGAGCCGCCCCAGAGCCAGAGGCCATTCACCCTTGGACAATTGTTTTCCTCGCGCGCGTCATTCAAAGGATGCTGATGCCACAGCATTTGCACTTCATTTTGTAAGCGACGCCATTCGCGCGCACTGCCGCCACTCGGTGACCAGACATCAATATTGTGGCCGCAAGCAGCGTCAGGTGTGCAGGTTCGAAAATCAGCCCATGCATCTGCCTGCATAAACCAGTAATCTTTACTGCCAAATACAAGTCGCTGGTTCTGTTCTTCAAACAAAGGATGCGCGGCATCGAACAGGGTTTTCGCTTCGCTCTCGCTCAAATTAAGCTGACGGTAGTCGGTCAACACTAGGTGATCGCGCGCCACGTGCAGATGCACGGGTTGCACTACAAACCAATAACCTGATTCTTTGTTCAACCCCAACTCCACCATTAATACGTGTGATATCGCGGGGCTGTTATCGGAGGTATGCCCGGCCAGCCATCGCTCGTGCGGCAAGCAGGCATCCAAGCCTGAAGCAGTTGTCTTGCTTTTTAACGAGGCACGGCAAAGTAGCTTCGCCATGGCAGGTGCCTGCAGCTGGGCCAACAGATCGCGGGCGTGCTCGGCGGGGGGCAGGGAAAACGGGATAACGAGGTTCAGCGCACGCATGGTGGACGCATTGTAGGCGATTTTGTTTTGTCGTTTGACTATGGCACACTGCCGTCTTTGCCGGTGTTGCCTTGGTTTTTCCCCATTTTTCAGGAGATGTGTTTGGCCTGGTTTCAAAATCCACCGTTCGAATGGACGCTAGGCTGGCGCTACACCCGTGCCGGCAAGCGCAGCGGCCGCAATAGCTTTATCTCCTTTATTTCGCTGATTTCCATGAGCGGTATCGCGCTGGGTGTAGCTGCCCTGATTGTGGTGCTGTCAGTGATGAATGGTTTTCAGAAAGAAGTTCGCGACCGCATGCTGTCGGTACTCGCGCATGTGGAAGTGTTTGATGCCTCCGGAAGCTTGCCTGATTGGCGCGCCACATCACAGGAAGTTTTAAAGAACCCTCAAGTGCGCGGTGCTGCGCCTTATGTTGAAGCACAAGCGATGGTGATGCGCGACGATGTCGTGCGCGGCATCATGGTGCGCGGTATTTTGCCGGATCAAGAACCCAAGGTGTCCGCCGTTGCTTCGCAAATTGTGGCGGGGGCACTAACGAATTTACAACCCGGTGAATTTTCTATTGTGGTGGGCAGTGAGTTAGCGCGTAGTCTTCGTTTGAAACTGGGTGACAAGCTAACGCTGATTGCGCCTCAAGGTCAGGTGACTCCGGCAGGTGTGCTACCGCGTTTAAAACAATTCACCCTTGCTGGCGTGTTTGAAGCGGGGCATTTTGAGTACGATGCATCGCTAGCGTTCATACACATGGATGACGCAGAAAAATTATTTCGCTTAAGTGGCCCTACGGGTCTGCGCTTGCGGGTGGACGATATGCAGCGCGCACCAGAAGTAGCGGCTGATCTTTCCGCTACGCTCAAAGGTAATTTTTATATACGCGATTGGTCACAACAAAATCGTAATTGGTTTGCTGCGGTCCAAACTGAAAAACGAATGATGTTCATCATCCTCACCTTAATCATTGCTGTAGCAGCTTTTAATTTGGTATCCACGCTGGTGATGACAGTGACTGACAAACAGGCGGACATTGCCATTTTGCGCACCTTAGGTGCTTCGCCGGCATCGATCATGAAAATTTTTGTGATTCAAGGCGCGTTGGTCGGTTTGCTAGGCACAGCTATTGGTGTGTCGCTGGGTGTGTTGGTAGCGTTGAATGTGGATGTAATCGTACCCTTCATCGAAGCGGTATTTCATGTGCAGTTTTTACCACGCGATATTTATCTGATTAGTGCCTTGCCATCTGATTTACGTTGGCCTGATGTGTGGCAAATCAGCGGGCTGTCGGTGGTACTGGCGTTCTTAGCTACCCTATATCCGAGTTGGAGTGCAGCGCGCGTGCGTCCTGCCGATGCTCTTCGTTATGAATAGGCCCAGCGCATGAGTGCCAACAATCAAATCATTTTGTCGTGTACCGGTTTAGGTAAGCGTTTCACGCAAGGTCAAGACAGCTTAACCGTTCTGGAAAATATTAACTTCACTGTTTCTAAAGGTGAGCGGGTAGCGATTGTCGGTGTATCGGGTTCAGGTAAATCTACGCTGCTGCATCTGTTGGGTGGGTTGGATACGCCGACATCAGGTAGTGTTACTTTGCAGGGACAGGAACTGAATTCTTTATCTGAATCTGTGCGTGGCGATTTGCGCAATCGCTCGTTGGGATTTGTGTACCAGTTCCATCATCTGCTGCCAGAATTTTCTGCGCTCGATAATGTGGCGATGCCGCTTTTGATTCGTCGTATGCCACGTGCAGAAGCTCATCATCGTGCCAGTGATTTGCTAGCGCGAGTTGGTTTATCTCAGCGTTTAACACATTTACCTGGGGAGCTTTCAGGTGGCGAGCGGCAGCGAGTAGCGTTAGCCAGAGCCTTAGTCACCGAACCCGCTTGCGTATTAGCGGATGAGCCGACCGGTAATCTTGATTTGAACACGGCTCAAACGGTGTTCGCGTTAATGCTTGAGTTATCGCAAACTTTGGGTACAGCGTTTGTGATCGTCACGCACGACCAAGCGTTAGCGCAGCGCTGCGATCGCGTGCTTCAACTGGCGCCGGATGGTTTACTTCCTCTGGCTTCTTAATCGCGAGACATTGTGCGATGCTGATTGACAGTCATTGCCATCTCGATGCGCATGAATTTGGCGACAACGCGGCAGCGATTGCTACGCAAGCGGCCGAGTCAGGTGTGTCGTGGATTGTTATTCCCGCAGTTGAAGTCGCCAACTTTGACGTGGTTACCCAGTTATCCCACGCCATCCCCAGTTGTGTATACGCGCTGGGCATTCATCCGATTTATGTACCGCAAGCTAAAGAGAGTGACCTTGTTTTGCTGCGCGAGCACATAGCAGCATCGATAGCGGACAAGAAACTGGTAGCTGTTGGTGAAATTGGTTTAGATTTTTTTGTGCCCGGATTAGGCGAGGGTGAGCTGAGAGAGAAGCAAGAATTTTTCTACTCAGAGCAATTAAAGATAGCGCGCGATTTTAATTTGCCGGTTATTTTGCATGTGCGTCGCTCACAAGATACCTTGCTGAAGTATTTGCGTCGCATATCGGTCATGGGTGGATTGGCTCATGCATTTAATGGCAGTGATCAGCAAGCTCACACTTTTATTGATTTAGGCTTTGTGCTTGGCTTTGGTGGTGCGATGACATTTACTCGCGCTTTGCAAATTCGCCGTTTAGCTAGCTCACTCCCAGACACAGCATTGGCACTCGAAACGGATGCGCCGGATATTTCACCCGCTTGGCTTCATCCTGCAGCAAATAATCCGCAACAACTTCCTCGTATTGCAGCGGTACTGGCCGAGCTGCGTGGCCAGACCATGGCAGACATTGAGCGACAAACGACTGAGAATGTCGCTCGTGTTTTGCCGCGCCTTGGCAGCCTAATGATGGCCTGATTGCGCGCGCTATCGTTGGGACTGTTGATCGGCGTGCTATGGCTGCAATCCCGATCTGAGCTTCCTTCTGTTTTTGTTTCATTCGTTTTTTTGCTGACTTCGCTTAGCCTGCTGATTGCAGCGCTTATTCCTTCGCTAATCCCTTGGCGCGATGGTTCCAACTATAAAGTCATTACTTTGATGATCGCCGGCTGCGGTCTTGGTGTGGGTTGGTCTGCGTGGTTAGCGCACGAACGATTGAGTGAGAGTTTGTCTGCTGATGTTGAGGGTCGTGATATTCGCCTAATAGGCAGCGTTGAAGGTTTGCCAGATCTAGGTGCGACGGGTGAGCGATTTCGTTTTCGCGTTGAACAAGCGAGCTTAATGACGGATGAAAAAATTTCGGTTCCAAGCCATGTGTCCTTGGGTTGGTATAGCGATCGTTCGAGCGATCCGCCGGAGTTGAAGTCAGGTCAACGCTGGCAGCTCACGGTGCGCTTGAAGCGTCCGCATGGTTTATCGAATCCCGGCGTGTTTGATGCTGAAGCGTGGCTATTAAATGAAGGTTTGCGTGCTACCGGTTCTGTGCAAGCCCAGGGACATCGATTATTGGATGAACAAATCGCTCACCCAAAAATATGGATTGATCGTGCACGTGCAGCCTTACGAGAAAAAATTCTGACTGCTTTACCGAATCAACCCTATGCAGGTGTCATCATTGCCTTAGTGATTGGGGATCAACGTGCGGTGAGCCAAAGCGATTGGGATATGTTTAACCGAACCGGTGTGGGTCATTTGATTTCTATCTCAGGCCTACACATCACCATGATTGCGGGGTTGTTTGCTTTGCTGAGTCATTGGTTGTGGCGGCATTCATTTTTTACGCGTGCTCAATTACCGTTGCTATGTCCGGCACATAAAGTAGCAGCGTTAGCTGGATTGTTGGCAGCGTTTAGTTATGTTGCGTTGGCTGGTTTTGGTATTCCTGCTCAGCGAACTTTGCTGATGATTGCGGTGGTGACTTTATCGTTATGGCTGGATCGCATAGTCACGGTGTCACAAATTTTATTCACGGCGTTAGTAGTCGTGTTGCTGTTTGATCCCTGGTCGGTATTGTGGCCAGGATTTTGGCTTTCATTTGTGGCCATCGGCTGTATTTTGTTTGCCTGTGCTGGTCGAGCTGAAGAACTGCGGCAGAGCAGCGAAGCTGGAGTTAAAAAACATCTGCAGTCTGCCTGGCGCACCCAATGGGCGGTCTCGCTAGGTTTGCTTCCATTGGGCTTTGCTTGGTTTGCTCAAACCTCATTGATTAGTCCGTTGGCTAATGCGGTGGCGATTCCCGTGGTTAGTTTTGTTATCACGCCATTGTCGTTACTTGGCAGTGTTTTACCAGCCCCATTGGCGAGCAGCTTGTTGCTGGCGGCGCATGCTGTCACGGCATGGTTGGCCGAGGGTTTGGCGTGGTTATCGGCGACCAAACTAGCAGTGTGGGCAGCGCCACAACCGGATTGGTGTGTGTTTGCCTTAGCAATGATAGGCACCGTTTGGATGCTGGCGCCGCGTGGCTGGCCGTTGCGCTGGATGGGCGTACTGCTGTGGTCGCCGATGTTGCTAGCCAAACCCGCCGCGCCCGAGCGGGGTTTTTGGTTAACGGCGTTTGATATCGGGCAGGGCAATGCGTTACTGGTAGAGACCGCGAATCACAGGCTAATCTATGACACGGGGCCCACGTTTTCATTGGAAGCCGATGGGGGCAGTCGCGTTTTGTTGCCTTATCTGCGAGCGCGAGGCATTCATCATCTCGATGGTGTGATGATCTCGCATAGTGATGCTGATCATTCAGGCGGCGCACGTTCATTATGGGAGGGCGTGACCATTGATTGGTTGAGCTCGTCTTTATTTTTTGATCATCCGTTGTTAGTTAATTCGCCGCGGCATGAGCCTTGTCACGCTGGACAGCGTTGGGTTTGGGATGACGTCGAATTCGATGTGATTCATCCTCTAGCCGATCATTGGCAACATTCGACGCTGACGCCGAATGCGCGCAGCTGTACTTTGCGTATTCGTTACCGCGGGCGCACGGTACTTTTGACTGGCGATATCGAAGCGCCCCAAGAGCGGGGATTGCTAGATCGAGCGGGACAGAGTAGAGCAGATTTGAAGGCGGATGTGCTGCTGGCGCCGCATCACGGCAGTGGAACGTCTTCAACCATCGAATTCCTACAGGCAGTGCATCCGTCAGTGGCCTTGTTTCAGGTGGGCTACCGTAATCGCTACCGACATCCCAAACAAGAGATCGTGCAGCGGTATCGTGATCACGGCATTCTGCCGCTACGAACGGATCAATCCGGTGCGATTCGCATGGAGGTAGACGCAGATATCCGTTGGACTACGCATCGGTGTCAACGTCAGCGCTATTGGAGTAGTGAGCCGTGCTTACTCAAACAGTAGTTGATGTGATGTTGGTTAATCAGCGTCTGATTTCATTGGATTTATTCATTTTTATCACGCGGCTATGCAGGCTGAAATTGTGAAGGGGGCTCCGGCGCTTTGAGGTATAATTCGAATTTCACGCTAGTGCCTTTCGGCCTATCCTGCAATGACCAAGTTTGTTTTTGTCACTGGCGGCGTCGTCTCATCCCTTGGTAAAGGGATTGCAGCAGCGTCTTTAGCCGCGATTCTTGAATCGCGCGGCCTAAAAGTCACCCTCCTCAAGTTAGACCCTTACATCAACGTTGATCCCGGAACCATGAGTCCGTTTCAGCATGGTGAGGTATTTGTCACCGACGATGGCGCGGAGACCGATCTCGATTTGGGTCATTACGAGCGTTTTATTACGGCTCGCATGAAGAAGGTCAATAATTTCACTACCGGTCAGATTTACGAATCTGTAATTCGTAAAGAGCGCCGTGGTGAGTATCTTGGCAAGACGGTTCAAGTCATTCCCCACATTACCAACGAAATCCAAGAATTTATTCATCGCGGAGCCGAAGGCTTTGACGTGGCGATCGTGGAGATAGGCGGTACGGTCGGTGATATTGAATCGCTGCCATTTCTTGAAGCTGCCAGACAGTTATCGCTGCGCGGTGGCCGTCATCACGCCGCCTTCGTTCATCTCACGCTGGTGCCGTATCTGGTTTCAGCGGGTGAGCTCAAGACTAAGCCTACTCAGCACAGTGTTCAAAAGCTGCGCGAAATTGGTATTTCGCCGGATGCATTGCTGTGTCGCGCCGACCGGCCTATTCCTGACGATGAGCGCGGTAAGATTTCTTTGTTCTCGAACGTTGAAGAAGATGCCGTGATTTCGGTATGGGATGCGGATACGATTTATAAAATTCCTCAAATGCTGCACGACCAAGGCCTAGATCGCATTGTTTGCGAAAAATTAGGTTTGTCGCCCAAGCCAGCCGATTTGTCGATGTGGAGCAAACTGGTTAATTCGCTCGAACATCCTAAGCATGAAGTGAATATTGCGATGGTCGGTAAATATGTTGACTTGACCGAGTCCTACAAATCGCTCACCGAAGCGTTGCGTCATGCTGGTATACACACTGAATCGCGTGTGAATATCGAGTACGTGGATTCCGAAGAAATTGAAACCCATGGCGCTACCAGCTTAGCTAAATACGATGCGATATTAGTCCCAGGTGGCTTTGGTAAGCGTGGTGTAGAAGGCAAGATTGCTGCCGCCCGTTACGCCCGCGAGACTAAGGTGCCGTATCTCGGAATCTGTTTGGGTATGCAAGTAGCTTTGATTGAATATGCGCGAAATGTCGCTGGATTAAAAAACGCGAACTCGACGGAATTTGATCCCGATACTGAAAACCCCGTAGTTGCGCTCATCACTGAATGGCAAAACCATGACGGCATGGTTGAACGTCGTGATGTCAATTCCGATTTGGGTGGCACGATGCGATTGGGTGCCCAAACCTGCGCTGTTAAACCCGGTACGCTGGCTTCTGAAATTTATGGTGCTGAGGTGACAGAACGTCATCGTCACCGCTACGAAGCGAATAACCATTATCTCGACCGCGTAGAAAAATCAGGTTTGGTGGTGTCGGCACGTACACCGCATGAATCATTGTGCGAAATTATGGAACTGCCACGTACAGGAGAGCATGCGCATCCTTGGTATATGGGCGTGCAGTACCACCCTGAATTCAAATCAACACCGCGCGCTGGTCATCCTTTGTTCATTTCATTTATTACTGCAGCGCTTGCGCATAAAGACGCCACCGGACATAGGAAAGCCGCATGAAACTCTGTGGATTTGACGTTGGCTTAGACCATCCGTTTTTTTTGATCGCAGGAGCCTGCGTGATCGAATCCGAGCAGATGGCGTTGGATACGGCGGGTGCGTTGAAAGAAATGACGTCGGCATTAGGTATTCCTTTCATTTATAAATCGTCGTTTGATAAAGCCAATCGTTCTTCGGGCAAATCGTTTCGTGGTTTAGGAATGGAAAAGGGCCTGGAAATTCTGGCGACAGTAAAAAAACAGTTACACGTACCCGTGCTAACGGATGTGCATGAAGTGCATGAAATTAAACCAGTAGCTGCGGTGGTGGATGTGATTCAAACCCCGGCTTTTTTATGTCGCCAAACAGATTTTATTCGTGCGTGTGCTCAATCAGGCATACCCGTAAATATCAAAAAAGGACAGTTTCTCGCACCCGGTGATATGAAAAACGTCATCGATAAAGCCCGTGAAGCGGCGCGCGAAGCCAATCTGCCTACGGATGTCTTTATGGCGTGCGAGCGCGGTGTGTCGTTTGGCTATAACAATTTGGTGTCGGATATGCGCTCACTCGCGATCATGCGCGAAACCGAATGTCCTATCGTGTTTGATGCAACGCACTCGGTGCAATTACCCGGCGGGCAAGGAAGTACCTCCGGTGGTCAGCGTGAATTCGTACCTGTGTTAGCGCGTGCTGCTGTGGCGGTAGGTATTTCTGGCTTGTTTATGGAAACGCATCCTGATCCTGCGAATGCAAAATCGGATGGGCCGAATGCTGTGCCGCTGCATCGTATGCGTGAGTTGCTCGCCAGTTTGGCTGAGATCGATCGCGTAGTTAAAAGCAAACCATTCCTGGAAAACGATTTTTCGTAAATTCGTCATCTGGTGAATGTCAGTCAAATTTACAGTAATAAAAATTAAAAGTAACAATCTTTAATCTGTCTGGAGAAATGAATGAGTGCAATCGTTGACATCATTGGCCGCGAAATTCTAGATTCGCGCGGCAATCCTACGGTCGAATGCGATGTGCTGTTGGAGTCGGGTGTCATGGGCCGTGCGGCCGTGCCCTCTGGCGCCTCGACGGGCTCGCGTGAAGCGATTGAGTTACGCGATGGCGATGCCAAGCGTTACTTAGGTAAAGGTGTACTCAAGGCCTGTGAAAACATCAACACTGAAATTTCTGAAGCCATTATGGGTCTGGACGCGAGTGAACAAGCCTTCTTAGATCACACGATGATTGATTTGGATGGTACGGATAACAAAGCGCGTTTAGGTGCGAATGCAATGCTGGCCGTATCGATGGCTGTTGCCAAAGCGGCTGCTGAAGAAGCAGGCTTGCCGTTGTACCGTTATTTTGGTGGTTCGGGCGCAATGCAAATGCCTGTGCCTATGATGAACGTGATTAATGGCGGCGCGCACGCAGATAACAATCTTGATCTGCAAGAGTTCATGATTATTCCTGTCGGTGCGCCAAGTTTTCGTGAGTCAATCCGTTACGGTGCTGAAGTCTTTCATCACCTGAAAAAAATCTTGCATGATAAAGGCTTGACGACGGCGGTGGGTGATGAAGGTGGTTTTGCGCCATCGGTAAAAAATCATGAAGAAGCAATACAACTGATTTTGCAGGCGATAGAAAAAGCAGGGTATGAACCGGGAACACAAATCGCACTCGGACTCGATTGCGCCGCTTCAGAGTTCTACAAAGATGGCAAATACCATTTGGCTGGTGAAGGTTTGGTTTTATCCTCTGGTGACTTCACTAATTTGCTGTCGACTTGGTGTGATAAGTACCCCATCATTTCGATTGAAGATGGCATGCACGAAGGTGACTGGGATGGTTGGGCGACATTGACCAAGGCCTTAGGCAAAAAAGTGCAGCTGGTGGGTGACGATTTGTTCGTCACCAATACGAAAATTTTGCGCGAAGGCATACAGAAAGAGATCGCCAACTCTATTCTCATTAAGATTAATCAGATCGGTACATTGACTGAAACTTTCGCGGCCATCGAGATGGCAAAACGCGCTGGCTATACAGCAGTGATTTCACATCGCTCTGGTGAAACTGAGGATTCAACCATTGCCGACATCGCTGTGGGAATGAATGCGCTGCAAATCAAAACGGGTTCCATGTCGCGTTCTGATCGCATGGCAAAATACAACCAACTCCTGCGTATCGAGGAAGATCTCGGCGACATCGCCAGCTACCCCGGTCGTCAGGCGTTTTACAACCTGAAAT
>JACCEE012223305.1_pt1 | contig 16855 bp, 15 predicted proteins | sample 7449931 | NCBI WGS metagenome assembly JACCEE01 (sample SAMN15323457, study PRJNA562643) | freshwater metagenome | isolation source: river surface water | place: USA:Blue River Watershed | collected 2017-08-19 | reverse complement strand
CCCTACAGCACGTGGTGGGTTCATCTGTTTGTTGCCATCTTTGGACGGGCAGTATGGGTGACTTATCTGGCGGGGGTTGTGAACGTTGCTTTGATGCTGCTAGTTGTATGGCGTATCGCTCTATTGATCGCTTCACCAGCACGGGCACTGATGGCAGTGGTGCTGACAAGCCTTGTGATTTATCACAACGTAAATGGCTTGCAAGTCAGTTCAAATCTAATGCAGCTATTGCCAACTGCGCTATTTTTGTGGGCGGTGTTGTTGGCTGTTCAGCATCAAAATTGGTGGCGCTGGGTACTTTTAGGTGTAGCGGGTGCGGTTTGTTTATTGACTAAATATGCAGCTGGCATTTGGTTTGCGGTAATGGGGATCTGGGTATTGCTTGATTCCCGTATGCATAATCGGCGAGCCATGATGGGGATAGGCATTGCCATTGTTGCGGGTGCGGTTGCAATGATTCCGCATATTGAATGGTTGATTCGTGAAGATGCGCCAACCTTCCGTTACATGCAAAAACAAGTTGGTGGGCAGGTCAATCACTTGGCAGAGGTTTTTAAATTTTTAGGTAGTCAGTTAGGAAAGCTTGCTCCGTTGTTAATTGCGCTAGTTGTCATTCAGTTGCAATTTAAGCGGGACGGCGCGCCTGGGCATCCATGGAAGGGTACGCCGAACACTACAACCGAGGAGCGCTACGTTTCTTTCACTGCATATGGCCCAATGTTGCTCACATGCGCATTGGGCGCGATATGGATCGATCTGAACGCTAATTGGGCAACAGCTTATTTCGTTGTGCTCGGACTCTATGCATTGCGTTATGTGCCGCGGGTCGATACGTCTTTAGCTTTACGTCGAGTCTTAGGTGTTGGGCTTACGCTAAATATTTTGATTGCCGTTTCTGTTGGCCTTTACTATGGTTTTATCGTTGATTTGACTGGGCGGGTTGCTAGAGCAAACTATCCGGCCAAGCAACAGGGAGCCTTGCTTGATGAGGTTTGGGATGCCAAAACACGTGGTCCACTAAAAGTGGTGATTGGCGAAACCTGGGTGGCTGGTGTGACCTCGGTGATGTCCAAGGATCAACCTTTAGTTGTGCCATATGGTCTGTACCATCAAGGTCCTGCGGTTACTCCTGCACTGATCAAGAAGTGCGGCGCGCTCATTGTGATCGATGCGGCTGAAGAGTCGCGACCGTTGAATGACGGTATGAAAAGTTTTCTCAGCCAGGCGACAAAAAATGGTTCGATCCATATGTTTTGGAATCGATTTAAAGAGAAGAATCCTATTGAGATTAAATGGGCCATCATTGAGCCTGAGTCGAAGGGCGCTTGCCGCTAATAAGCATTTTTAAGTTAAAGCAAATTAAATCCGTGAGAGTTAGTTTATGAAAATCAAATCTGCACTTAGCAAAGTATTTCCTCAGATGCTGTTGCGTGGCGCTACCGCACTTGCAATAGCTGCACCGACAGTCAGTGCTCACGCCCAACAAAACTATCCTAATCAGCCGATTCGTATTGTCGTGGGTTATGCAGCGGGTGGTACGACCGATATTTTGGCGCGCTCTCTAGGCGAGCAGATGGGAAAAATTCTCGGACAAACGATCATTGTCGATAACAAGCCGGGCGCTGCAAGCAATATCGGTGCGGCGTATGTTGCCCAGTCTAAGCCAGACGGCTACACCCTTTATATGGCAACGGTAGCAAGTCATGGCATCAATCCTGCTTTGTATAAGGGAAAGCTTACTTTCGATCCGCTCAAGGATTTTGCGCCTGTCTCGCTTGTCGCATCCATCCCGCTCGCCTTGGTGACGAGTGTGAAGTTGCCCGTCAAATCGCTCACCGAGTTCGTTGACTATGCCCGTAAGAATCCTGGCAAGTTGAATTACGCCTCAAGTGGCAATGGATCTCCTGGACACCTTGCCGCCGCGATGTTTAATGAAGCGATGAAGATTGATGTTGTGCACATTCCTTTCAAGGGTGGCGCATTAGCCAACACATCTGTTATTGCAGGTGACACACAGTTGACATTTGCAACTCTGCCAGGCGTACTTCCTCATGTGCAGGCTGGTAAGTTGAATGTGCTCGCGGTGACGACGGCAACACGATCGAAGGAGATTCCAGAGACGCCAACTATCGCAGAGGCAGCTAAGTTGCCAGACTATGAGATCAACACGTGGAATGCCTTGCTTGCGCCGAAGGGCACACCACCTGCCATCGTTGAGCGACTCAATGCTGCGATCGCCCAAGCGATGAAGTCACCCGATTTGATTCAGCGTTTTGAACGGGAGGGAGCGACGCCAGTCACGAGCACTCCCGAGCAACTCAACACGTTTATCGCAGCTGAAATCGTAAAGTGGGGGAAAGTCGTTGACCGCACCCCCATGAATTCGAACTGAATCTAGTTTGTTTTTAGGTCCGCTTCACGTACGATTTTTTGCCATTGAGGGACATCGATACTTAGGAATTTCGCGAATTCTGCAGGTGAGTCGCCAACTGCGCGGCCACCTTCTTTCTCGATTTCTTTGATCACGTCAGGTGAGCCGAGAATTTTCTTGAGTTCGGTGTTCAGCCGATTCACGATAGCAGGTGGTGTGCCGGCCGGTGCTAGCAAGGCATACCAGTTTTCTGCTTCGTAGCCCGGCAAGCCTGATTCAGCGACGGTTGGGACGTTGGGGAAAATCGGGGATCGCTCCTTTGACGTGATTGCGAACGCCTTGATACGTCCGCTTTCTACGTGTGGATTAATTACTGCGATCGTGCTGAAGTAGAGCTCTACCCGATTGCCAATAATGTCGGTAATCGCGGCGGATTGCCCCTTGTACGGAACGTGTACCGCCTTAATTTTTGCCTGGCTAACGAACATCTCTCCTGCTAAGTGACCGAGTGTTCCAGAGCCGGGTGAGCCAAAACTAAGTTTATTCGGGTTGGCTTTGGCAAGCGTAATCACTTCTTTCATATTGGCAGCTGCAAGCGTAGTTGGTCCGACAACTAGCAACGGAGCGGCCGCCAACCGGGTAATGGGTGCGAAGTCTTTGATTGGATCGTAATTAAGCGTGGACATCATCGCGGGAGCAATCCCAAGATTCGCGGCTTGTCCGAACAGAATCGTATAACCGTCCGGCTTAGATTTAGCTACGAATGAGGCGGCGATGGTCGAGCCTGCGCCGGGCTTGTTATCCACAATCACTGGTTGACCGATCAGAGGTGAGAGCCGTTCTGCAACCATGCGCGCCATCAAATCTGATCCGCCACCAGGAGGAAAGCCCACAACAATTTTTAAGGGCTTGTCAGGGAAAGTTTGGGCAACACCGGTCCCGGCGAGGGACAAGCTCAGGGTTGCAAAGACTGCGAGACTCGCTAAGCGTGCACCTGTTTTAATTGAAAAGCGCTTTTGAGCGTTGTGATTACACGAATAAACCGAAACCATGACCCAATCTCCTATATATTTGTACTTATTGCATTTCACCTTACACCAGCAAATCTCTCTCCACAAGACGGGTATTCAATAACATGACCATTCAGCTTTTTTCTTTTGATACGCCTAATGCCCGTAAGATTTCTGTCGCTCTCGAAGAAATGGGGTTGCCCTACCAAGTGACGACCGTCAATATCGGCAAAGACGAACAGTTCAATCCCGATTTTTTGAAGTTCAGCCCCAACAACAAAATTCCTGCGATCATCGACACAGACGGCCCTGGCGGCAAGACTGTTACCGTGTTTGAGTCAGGCGCAATCCTCCTGTACCTCGCTGAAAAAACGGGCAAATTTCTGCCGGCAGATTTGGTTTCCCGTGTGCCAGTCTATGAGTGGTTAATGTTCCAGATGGGGGGCTTTGGACCAATACCTGGCCAAGTACACCATTTCCTTGGGCTCACCAATGAAGACGATAAGCGCTATGGGGTGGAGCGGTTTAGTAAAGAAACGCGTCGACTCTATTCGGTTATGGATAAGCGATTGGCCGCGCACACCTATTTTGCAGGTGACTTATCAATTGCTGATTTCGCAATTTTGGGTTGGGCATGGCGCCATCAACGTCACCAGGTTGACCTAGCTGAATATCCAAATGTTAAGCGGTGGTACGAGCTAATGATGGCCCGTCCTGCGGTTCAGCGCGGATTCGCGGTTGCTCTTAAATAGCAGTACGCATGAAAACACAGGCGATTTCAGGGCCAGCATTTGCTGCATTGTTGTTGGTGGCCTTGCTGATGGGCTCGAATCATATTGCGGCTCGAATCGCGTTTGATAATGGTGCTGATGTGGCGGCAGCGGTGGTGATGCGTAGTAGCATTACCGCCATTGTTGTTGGTTTGATCATACTGGTGCAAGGCGTCTCGATTCGGATGACTGCCAGGCACAAAAAGGTGTTGCCGCTCGTTGGCGTCCTTTTTACGATCCAAAGCGTCAGTATTTACTCTTCCGTTGCGCGACTGCCTGTTTCGCTTGCGTTGTTGGCATTCAATACCTATCCCTTGTGGATTGCGATGTGGGCGCGTGTGCTTTACAAGGAGCGACCTGAGCCTCTGGTTCTGAAGGCGATGCCTATCATGCTGATCGGATTGGCGTTAGCTTTGGATGTGTTTGGCGCTGCCTCAGGCCTCGGTATGCAGCGGCAGTGGCAGGAAATCGGTTTGGGTGTTGCGTTTGCCCTGACAGCTGGCTGCTCTTTTGGGCTAGGGATGGTGTTGATCCAACATAACGCTGTAGATCTAGATGGTCGTGTGCGCACCGTGGCAACCATGGCGATGGTCGGAGTCTTAACGATTGCGGGATCTCAGTTTACCGGTGCGATGCAATGGCCGACTGCAGCAGTGGGGTGGTGGGGGCTGATCGCCTTGAGTCTTTTGTACGGCACTGGGTTCACGATTATGTTTACCGTTTTGCCTCGTTTAGGCGTAGTCGGTAATTCTGCAATCATGAACGTTGAGCCTATCGTCGCTCTAGTACTTGGATGGTTAATTTTGGGACAAAAGATTGCGATCATTCAGGTTGTTGGTGCCTGTATCGTAGTGACCACTGTGATTTTGTTGGGACTGCGTAAAAAGAATAGTTGAGTCGCTTTACTTACCGCTTGCCGATGATACGGGCAGACGGATTATCTTTAAGCGTTCCGGTAAATGTGTCACCAGAAACTTCGCCATTAAATGTTTGCATGACGCCTTGTGCGTCTGCATAGCTGAAGGTAATTTGTGGGCCCGTCAGCTTACCTTCGATGCGTTGAAAGGCTTTGCCTTCTGGCGTGAAATCCGCGTGAAACTCTTGGCTTTTTTGCACGACTGAAAGACTAACCTGATCCATGCCAGGGACGCCCTCAAGACGCCAGAAGCCCTGTACATTTGCGGGCACAATCCAAAAGTGCCCAACGGTGCCGCTATCTCCATAAAACGTCTTGTCGGGTAACCAGCTCCCTATCGTGAAAGTATTGGACACAATGCGCGTACCAGGCTTCATATTAATAAGCACAGGGTAGAGTTTTAAATTCAAGGATGGCAGCAAATAAAGCGTTACAACCGTTGCTTGCGAGAAATCCTCTGCGAAGATGTCGCCGGTAATGATCTTCACCTTGTTAGCAACGCCGGCATTTTTAGCATTTTGTCGAGCGTACTCGGCCATTTGCGGATCAAACTCAATTCCTACCGCACGTGCACCAAAGCTTCGAGCGGCTTCGATTGCGATTTTCCCGTCTCCGGCGCCAAGATCGTAGACGAGATCCTTATCGGTAACTTGCGCTGTTTCAAGCATTTTTACCAGTAGGCTATTAGGCGTTGGTACCCAAATAACATCTTTTCCTTCTTGCGCCATCACCGGTTGGTAGCCAGTTGATTGGGATGGCGGCGTTGCGCATCCAGTCAGTGTGCCGCCAACGAGGATTGTCATGGCACAAGCTAAAGCTGTCAGAGATAAGCGATTTTTCATTATTGATTCAATATGCGGCCGCAAGAAGCTCATCGTATAACGCGACCGTCATACTTCGAGGATTGGTTTTGTTCGCATTGTCGAGCATTGCGGCATGAGGAATTCCTGCGAGGTCTCCTTGGGTGAGACCAAGGTCACGCAGCCTGGGTGGAATACCAAGTGCTACAACAAGCTCATAGAGATGCTGCGGTAACTCCTGGGCGGAGCCCATCCCGAGATATTCAGCAATTTTTTCGGCTTTACCGCCGAGATCGCTCAAGTTCAAGCGAACGACATGGGGCAAAAGAATCGCATTGAGTGTGCCATGGTGATAGCCAAGTGCACCGAGAGGGTGTGCGCAGGCGTGCACAGCACCCATGCCTTTTTGAAAACATAGCGCGCCCTCGAGTGAGCCCATCATCATGTTCCAGCGCGCCTCACGATTTTCTCCGTGTTCAACAGCTTCTTGAATATGTGCAAAGATTCTTTTCATACCGTCCAGCGCGATCGCATCGGCAGGTGGATTGATCGTTGGCGAACAGTATGTCTCAATGCAATGCGCGAGCGCATCCATTCCCGTCGTCGCGGTGACAAGGGGAGGGAGACCAACGGTAAGCTCGGGGTCACACAGTGCAGCAGTGACGATAGAGGGGCATCTGACTCCCGCTTTAATTCCATTATCAAAAATAATGACAGCTGAGCGACCGACTTCACTACCGGTTCCGGAGGTGGTTGGGATCAGCAATAGCGGGGGCGTCTCACCTAGTGGCAGTTCGTTCGGATTGCGATTCGAATAGTTCCATAGCGGTGGGTTGTGTGTCGCAAGAATCGCAATTGCTTTTGCTAAGTCGAGTGCAGCGCCACCTCCGATTCCAATGACGCCATCGCACTGGTTCGCAAGAAACGCTTGCGCACCGGCTTTCGCTGCATCTTCCGTGGGGTTCGCGGGTACGTCGCTAAATATGGTACGTTGGATTGAGTCAGGTACTTGTTCAATAGCTTTAGCAAAGACGCCTGCAGCGATGACACCACGATCCGTCACAAATAAAGGATGTGAAATCTTGTTGCTTGTCATCAGTGAAGCTAGATTTTTGCGGACCCCAAAATCAAAGTAAACAGGCGGGCCAAAAAGAATCGTGCTCATACAATCCGGATGATTTGTTTTCCGACGTTTGCCCCATTGAGCATGTCGATGAATGCTTGAGGTGCGTTCTCAAGACCGTCGCATACCGTCTCAAGGTGTTTGAGCTTGCCAGCTTTGTATCCCGCTTGAATTTCGGCAGTGGCAGCAGGCCATAAGTCGCGATGATCAGATAGTACGAATCCTCTCAATGTGACACGTTTGTTGAAAAATTCACGATAGTTTTTTATACCGTACGGTTCAGTTGCATTGTATTGAGATACCGTGCCGCATAGCGCGACGCGTGCATTGAGCTTGAGCAAGGTCAGAACAAAATCGGTGATACTTCCGCCGACGTTGTCAAAGTAAACGTCAACACCTTCAGGGACGGCGCGTGCGAGATCTTCTTGAAAGGTGGGGCTCTTGTAGTCGACGCATGCGTCGAATCCCAGTTCGTTTACCACGATGTCGCATTTACGTTGGCCTCCGGCAATGCCCACCGCACGGCATCCACGCAGCTTTGCAAGTTGCCCAACCATGCTACCGACAGCACCCGAGGCAGTCGAGACCAAAACTGTTTGACCAGCGACGGGCTTACCAAATTCCATCAGCCCAACCCAGGCAGTTAGACCGGTAGAGCCAAGTGCACCGAGAAAGGCACTCAGAGGGAGAAAAGATGGGTCGATCTTCTGCAATTCAGCGGCTGGCGCTGCGCTAACGTCCTCCCAACTCATTCGCCCGACAACCCAGTCGCCCAGTGCGAAGTTATCCGAGGCGCTTTCTACTACCTGGCCGATCGTACGACCGACCATTTTTTCGCCGATTTTCATCACAGGAGCGTAAGAGTCTTTTGCCTCCATGCGAATACGTATGTATGGATCGACGGAGAGGTAATGATTACGAACCAATACTTGCCCAGCCGTAATGGAGGGAATAGCGCCTAACTCAAGACGAAAACAATCTAAAGTTGGAATTCCTGTCGGCCGCTTAGCGTAAAGAATTTGGCGATTAACTGTTGGCAAGGAAGACATTATTTCAATTAGCCTATGGAAATATTAGCTGTGCGGATGAGGCTCTCAAGCGCGGAGCGCTGGGTGTTGAGCCAAGCGGCAAACTGACTCGGTGTGTTGGCAACTAGAACCATTCCCCGCGAGTCGATCGTCTTGATCACTGCAGGATCGGTTGCTGCTTTCGCGGTTGCTGCCTGTAGTGCTTGGATGGCTTCTGGAGGAGTACCCTTAGTTGCGAAAAATCCGAACCAATCGTCCATGTCAAAGCCAGCGTAGCCCTGTTCCGCGATGGTTGGGATGTCAGGATAGCTTTTTGTACGTTCGAGGCTAGTCAAGCCAAGAATACGTGCCCGCCCAGACTGCACAGCGGAAATTGCAGTCGATAGCGTAAGTAGTGTCGAATCAATTTGCCCACCCATCAAGTCTCGCACGGCATCCGCACCACCTTTGTAAGGTGTGTGTATTAGTTCGATTCCAGCAACTTGTTGAAACATCTCCATTGCTAAGTGGCCCATACCACCAGACGGCGGCGTACCGCAGGCGATCTTCTTAGGGTTCGCTTTTGCATACGCAACAAATTCTTTGAGCGTTTTTGCTGGAAAATTCTCTTTCACTGCTAAGACTTGCGGAACACGAACGGCGAGAGTGACTGGAATAAAGCTCGTCTTGTAATCGAATGGAATATTTTTAAGTAGGATTGGATTCGTCAGTTGATTAGCAGCATCCCACAAGAATGTATATCCATCAGCGGGTGCCTGCAGGGCTGCTTGCGCAGCGATCATGGCATTCCCACCGGTGCGATTCTCAACAATAATCGACTGATTGACGATCGCGCCCATGGCGGCACTAATTGCGCGTGCCGACGTATCTGCCGCACCACCAGCGGAAAAGGGTACGAGCACTCTCAAGCTCTTGTTGGGCCAACTTCCTTGCGCAAAGACATTGCCATTGAACAGAGCCGAAGTGGCTAAACCGACGCCTCCTTGAAGAAGTGCACGGCGTGTATTCAAAAGTGTGCGCTCAGGTGTTGAGTTCTTGGTATTTTGTTTCATGATGGTCTCCATTGTTATTTTGAGAGCAAGTGTCTTAAGCACTTACAAACCGTAATTCTCTCGAAGGGATTCGAAGATGCACCTCAGCGCCAGTGGTTAACGCCGACTGGCCCCGGCTATGAGGAATGTCTGCACGCACGATCGCTTGGCCGACACGCACGTCATAGCGGAAGGCATCGCCTAAAAACTCTGCGCTCACTATTTCACCTTTCAATGCCAAATGTCCGTCAAGATCCTTTTGTGCATCGGAGGCGAAGTGCACCGCATGCGGCCTGAAAGCAAGATCCATCGCAGCGGCCTGCTGTTCGAGACCTTGTGGCAATACGACTTCGCCCAGCTTAGGTGAATTAAAGCGTAGGTGATCACCGTCCGTTTGGAAACGACCAGAAAAAAGATTGACTGAGCCCACGAATTGGGCGACGAACCGATTTACGGGGAAATCGAAGAGATCCATTGGCGATCCAACTTGTTGGATAACACCTTGATCCATGACTGCAATACGGTGGCAGGTCGTCAGCGCTTCTTCTTGGTCGTGTGTCACAAAGATAGTGGTAAGCCCAAGCCGTTTTTGCAACTCGACCAATTCGTGCCTTGTTTGGGTTCTTAGTTTTGCGTCTAAGTTTGACAGTGGTTCGTCAAGAAGTAGAACCTGCGGCTCGATCGCAAGTGTCCGTGCGATCGCAACGCGCTGTTGCTGGCCGCCTGAAAGTTGGCCAGGGCGACGCTCGGCTAAACCACTTAGGTCGACTAGCTCGAGAGCTTCGTGAACCTTCTTGCGGATTTCTGCGCTTGGTAGTTTGCGTGCTTCAAGGCCGAAGGCAACGTTTTGCGCCACAGTCATATGTGGCCAAAGTGCATAACTTTGAAACACCATCCCAACGTTACGAAGCCAAGGGGCTGTTCCAGTGACGTCTTTGCCATCGATTAATAGCTCACCCCGCTGATGCTGATTAAAACCAGCAATCAGTCGCAGAAGTGTCGATTTGCCAGAACCGGAGGGCCCGAGCAATGCGAAAAACTCGCCCGGCTCGATACGCAAGTTGATATCTTTCAACACGGATGTCGAGCCGAACGAAAGCGCGATGTTCCTGATGTCGATTGCGACGGATTTCATGTCCGGGCTCCAACGTTTTGATGTGGTGTTGCAACGGCAGCAATGCGATGACTTAAATAGGTGCCAAGAGCGACCAAAGTGATGGCAATGACGCTCAGTGCTGCGCCAGGACCACGCCCTGCAATTGATTGAAAGTAAAGATAGATACCGTAGGACATAGGCGCCATACTTTCTTTACTTGTTAACAGGATTGTTTCCGAAATTTCTGCAGCTGCTGTGATGAAGCTGGTAACGAATCCAGCAAGAAGACCACCCATCATGAGGGGGAGAACAATTCTCCGAATAATGCGCCAGCGGCTTGCGCCAACGTTCTCAGCGGCCTCTTCAAGTGCAGGGTGTACTTGTGTGAGCGCCGCCATACAGGATCTCAGCGCGTAGGGTAGACGTCTGACCGAGTACGCCAAGACGAAAATCAACCAACTCGCAGTCAAGGCTCCCGCACCAAAGGGGAGCTCGATTCCTCGAAATGTGCGAAGGTAACCAATGCCCAAAACTAAGCCTGGCATCGCTAAAGCAACCGTCACGAGATGATCCAAGATTTGTCGACCAGGGATTTGGGTACGGATCACGATATAGGCAATCGCTGCCCCCAAGATGACATCGATGATAGCTGCAAGACCGCAATACAGAATTGTGTTCCAGATCATCTGTTTCGCATCACTAAAAATAGTCAGATAGTGCGCGAAGGTAAAGTGCTCTGGAAGAATACTGAAGCTCCAAACCTTAAACAGAGACATCAGCAAAATGCCCAAATGCGGGGAAAGGACGAGCATGAGTATGCCAATGATCCAGCCATAGGCCATAACACTTTGCCATGATGTCAGCTTGCGTTTTGGGGCCTGCGCGCCACCGCGTGAAATCAGTGCGTAGTCCCGTCGCTTCACGAACCACCAAGACCCCCCCATTGCGGCAATAGAAAATAGTACGAGTATGACGCAGATGACGTAGCCGATTGGGTCTTCAATCCCGATTGATGTGACGCGTAAATATGCCTGGGGAGCAAGCATATTTGTGACGTTTAAGACGAGTGGAGTACCCAGGTCATCGAACACCTTGATAAAGACAAGAGATGCCCCCGCGATGTAGCCTGGTAGTGCGAGTGGAAAAATAATCTTGCTAAATAACCGCCACCCCGATGCACCGAGGTTCTGGCCTGCCTCCTCCATAGACGAATCAATCGTAGCGAGTGACGCAGAAAGATTGAGTAGGATAAATGGAAAGTAATGCAGCGTCTCCACAAAAATGATGCCACTCAAGCCTTCCATAACGGGAATGCTGAAACCAAACAGGTCCATCAAAATAAGATTGACTGCACCTGAGCGCCCGAAGATCAGCTGCATTGCAGCTGCGCCCACAAAGGCTGGCATGACTAGAGGCAATACGCCCAGAGTTTGGATTAACACTGCCCCACGAAACTGAAATCGCATCGTCAGGTATGCAAGCGGAATTGCGATCAGAGTGGCACCAAGCACCGTCATTCCGGCGACAAACAGGCTGTTGGCAAATGATTCTCGCATCAATGAGATTTCAAAGAATGCAAAGAAGTGAGAGAGTGTGAGCCCCCCATGCCCGTCAGAGAAAGCGGTGTAAATAACCGAGACAATGGGGCTGATAAGAAAGACAGCTAAAAAAACCGCAATAGCGATTGCGATTGCGGTTAGGCCCAGACTATGGCGCTTCAATACAGTCTCGACTACTTGGCAGAATTAGCGAGGGTGATTGCACGTGCGTAATTTGCTTTAGCGCGTGTAGCCCATTCTTCTTCGATTTTTGCCTTTGCCCGTGACGCCTCGGCATCGGACTTATTGCTCTTAAATAGAGCAAGCAGAGCTTTGTCCTGAATTTGCTTTTCATCGACTGCTGGAGAGAAGGCTAGCTGACGCGCTTCATCGAGCTGTGCGCTAGCTTTGCCTCCCAGGCGCTTCTCTGCGTCGTGAATGGCTTTTGTCGCGGCAACGAGTTCTTTGTGGCGGAAGGTAATCATTTGGTCAAAGAGTGAGCGCACGACCATATAACGCGCTTCTGAAAGTTGGGAGTCAAAATTCACCTTTGCCTGGATCGTTCCGCTGAAGGGATTAGGATAACCAGCAGGCGCTTTGCTGTATGTTGCTGGAAGGACCGGCAAGCGGCTAATTTGTTTATCAAGAAGTAGTTGTTGCCCTTCGGGTGATAGAGTGAACTCGATAAAGCGTTTGCCAGCTTCAGGCGATTTTGCACCGTCAATCAAGGCAATATTGGCTGGGACAATTGAAGTAACGGATGGGTATACAAACTCTACTGGCATGCCTGAATTTTTTGCCGCCAAGCCAAAGAAGTCGATTACCAAACCGATGCCGAACTGACCATTTGAGACACCATCTGGAACACCGAAGCTGCGTTCAGTGATCGCAGCACAGTTACCGCTGATGGCCATAATTTGTGCCCAGCCCTTTGTCCAGCCTTCACCTTGAAGAATGGTTTCTACGGTTAGGTGCGTTGTGCCTGAACGAGAAGGGCTGGAGGTGGCGACGTGACTAAAGTAAATAGGCTTGACCAAGTCCGCCCACTCTTTTGGGGCGGGCAGCTTGTTAGCCTTCATGTAACGGGTGTTCCACATCAAACCATAACCTGCAAGAGCCTGGCCGCGATAGAACCCGTTTGGATCATTGACAGGGTAGTTGCCAACCTTGGTCGGGATGTCGGGATTGCCAGGACCGATGTTCACCAACATTTTTTGTTGGGACAAGACTTCGAAGGCATCCGGTGCCGAGGCCCAGAAAATCTCTACACGTGATCCCGGCGCCTGTTCACGCACATATGCGATACCGGCAGCAGTGTTTTTATTAAGAATTTCAACGGTATCTGAGGGATATTTGGCCTCATAGGCCTTCTTATATGCTGTGGTGAGTTCTTTGGGGAAGGACGTCACAACTGAGATCGTCTCCGCATGCAACGCACACGGCGTAGCGAGGGCAATGGCGAGCGTGGTAAAAATTGAACGTGGTGTGACAAGTGGCATGGCGGTCTCAAGGTAGTCTATACAATAGGTCTGCTTGTGAAGTGTAGGTGATCAAACGCCGGAATGGTAACAGGGCAATCCCTTGTTTTATTTGGATTTCCTCTTTTAAAAGCATAGTTTAGGTTTAGTTTTGAGAGCCATCATGACCTCGCCATTGAAAATCGGAATTAGCGTTTGTTTAATGCCACCTGACCCTGATCGGTCTACCGCGGCAAGCAAGACTTTGCAGTACGTGGAACAGTCCAATGCTGAGTGGGTATACAAGGGGGGAGCATTGCCCGTGCTTATTCCCGCCTTGGCTGAGTCTTCAATCGAAAATAGCGACTATTTTGAACGATATGCGGTAATGCTCGATGGTCTCGTGTTGCATGGCGGGGCTGATGTGTGGCCGGGGCATTACGGACAGGCGCCGCTCAAGCCCGAGTGGGGGGGTGATGCTGTACGTGATCGTTATGAGATCAACCTAATGCGTGCTTTCGTTGCGGCCGGGAAGCCGGTGTTCGGTATTTGTCGGGGGATGCAGCTGATTAACGTCGCTTATGGCGGGACGTTGCACCAAGATATTCCTAGCCAGATCCCTGGGGCAGCTAACCATCGGGATCGTCCGTTGTATGAACATCAGTTTCACGACCTGACCATCGTGAAAGGAACCAAGCTGGCGGCCCTCATGCCAGGGGTCAATACCTGCAAGGTCAATAGTATTCACCATCAATGTATTGCCCAGTTGGCCGCTGACTTTGCGGTTGAAGCAGTGAGTACTGAGGATCATTTGATTGAGGCTATTCGGCATAAACACTTACCCTACCTAGTAGGGGTACAGTGGCATCCTGAGTTTTACGCAGGAATGCCGGGGGTACTGAACGACGATTTACTTAGAGCAGAATTCTTTGCCCGCTGCCGCGATGTTCAATTATCATGATGATGCTCTTTGATTAGGACTTCGTCCTTCAAAGAAATATAAAAATAAAGGAAACATAATGAGACAAATTTTCAAGCGTGGCGTTGCGACGCTCCTATCTTGTGTGGCCCTTTCTTGCGGCATGGTTTTTGCGCAAGCTTACCCCTCACGACCGATTACGATCGTCGTACCTTACGGTCCTGGTAGCGGTAACGATTTGATTGCTCGCGAGATCGCGCAAAAGTTGACTGGTATCCTGAATACGACAGTGGTTGTCGAAAACAAAGCGGGTGCGACCGGCAACATTGCGACAGACTATGTTGCCCAACAAAAACCGGACGGCTACACCATCTTTTTGACTAGTACGAGCGGCATTATTAACCAGGTCTCTAATTCCGCCGTTAAAACTGATTTATCAAAGGATTTTGAATCGATCGGTTTTGCGGCAGGCCTGCCTTATGTTGTTGCAGTGCCTCCGGCGGTCGCTGCCAAATCGTTGACTGAGTTGGTCGCATTGGCCAAAGCGAACCCTGGCAAGTTGAACTACAACGGGCCTTCGGGTAGCGTCTCGGACTACCTGGGATCGATGCTCAAGGCAGCTGGTAATCTTGATATGGTGATGATTCCCTACAAGAGTACATCCGACGCACAAGTAGATGTGTTGGCGGGAAGAATTCAAGTTTGGTTCACGACAGCGCCATCAGCGGTTGGTCTTGCCGAGAGTGGCAAGGTTCGTGTGCTCGCCGTGACGGGAGATAAGCGTCTGGCCAAACTACCCGACGTTCCCACAGTAAAAGAAGCGGGTATTCCCAAAATGTTTACCGAGGTGTCTTTTTTCTTTGTGGCGCCCGCAGGGACGCCTAAGGACGTCGTTGCAAAGCTGAATGCGGCGATTGCGACGGCACTTAAAAACAAAGAGACAGAGGAGCGCTTGGCAAATATTTCGGTGCAAACAAAAATTGGATCGCCCGAAGAGGTGAATGCGCACATCAAACAAGAGATGGCTAAGTGGTCTGAGGTCGTAAAAGCGGCACCTAAGCCTTAGCCGCTTGTAAAACTATTTGTGAAGGAGAGCGACCTTGGACGGTTGGAGAGCAAGATTAGGATTTTTATTGCCGCCTGGAAATCCAAATGTAGAGCCTGAGTTGATTTCGATGGCGCCTAAAGGTGTTTCAGTACATTTTGGCCGGATGATCGCGCGCGGGGTCACGGGAGATCACGCTGGGCAGGATGCCCGCACTCGCTGCCAGTTAGATCACATTGATGAGCAAACTGAAATGTTGGCGCACTTGCGTCCGCAGGTCATCGCCATGGCGCATACTGCGTCAAGCTACATGCTGGGTCGGGAAGGTGAAATCGCTCTGACTGCACGTCTTGAAAAGCAATATGACATTCGGTTTACGTCGGCGTTTGTGAGCGTCGTTGCAGCGATGGAAGAGCTGGGTGTTAAGAAAGTTGCTCTTGGAACACCTTACGCAGAGGCGCAGACGTTGGCAGGCAAAGCCGCCCTGGAAAGTTACGGCTTAGAGGTCGTCAATTATCGGCGCCTTGAGAACGTTCGCAATATTTACGAAGAGACGCCGGCGCGGGCCTATGCGTTGGCAAAAGCGGCTAATACTCCTGAGGCTGAGGTGATATTTTTGAGCGGTGTTGGAATGCCGACCGTCGAAGTGTTAGATGCACTTGAAAAGGATATCGGAAAGCCGGTAATCTCCAGCGTGGCCGCAATGATGTGGAACTGCTTGCGTATTGCGGGCGTGCAGCCTGTCGTGCCTGGTTACGGCCGCTTGCTTGAAGGCAAATGATAGCCATCGCAGTTTTTTTGGAGATCATGCGTGGTTGAGCGCGGATTGAATTTGCTCTGGGTTGTTCTGGGTTTGGCGACAATGGCCAACGCCTGGACACTCGGCCTTTTCGGTTCTATGGGGCCAGATAGCGGTCTTTTCCCGATGATTTGTGGTGTCATCATCACGTTATGTGGCTTGATGCTCATGATCAGTCGGTCTACGCGCGTGGTCAATCCTGAATGGCCTGCCGCAACGGGGCGTCGACGCATACTCGGGGTCCTTGGCGGACTGATTGGGTTGACGGTTACGCTGCCCTACTTGGGCTTTGCGATTTCAAGTGCATTGACTACTTTTGTGTTGTTACAAACTGTCGAGCGCTCGCGTGTGCTTGAGTCTCTGATCTTGACGCTTGTGTCGGTTTCGGTGATCGTCTATGTGTTTGGTCACTTGCTTGGTATGTCGTTACCTCGCGGTCCTTGGGGTTGGTGATGGAGGCAATCAATGGCCTAGCGATGGGATTTTCGGTGTTGTTTACACCCGAAAACTTGTACTTTTGTTTCCTAGGTAGTTTGGTTGGCACCTTAGTTGGTGTCTTGCCTGGTATCGGACCTCTCGCGGCGTTGGCGCTGCTCTTGCCCATTACGTTTCAGATGTCTCCGGTCGCAGGGTTGGGAATGTTGTGTGCGATCTTCTATGGTGCGATGTATGGAGGATCGACCACCTCCATCCTAGTTAACATTCCTGGTGAGGCAGCCTCAGTGGTTACGGCCCTAGACGGGCACGCAATGGCGAGGCAAGGTCGTGCAGGCTCTGCACTCGGGATTGCAGCGATTGGCTCGTTTATCGCTGGCACCGTCTCACTCGTCGCTTTGACTTTCTTTTCCCCCCTATTGGCGTCCGTTGCGATTAGTTTCGGTCCGCCTGAGAACTTTGGGTTGATGGTGCTTGGGCTGGTCTCGACTCTCTATATGATCGGAGGGTCTAAGGT
>JACCEE011892794.1_pt1 | contig 16866 bp, 9 predicted proteins | sample 7449931 | NCBI WGS metagenome assembly JACCEE01 (sample SAMN15323457, study PRJNA562643) | freshwater metagenome | isolation source: river surface water | place: USA:Blue River Watershed | collected 2017-08-19 | reverse complement strand
ATTCTTACCTGTCAGCTCGCCAAAAAAATGGGGGTAAAACGCACCGTAGCCGAAATTGAAAACATCGATTTCATTAGTCTTGCCGAACAAGTTGGCATTGGAAGCGTTATCAACAAAAAGTTCATTGCAGCCAGCTTTATTTACAGATACTCGATGAACTCTGAGATTTCAAGCATTAAATGCCTTTCGTCTACAGATGCCGAAGCCGTTGAAGTAATTGTAAAGAAGGATTCAATTGTTACCCGCATGCTAGTAAAAGATCTTGATTTCCCTGTTGATGCTAAAATTGGAGGTGTTATTAGAGGCGAGCATGGTTTTATTGTAAAAGGCGACACTCAAATACTTGAAGGAGATAAAGTTGTAATTTTCGCCTTACCTTCTGCAATTAAAAAGATTGATAAATTTTTCAAATAGCTTTTCATGCTGAACCTAAAAATCATATTTCGCACTTTAGGGTTTTTAATTCTGGGTGAAGGATTATTTATGCTCCTCCCCTTTTTAATTTCGATATTATATGCCGAAAATGATTCGCTATATTTTCTTTATTCTTCCCTAATTACACTAGCAGCTGGGGCACTGCTCTATTTTCCGACATCAAAAGCTGTCAAAAATATAGGGAAACGAGATGGATACGTCATTGTTTCTTTAATCTGGATCCTGTTTTCAATATTCGGAAGCCTACCCTATTTGATGAGCAACTCCATCACTACGCTATACGACGCATTCTTCGAATCAATGTCAGGATTCACCACCACTGGAGCCACAATCCTTGACAACATTGAAGAGATGTCTCATGGCATACTTTTCTGGCGAAGCCTTACCCAATGGCTTGGCGGAATCGGAATTATTTTCATGTCGCTGGCAATTTTGCCTACTTTTGGCATCACTGGAATGTCGCTGTTGCCTACTGAAACCCCAGGAATAACTGTAAATAAAGCAAATCCGAAAATTATTGACACTGTAAAGTTCATCTTATTAATCTATATTGCCCTTACTCTTTCGGAATCGGTTTTGCTTCTTTTGGGAGGGATGAATTTTTTCGATGCTGTTTGCCAATCATTTGCAACAATTTCAACAGGAGGCTTTTCAACCCGACAAAGCAATATCGCATACTGGAACTCGCCATTTATTAATTACACCTTAATATTTTTCATGATTTTGGGGGGAACCAACTTTTCGTTGATCTATTTTTCACTTAAAGGATCACCCGGCAGAATGTTGAAGAACGATGAATTCAAATCGTACATTTCATTGATCCTCATATTTTCCATTATTATAGGTGTTGGATTATATCTTACATCATCCATTGGAATTGGAAGTGCAATCGAAAATTCTCTTTTTCAGGTTGTTTCAGTTATTTCAACCACCGGATTTGTAACAAACAACTACCTACAATGGAATCAATTACTGTTGTTATTACTATTTTGCCTCATGTTTATTGGGGGAACGGTAGGTTCAGCCGCCGGTGGGCTGAAGGTAATGAGGATTGTATTGCTTGGGAAAAATTCTTATCATGAATTAAAACGTCTGATTCACCCTAATGCAATTATGCCAATTCGTTGTAATCAACGATCAATAAGCACACAAATCATTGCTAACCTGTTAGTATTCTGTTTTTCATACATCACCATATTTCTCCTGGGAAGTCTTGTCTTAATGTTGTTAGATACCGATTTTCTAACCGCAATGGGGTCGGTTGCTTCTTGTTTGGGAAACATTGGGCCAGGACTAGGGCACACCGGTTATATTGAAACGTATAGCCACATTTCTCCGTATGGCAAAATATTACTAAGTCTTATTATGCTACTTGGACGAGTTGAAATCTTTGGCATACTAGTAATCTTTTCACCATATTTCTGGAAACAATAAAGTTCACCACTATTTTTATATAACTTTGGTGTTCAAATAGAACACATTATGCTTATCAAACTATATGAAGAAAACACTGAGCAACGAAGGGTTGATCAGATTGTAGATATTCTTAGAAGCGGCGGTATAATTATTTACCCTACAGATACTGTTTATAGTATTGGCTGCGACATTACCAAAGAGAAAGCGGTTGAAAAAATAGCGAAGCTCAAAGGAATCAAAATCGAAAAAGCTCATTTCTCGTTCATTTGCCACGATCTAAGCCATTTATCAGACTATACACGCCCTATCCCAAACAATGTTTTCAAACTCATGCGGCGAAACCTTCCCGGGCCATTTACATTCATTCTTGAAGCTAACAGCAATGTACCCCGCTACTTCAAAGGGAAAAAGAAAACCATCGGGATACGTGTACCTAACAACAGCATTATCAGAGAAATTGTAAGAGAATTAGGAAACCCTATCTTTTCAAGTTCAATTCATGATTCAGACGAAATTATTGCATACACAACCGACCCTGAACTCATTCACGAAGAGTGGAGCGAAAAAGTTGATGTTGTTATCGACGGCGGTTATTGTGGCAACGAAGTTTCAACAATAATCGACTGCACAAATAACGAAATTGAGATTGTTCGCGAAGGCAAAGGCGAACTTATTTGGTAATAAACTTGCGGCCTTTGTTCAATTTTGGGAAATAAAAATGGGTTTTGCCCCTTAGAACAAAACCCATTCTTCTTGCATATTCGTTACTCTCTTAAGACTTATTATTACGATCGTAAATCAAATCGCCTGGAGTCTGTTTGAATATTCTATTTATAATTACACTGAAAGCGTAATAGTTTACTGAGGTTAACACTAAAACCGAAATCCATGTATAGTTATTGAATAAATCGAAATACAAATTCTTTTCGACAGCAACAGGCGACAAAAGATCGATTACGAAATAAACAAACCCTAAATACCCTACAACTCCGGCCAAAATCAATGCAAGTAAAAGTGGAAGCAGTACAAATATGTACATCATTCCAATGTAAATTCGTTTAATATCAATACCAAATGCCTTAAACGTACCAATGTTTTTCTTTATCGTATTCAAGTGGGTACTCAGAATATTCGACAAGAAAATATTGATCATCAACACACTGAACCCAATAAGAATGATAGACATTAAACCTGTTAACTTGCTCACGAAATTGTAGTTTTTCATCTGCTCAATTTTCGACATCTCAAGTTTGATTTCAGAGTCTTCTGCAAATTTTTCAGCAAATTCATCAACCTTACTTAAGTCGTTGAAATTAACAGCGATATAATCAAAACGTCGAGAGCTCGACAACTCCTGATTCTGATAATACGATTGAACAAATTCATTGTCTTTGATCTTTTCTTTTGCAACAAAAGCTTTTATTTCATCCGACTCCCTAAACGAAGCATAGAGCTCATCAATCTGTTCTATCAAAATATCTTCAGAATAATTAAAAGAAACCTGAAGATAATAAAGTGATTTATAAGAATATGGATGCTTATACACATCAATGGCATTTACCTCAAGCATACCACCTTCTTCCCAATAGCGAGTAAAATAGTTTTCGCATATTGTCCTAAACTCCTCTGACTTAGTTGAATCTAAAACGATATAAGAATAGAGTTTCTTATTATCTTTAAATAGGAACTGGTCTCCCAATAAGTTATAATTGTTGTAAAAATGCTGGGTTGCCATAAAATCAATTCTCTCGCCAGGCAATTTATCAACAATAGCACGAACCGGAACAGGGATTAATCTTCCATCTCTCATCTTACGATAAATGAAAGCTGGTTCTTCGGAGCATTCCATCTTTTTGAGGAAATTGCGGGTTACAATAATTGAATAATCTCCTTCATTAGCAAAAGCATCACCCGTTGCATTATTGATTTGTCTATCAACAATGGTATTTACAAGAGGGTCATTATACGGAATAGAGCGTCCATCTACACCTCTGTTGGGGCTTTCGGGCAAATCGCCTTTAAAATAGGCAGTCCACTTATTATATCCAACGATAGAATCATATCGATATTTCTGTTGAAGCGAATCGGCATTATAATAGTCAATTGTTCTATTTGCATTCCTGTTAGTATTAGGAATTGGGGCGCTAATGGACCTTACAAAAGGATCTTCCATTTTATCTTTCAGGTATTTCATACTTCCGCTTGAAAAACCAATAGCAAGAAATGTAAAGAACAAAATGACAACAATAAGCCAAAAATTCTTGTTTTTCTTCCCCAACAACTCTCTACTTTCATTGCGATAGAAAAGATGCTTAAAATCGTGAGGTATTGGGTAAAACTGAATCCAACTTTGTTTCAGTTTGAACTTTGCAAACAACGTATATTTCACATTCACCCAGTCCCAAGCAACGCAAAGTCGATAAAAAACCTTAGGAATAATATCTTTAAGTGGAGAATATCTCAAATTGTTAAACAACTCAGAATCTTCATTTGCATCTTTAACAACAATTCGCGTAATCTTCTTGATCCTTGTTGAAAAATAATCAACAATTTTTTCAATTAAAGAACTTATAAACGGAGCCACAGATAACACAAGCCAAGGCAAGAATCCCAAAATACTTTGAAAAGCAGACCCTCTACCTCTAAACTCCTGCTGCTCAATACTTCCCGTTTCATCAGAAGAAGATTTATCGCGATGGCCTTCAACGGCAGTTTTAAACTTAAGATCCTGAATTGTACGTATTACGTCATTAATTTTTACATCGGCTTTTCGAATTTCGCCATGCGCAAACTGTTTAATCCATTCCTTAATATTCGGAGTTAAAATTCCTTTTTCTTCAAACTTCTGTTCGAGCCAGGTTTGGTATTCATTCTTTGAAGATTCAGGAAAATCAGCCTCAGTTTCCATCACAATCTGTTGCGATGACAAGCTTTCCTTTATTTCCTCAAAAAAATCTTCAGAGACATTATTGTCCGAAAGGTGCATTAGAATTCGCAAATAGCTTTCGGTATCGGAGTTCAACAACATCTCAATCTCTTTCTGAATTTTCAGTTGTTGCCTACGAGATTCTGACCATTTTAGCTTGTCCCTGTCGTAAATGAAATGTGGGTCAATAATTGAGACACCGTTTTCACGCTTAGAAAGCACAATAATGCGGTCGGCAAAATCGAGAGTAAGCGGAATATTGTGAGAAACGATGATCACACTAACATTTTGGCGCTGATTGTTAACGAAATCGCGAACAAAATGCATCAATTTAACAGAATTGAAATGGTCAAGGTTTCCAGTTGGCTCGTCACCGAAAAGAACTGTAAATTCGGGGTTTATAGCACGGGCAAAAGCCAAACGTTGACGTTCGCCACCTGAGAATTCGAATGGTTTCTTTGTATATGAAAGACTAGTAACACTTAGGTTTTTTACTAACGATTCAATGGCATTAAAATAAGCTTCCGATTCGGGTTTGTTCTGAATAAGCTCAGTTAAACCTACATTTTCGAGCGCTGTAAAATTAGGCATCAGGTTTGTACTCTGAAAAATGAAACTGTAGTACAACATCCTGATTTTGTATCGATCGGCCTCTTGATCTTCGCCCCAAATATCTGCTAAATCATATTCTTCGTCGTCTGTTGGATAAAATTTTATAATTGAACTTTCTTTATCAACAGTCTTAGTCATCAGCCCAAGAGTTTCGAGCAATGTACTTTTACCAGAACCTGATGGGCCTAAAAGAACAGTAATTTTTCTTTTGGGTATGATTAGATTTTTTGCTTCGAGTACAGGTTGAGAATTGACATAGGCACAACTTAATTTTTGAATATCAAAAAGTATGTCTTTGCGATCGTAATTTTCGCTGTGTAAATTATCTGCCATTAGTCCTATTTCTTATTTGATATAATCCTTATAAAGGGTCTCGATAAAATCTGTATCCCCAAATTCTTTTGAGTTATGAGGGAAAATCCTAGAATCGATCCAATAATGTTTTACACCACAACCGGTACCCATAGGTATTCTGAAAGTGGCTTTATAATTATTGTATTCATTTTTATATCCCTTGAAATAATCTGCAAATTTCTGTTTGAAAGATGGGTCTTCTTCTACTTTCCCTCCTGACAACTGGAACAAATACTCGTTAAAAATTGTCCATCTATGATCATCGTAAAAGTCACCTGTAAGTAGATTTTGCCCATCAAAAATACTTTGAATATGCCCCTTTGTTATACACCAGTCGATCAAATACTCATAAAGCATTTTATCGGGAAAGCGGTCAGGAGATGTAACATCCGAAAGTTTAATGCTCCTATATTTTTCTTTTCCACCCCAACCTGTAAGAATTGCAGAAAGAGTATAGAGGCTTAACGAGTCAACCGCTTCATTAACTTCAGGGAAATAACCAAGAATATCGACTAGAATTTCTTGCCATCCATAAACTATATAAGAGCGAGACTCATTTGAAGAGAGGGCTTGCTCGTCGGTTGGAATAAGCCTTTCGAGCGACTTCTTGATTGAATACAAATCATCTTGCGACATCAACAAAACATCCTGATAAATTGGATTGCGAACACCCGTTTCAAATCGTTTGGTATAACCGGTACTGTATACCTGACCATTTTTTTGGAACACAATATTGAGTTTATCTTGAGGAATATTGTGGTCTTTTAATTTGTCGATAAAAACTTGAATTTGCCTTGCATCTGAACCAGATATTTTGCCATTCAAATAAAGCGAAACATTATCAAGTTGTTCATTCACCTTACCTTCAATCATGTTGAGCTGAGTGGTGATTTCATTTCCAAGAACATTTGGGTGTAAGCTACCACCATCTGGGGCTTTCTTTAAATAGCCAGGAATACCCAAGTTTGGAGAAACCTCTCGAATATCTTTTCCTCTACTTATAATCGCAGTTGTTGCAGATGTTCCGTCGGGTGAACGTTTTACTGCAACATCACGAAGTAAATCTTCTACTTGGCTACGAAAAGCATCGTATGCAGGTTTTGTATCAGCAACTATTTGATGATGTGCTTGAATTGCAAAGAGATTAATATTTTTCCTTACCATCAAATTAACCAAATCTTGATGAGCAACATTAGTAAACTCAGGTACGCTTTTTCCTGCACAATCGGTATAGGTTGTACGTTTGTGATTTCCACAATCGCCAATCAAAATCACAAAATTCGATTCACCTGCAGGAGGGTCAAAACGCTCTATTGCTTTCTTTATTCCATAATAAACAGCTTCTTCGGGGTCGTTATTACATTTATTATAAGTTGGTGTCAAATAACGAGTTAACAATGTATTTATCCCATTGTAGTTCGAAGAAAGATCACGTGTGAAATTTATTGCATTAGCATTTCCTTCTGAAGCATCGCGATACAAAAGAGCACCAAATTTATAGTTGTTCTGACCTTTAAGAAGTGTTTTTGTTGTTGTTTTTAAGGCGTTTTGAATTGCCTGTGAAAAAGGAACCATGCTACTGGTTGCATCAATAACGAAAATGATATTAACATTTCGCATAGATGCCGACATTGAATCGATAACATGCTTAATGTTAGCAAATTCGGTACTTGAAAGCGATTTTCCATTTTCAGAACGAAGCTCCCCAATAACACCAACTTTCGAAAGCCCGTTGGTAACATCGAGAACAGGAAAACGGTCAATTTCACCAATTGCTCTGCCTTTTAAAGCCGCAGGTTCTTCATAAACAGTTTCTCCTGTTAACGTTTTTGCAGAATAAATCTTAGCGTTTTTTTGCGACGACTTTCGTTCTGCAACAGCTTTGTCGTCCCAGTTAACTTCATAAGCTAAACGGTGATTCCACGCAGTTGTTTGAGATTTTAAAACCCAACCTCTAATTAATTGAGGGTCGTTGTTAAAATCAGAAATTTCAGGAATATCGCCTAAAAGATATGCCGTAGCAGTTTCTTTATAAACGTAATTAATTTGATAAACTAAAGCCGAATTGATTGAGTCTGATGGGCTACACCTTGGATGAGAATAAAATTCAGGTATTCTCCTGATTTGATTATCAGCACCTAAAATATTAAGTACCATTGCTTTTTTATTGAAGATACCCCCTTTAAATTCAGGTAGGTTCACATCTCTTGTTTTCAAACAAGTTCGCCACAAAAGCATGTTGTCTTTTTTAATCCAACTAGCTTTTGACGCTGCACCATCTTTCAGATTTCCTCTAACATCTGCATCGTTAACGCTAATCACCCTTACAGAGCTTTCAGTTTCATCGATAACGTACATCGGAGTCATAAAATCAAGCTTCCTGCCGTTCGCACTATTACAAGCTTTATCTGAATATAGAGGGTTATTAGGCCGATCAGAAAAGACGACCCACAACTCACCCTCTTTCGTTTTGCCTGGCAAAGAGGCTGATGCGTTATCCATGGGCATTGTATATTTCCCCGGGGTATTTTTTACTGTACTCTGACTTTGAGCTGTGTTTACCACAAAAGACAATAAGAAAAGTACCCCAACAAATACTAACGTTTTCTTCATAATGCTGTTTTTTGTCAAAAAAAGCGCTGATTTACGCTATCTTAATCTCTAAATAAACCAGTTTTTATAGATTTTTCAAAGTTAGAATTTATAAAAAACAATTGAAAATTTGATCGGATAAAAATCCAGTTTAATATAGAAATTAAAGATAAAGCAAATCACGACATTCTACTTTTTTAAACACAATTTTCTTAAAAAAATAGAATGATTTGCTCTTGTAATGAAGATAAACAAAGATAAATGCAAGAATAGAATACACTTACGCCGAAAATTATCAAAAACTTTGCATTTTGTGAAGTTTTGAATACTCGCCATTCAATTTCAAAAGCTCGATGTGAGTACCTTTTTCCACAATTTCGCCCTTCTTAAAAACGCAAATCAAATCGGCATTTTTTATTGTTGATAAACGATGGGCTATCACAATTGAAGTTCTGCTTTTCATTAAATTTAGCAAAGCTTCTTGAACAAGTTTCTCGGACTCAGTATCTAGCGAAGATGTTGCTTCATCTAAAATCATAATTGGCGGATTTTTCAAAACAGCCCTAGCAATCGATAATCGTTGCCGTTGCCCGCCCGAAAGCTTACTTCCCCTATCGCCAATTTTTGTAAGGTATCCATCTTCACTTTCAGTAATAAACTCATTGGCATGAGCAATTTTGGCCGCATTAATAACCTGATCTATAGATGCATTTTCAACTCCGAAAGAGATATTATTTTCAAACGTATCGTTAAAAAGCACAGGCTCCTGACTAACATAGCCCATTAATTCGCGTAAATCGCTAAGATTTAATTGTTTTATATTAATGCCATCAATCAATATCTCTCCATTTTCAACATCCCAAAAACGAGGTATCAACTTAACAAATGTTGTTTTCCCTGAACCTGATTTCCCGACTAAAGCAACAACTTTTCCCTTCGGAATAATTAGATTAATGTTCTTCAGAATGATATCTTTTCGATATGCAAAAGTTACATTTCTGAACTCAATTTCGTGGTCAAAAGTATTCTTAATTATTGACCCTGAATTGTTTCTAATCGGATTTTCGGCATTCAGAATAGTATCAATCCTATCCATCGAAGCCATCCCCTTCTCAACGCTATAAACTGCTGTTGAAAATGCTTTTGCCGGATTTATTATACTGTAAAAAAACACAAGGTAAGTGATAAAATTTTCAGGAGCCATACCTCCATCATTCTTTAAAATCAGACCACCACCATACCACAAAACCACAATAATGATGGCTGTTCCAAGAAATTCGCTTACCGGATGTGCAAGAAAATTTCGCCTCATTAAGCGGTTCATTATCTTGTAATAATCTTCGGTTTCTTTATTGAAGCGGGTTTCCATTTTTTTCTCAGCGTTGAATGCTTTAATAATGGTCAATCCCGAAAGTGTCTCATCAACAGTACTAAGAAGTTCGCCCATTTTATCTTGCCCTCGCCTTGATGGTTTTTTCAGCGATTTGCCAATTCGGCCAGTAATATAAACGGCTGTTGGGAGCATTATGAACGCAAAAAGAGTTAGCGACCAACTCATATAAACCATTACAAGTAAAGATATAATGATGATGATTGGGTTCTTGAAAAGCATTTCGAGCGAATTCATAATTGAATTTTCAACTTCGCTAACATCGCCGGTTAGTCGAGCCATAATGTCGCCCTTCCGTTCATCGGAATAGTAACCTAAATGCAATTCAATTAGCTTTTTGTATATTTTATTCCGAAGATCTCGAACAACACCATTGCGAAGAGGGACCATTGAAAAACTTGCCAAATAGGTAAAACCAACCTTAAAAAAAACCATCAGAATCATGAAAAGGCCAATAATGTAGAGCGCCTTAATTTGCCCCTGATCGGCAACAATAGTACTCATGAAATAAAAAAGATTGTGCTTTAAAGCGTCGAAGTTTAGCGAAAAAGGAACAGGGTCAGTCACAAGTTGCTGTGTTCCAAACAAAATTCCAAGAATAGGGCTAAGCGCAAGAAATGAGAAGGCTCCAAAAATAGCACCCAACAGGTTGAATACAATATTCAGTGTTGCCCATCCTTTATAAGGCGGAACAAAACGACGAAGCAAAGTAAAAAGTCCTTTCATCGGTGAAGATTATATGGTTGGTCTGAAGTTGATAACTTGAGAAAAGATAAAATATTGTATCCAGTTGAAAAAAAGAAAAAAGGATGTTTCATTTTGAAACATCCTAGTCTATTTTATTTAAATTCCGGTGTAATTTTGCGGTGAAATATCCTTCAAACGCTCTTTTAATGAATCACTTACATCTAAAGAATCAATAAACTCATGAATCGAATTTTTATCGACCTTTGAATTTGTGCGAGTCAGATTAAGTAGCGCTTCGTAAGGATTGGGATAGTTTTCGCTGCGCAAAACAGTTTGGATTGCTTCAGCAACAACACTCCAATTCCGTTCTAGGTCGTTATCAATAGCTTCCATATTAATAATCAGCTTATCTAAACCTCTGAGCAAAGAACTAATTGCAATCAATGAGTGCGCAATTGGTGTTCCAATATTTCTCAAAACAGTTGAATCTGTTAAATCTCGTTGCAAACGCGAAACTGGCAGTTTTGCTGAAAGATGTTCAAAAATAGCATTGGCAATTCCAATATTTCCTTCAGAATTTTCGAAATCGATAGGATTAACTTTATGTGGCATTGCCGACGAGCCAATCTCGCCTTTTTTTATCTTCTGTTTGAAATATTCCATCGAAATGTATGTCCACATGTCGCGGTCAAGATCTAAAAGAATTGTATTGATACGTTTCAGATTATCGAAGATTGCGCCATAGTTATCGTAATGAGCTATTTGCGTAGTATACTGTGAACGTTCAAGTTGCAATGAATTTATGCAAAAATCGTTAGCAAAAGCAACCCAGTCAATTTGCGGATAAGCCACATGGTGGGCATTAAGGTTTCCGGTTGCTCCACCAAATTTTGCATAGCACGGAATACTCTTCAGCAAATCGAGCTGAACATTAATCCTTTCAATGAAAACCCTAAGTTCCTTTCCCAAACGTGTAGGAGAAGCCGGCTGTCCATGAGTTCGAGCTAGCATTGGAACATCGTCCCAGCTCAAAGCAAGCTCTTCAAGTTTATTAACAACCTTCTCAATTTTAGGATAATAGACATTACTTAATGCGTCGCGAAGAGAGCAAGGCACCGAAGTGTTGTTTATATCCTGCGAAGTCAAGCCAAAATGAATAAACTCTTTATGTTTTTTCAACTCCAGAGAATCAAACTTTTCCTTCAAAAAGTACTCTACCGCTTTAACATCGTGGTTTGTAATTTTCTCTGTATCCTTAATTTTTTGAGCATCGTCGACGGTAAAATCTTTATAGATTGAACGTAATTTTTCGGAAAGAGAAAGGTCAAAATCAGCTAATTGCGGAAGTGGAATACTACACAATGCCAGAAAATATTCAACCTCAACCATAACCCGATAACGGATAAGGGCAAATTCGGAAAAATACTCTTCTAACTCGCTAACTTTATTTCTATAGCGGCCATCGATGGGCGTAATCGCGGTTAATTCAGATAAATTCATTGCTGTATTTTTTTGAGTCGACAAAGATATAAGAAAATTTTCTAACTCGTTTTGGAATTCCCTATCTATAAAAATATCTATAATTTAAGTCGCATACTGAACTCTAAAAATTGTATTTTTAGCATTATAAAAGTTTATGCTTTTGTTTTCTATCGAAAATAAACTCAGCAGCTTTACACCAAAACTATAAAAAATGAAGAAGCTTATCCTGTTTTTTACATTTATACTTTATACTAGTATCTCATTTGCAAAAGATTCAACTTTTTTGGTTTACAAGTTCAGCATTAAAGAAAATATTGCTCCTTCGGTTTGGAGACAAACTAAAAAAGTTTTTGCCAATGCCGACACAATGAACGCTGATCTGATTCTGATTCACATGAATACTTATGGAGGAACGGTACTTGATGCCGACTCAATCCGAACAAAAATATTAAACAGCAAAATTCCGGTATGGGTTTATATCGACAACAACGCAGCATCGGCAGGAGCTTTGATTTCAATAGCTTGCGACAGCATTTTTATGCGAACAGGGGCAAATATTGGTGCGGCAACTGTGGTTAATGAAACGGGAGCCAAAGCGCCTGATAAATACCAATCTTATTTTCGATCAATTATGCGGGCAACAGCTCAAAGCCATGGTGCAGACACCATTATAACACAAAATGACACTCTAATAAAATGGTTTCGCGATCCAATAATGGCCGAAGCGATGGTTGATGAAGATGTGTATATCCCAGGAGTTGTCGATTCAGGTAAAATACTCACATTTACCGCATTAGAAGCTCAAAAAAATGGCTTTTGCGAAGGTATACGCGAAAATATTGACGAACTTTTAGAGAAAGCAAACGTAGGGAAATATGAAATCAGGGAATTTAAACCAACTGCGATCGACAAAATTATTGGTTTTCTTACAAGTCCTTTTATCTCAGGTCTTTTAATCATGGCCATTATCGGCGGAATTTACTTTGAAATGCAGTCGCCCGGAATTGGATTTCCGCTAATAATTGCTGCAATTGCTGCAATTGGCTATTTTGCACCACTTTACCTTGAAGGCTTAGCCGAAAATTGGGAAATTCTTGTTTTTGTAGTTGGGGTAATTTTAATAGCCCTCGAGATTTTTGCCTTTCCCGGTTTTGGTGTTGCCGGCATAAGCGGTATTACCCTTGCTTTTGTTGGTTTGACTCTTAGCCTATTAAATAATGTAAAATTCAACTTTGAAAATGTTCAAAATATTTCGGTTTTGGTAGCCCTTCTCACTGTAACACTCTCAACTCTATTTGGTTTTGTTCTTTCGATATGGCTCAGCAATAAAATGTTTACTGCCGAGCATGGACCTTTTAAACAGCTAGCACTGAATAGTATTCAACTAAAAGAAGAAGGTTTCATTGGTGTAGATATTAGACCTTCGAAAATGGTAGGAAAAACTGGGACAGCTCACTCGGTTCTTCGTCCTTCGGGGAAAGTACAAATCGAAAACGAAATTTGGGATGCAATGTCGGAAGATGAGTTCATCGAAAAAGGTGAAAAAATTGAGGTAATGCGCCATGAAGCAGGACAATTATATGTAACAAAAGCCTGATGCTTAACCTCCAGAACTAACTGAGTCAATTTTTTATCTATTTAAAACTTAATAATTAAGCTTTTTACGAAAGTTAAGAGTTTCATATCTTTTGCACTCACTCACAGGTTCATTCCCTAATTAAGAGTTTTGATTCCTAAATTTGCACCCTAAAATTTTTATCATGTGGGGAATTTTCGGATTAGTAACTGCTGTATTATTAGGAATTTACGACATATTCAAAAAAACATCGTTAAACAACAACGCAGTTTTTCCAGTACTTCTAATATCAGTATCGACAAGCGCACTCTTTTTTGTCCCGGCCATTGTTGGTTCATATCTCCACCCCGATTTCTTCAAATCGATAAACCTTTATGTGCCACAAATTACTATTCTTGAGCATGTTCAGATATTTGTAAAATCGTTGATTGTATTGGCAAGTTGGATTACAGCTTTCTTCGCGATCAAGCATTTACCTCTTACTATTGTTTCCCCAATCAGAGCCACAGCACCACTCTGGACATTGATTGGCGCACTGATAATTTTTTCAGAAAAACTTAATGGTTTACAGTGGATTGGACTTATTATAACACTCACTTTTTTCTTCCTTTTCTCTACTACCGGAAAACTTGAAGGTATAAACTTCAAAAAAAACAAATGGATTTCGCTCATTATTGTGGCAACGCTTTTAGGTTCAATCAGCAGTTTATATGACAGATACATTGTAAGAGCAATCGACCGCTTTTCAGTTCAGGCATGGTCGGGCGTGTATCAGCTCATCGTATTGGCTATTATTGTGGCAATATTTTGGTATCCAACAAGAAAAGAAACAACACCTTTCCAATGGCGATGGACTATTCCTCTTATCGGGATTTTCCTTGTACTCTCCGATTTTTTCTACTTTTACGCGCTGAGTTTTCCCGATTCGCTGATCTCAGTTCTTTCGGGCATACGCAGAAGTGGCGTGATTATTCCATTCATTTTTGCAGCCATCTTCTTTAAAGAGAAGAATTTAAAGAAAAAAGGGTTATACCTAGCTGGAATAATTTCGGGAGTTGTTTTGATGACTATCGGAAGTCATTAATTTTAAGGTGAATGTATGAACAACACAAATAAAGGTGTCATTCTGGCATTGATTACTGTACTTTGTTGGGGTGTATTAGCTGTTGCATTGAAAGTTGCAGTAAAAGTTGTTGATCCATATACGATAGTTTGGTTCAGATTTGCCTTTGCAGCCATCGCACTTTTTCTATACTTTGCAATCTTCGATAGAAAGCAACTCCGAATCTTGATAAAACCCCCGTTCTGGTTAATTGTTGCATCTTTAGCCCTAGCAATCAATTACATCGGGTTTATGCTTGGGGTAAAATATACCAGCCCAAGCAATGCTCAGGTTGTAATTCAAATTGGGCCGGTTCTTTTTGCCATTTCCGGAATCGTAATTTTCAAAGAGAAAGTTAGAAAACGCCAAATTATAGGTTTCGTAATAGTTATACTTGGTTTTATTCTTTTTTACAGCCAACAACTAAAAAGCTTATTTTTCAACCCCGACGATTTTAATATTGGTATTATCTTAACTGTAGTAGCAGCCGTAACATGGTCATTATATGCAATAATTCAGAAAAAATTCATTATTAAATACCCACCACAGACCCAGAATTTATTAATTTTTTCAATACCAATATTCCTCTATCTACCGCTTACCAACTTTTCGACACTTGGATCAATTTCAATAGGATATTGGGGGCTGCTATTATTCTTAGGTGCAAATACCCTTATTGCTTATGGATGTATGTCAGCGTCACTGAAATACTTAGATGCAAACAAAGTAAGTGCGATGCTGATAACCAATCCAATTCTGACCTTCATAATTATGGCCATTTTAACAATTCTAAATGTAAGCTGGATTGATGGCGAAAGATTTACCTTTCTAACATGGGTAGGTGCTATAACATTTATAGTCGGAGCTTTCTTGGTTGTCAGAGCTGGAAAGAAGTAGCTTTTCAACATTGGTCCAAATTTGTGAATAAGTAATCGGAAAATCTCAGTTACGTTATAATACATTCCACTATTTTTGAGCAAAATACATTAATGGCAGAGAGTTTAACCTATATCGATGTAATATTACCAGTTCCTATTAATCAGAACTATACGTACCATGTTCCGCCTGAATTTCATGAAAGAGTCCAGGTTGGGTGCAGGGTCATTGTTCAGTTTGGAGTACGGAAATTCTACACCGGATTGATAAAACAGATCCACAATTCGAAACCCGAAATTGAAACGAAACCAATTGAAACGGTTTTAGACGACACTCCAATTATTAGTGAGCAAACGTTCAAATTTTGGGAGTGGATTGCCAATTATTATTGCTGCAGCGAAGGCGAAGTTATGAAAGCTGCCCTTCCAAAAGGATTAAAACTTGAAAGTCAAACAAACCTTTCAATTAACCTCGATTGGATTGAAACCGACAGACTATCAGAAACTGAAGAAACCGTTTTTCAATTCCTTCAAAACCAGAAAACAGCTACAATTCAACAAATTAACTCAATTACAAAAAAGAAAAACAACTATACGGTAATTAATTCACTCATAAGAAAGCAAGCCATAATTACTGACGAAGAAATTGATAAGAACTATAGGCCAAAGACTATTTCGTATGTGAAAGTTGCAAGCCAACTCGCTTCTGAACAAGATATCGAGAATGCATTCAGCCAGATAAAAAAGGGCTCCAAGCAATCGGAACTCTTTATGTTTCTGCTCAATGCTTTGGATTTCTTTTCAGCAGAAAGAAAAGTTTCAATTCCTAAAAAAGAGCTGATTACAAACAGTGGTTCTACCGATGCTGTATTAAAAGGGCTTATCGAAAAAGGGTTTGTTGAAATTGAACAAGTTGAAGTTGACCGACTTATCGATTCTTCGGCCGAAAAAGATATGCCAACGTTGAATGAATTTCAACAAGAAGCAATTAATCAAATCAATAGCCAGTTTGAAGATAAAAATGTTGTTCTGCTCCACGGTGTTACTGCCAGCGGAAAAACAGAAATCTACATTAAACTGATAGAAGAGCAGCTCAACCTTGGCAAACAAGTTCTTTACCTACTCCCAGAAATAGCACTTACATCGCAGATTATAAACCGATTAAAAGCAGTATTTGGAGAAAAAGCAGGCATTTTTCACTCTAAATTTAACGATGCCGAACAGGTTGAAATATGGAATAAAGTTCTTGAATTTGAACCCAATAAGCCTTCAAAATATCAATTGATACTTGGAACCCGCTCGTCTTTATTCTTGCCATTCAAAGATTTGGGTCTTATCATTGTTGATGAAGAACACGAAACCAGTTTTAAGCAATTTGATCCAGCACCACGCTACAATGCTCGTGATGCCGCTGTTGTT
>JACCEE010121520.1_pt1 | contig 16868 bp, 15 predicted proteins | sample 7449931 | NCBI WGS metagenome assembly JACCEE01 (sample SAMN15323457, study PRJNA562643) | freshwater metagenome | isolation source: river surface water | place: USA:Blue River Watershed | collected 2017-08-19 | reverse complement strand
GGCGCCGAGACCAACAAGATCCTCGGTCGCGGCGAAGCCTTCGGCGCGGGCGCGAAGCCGGCGATTGCCGTCGACGGCCTGTGCGTGCGCATCGGTGCGATGCGCTGCCATTCGCAGGCGTTGACCATCAAGCTGAACAAGGATGTGCCACTCGACGAGATCAACGACATCATCGCCAGCGACAACGAGTGGGTGAAGTTCGTGCCGAACACGCGTGAAGCGTCGATGCATGACCTGACCCCGGCAGCAACGACCGGCAAGCTGACCATTCCGGTCGGCCGCGTGCGCAAGATGCAGATGGGCGGCGACTACATTTCGGCGTTCACCGTCGGTGACCAGCTGCTGTGGGGCGCGGCCGAGCCGCTGCGCCGCATGCTGAGGATCCTGCTCGACAACTGATCGTCGGACTTGACTCGTTGCATCCCTGTTGTGGGGGTGCAACCGAACCCGCGCCTTTTCCTGCCGAACGGAAATCGCGCGGGTTTTTTATTGTGGCGATTGCGCGCGCTCGCTTGCAGCGGTTTTCCGGCCGGTGTTAAGTTTTGCCGATGCCATCGAACCTGCGTTCTCCGCTTCCTTCCCCTTCATTTTCCAGACTGGCGCGCGTTGCGCGATGCGGCGCGCTCTGTTGCCTGCTGGCCTTGTCAGGCACGGCGGCCGCCGCCGCGCTCGGCGACGCAAGGCTGCGTTCATCGCTCGGGCAGGCGCTCGATGTCGACATTCCGATCGCGTCCTTGTCAGCCACCGAATCGAATTCGCTGATCGTTCGGCCGGCACCAGCGTCCGCGTATGCGAATGCCGACATCGACTACACGCCGCTGCTGCGTTCGCTGCGTGTGTTTGTCGAAAAGCGCGGCGAGCAGATGGTCGTGCGGGTCACCTCAGACCTGCCGGTCAATGATCCTTTCATCAGGCTGCTGGTCGAACTCGGCGCGAGCGGGTCGCGCACGATACGCGAGTACACCTTGCTGGTTGATCCTCCCGCGCTCGCTGCGCGGGAGCCGGGAGTGACGGCCAGCCCGCCGGTCGCCAGCGAGACGCCGCACGTGACAACGGCGCCTGCGTCGCCTGAGCGTGCTGCCCCCGCAGCGCCGGCGAGCCAGCCGAATGTCGCGACGCCGCCCGCGCAGCGCATCGTGCGCAGCGGCGATACCCTGCGCTCGATCGGCGCATCGCTGCAGCCTGAGGGTGTGCGTCCGGAACAGGTGCTGGTCGCACTGCAGGACGCGAATCCGGACGCCTTCATCGGGCGCAACATCAATCGCCTCCGGCGCGGCAGCGTGCTGCGCGTGCCGGACGCCGACACCATGCGTGCGGTCGATCCGGCAAAGGCATTGCGTTCGATACGCTCGCAGGCCGCCGACTTCACGCGTTACCGCGAGGCGTTGGCGCGTCGCAGTACGGCGCCTGCACCGTCCGCGACCGACGACCGCGCTCTGCCGGGCGAGGGCAACCGCAGCAGCCGAGCGCAGGTCGGCGAGCTGGCCGAGGCGCCGGCGCCAACCGTGCCGGCGCAGGACAAGCTGACCCTGTCCGCGCCGGGCCGCGACGAACAGGCCGACAGCCAGCCCGGGCGGGCGGATGCAGCGGAACAGATCGCGAACGACAAGGCGCTGGCCGACGCCAACTCGCGCATCGCCGCGCTGGAGAGCAACATCAGCCAGTTGCAGCAGACGCTGGAGATCCGCAGCCGCGATTTGGCCCAAGCGCAGCAGCGCGCCGAAACACCCGCCGCACCGACGGCCGGCGCGGCGCCGCCGCCGCGCCCGACCGGCCTGCAGGAGCTGGCCGCGGCGCTGGACGATCCGCTGGTGCGCGCCGGCGCCGCCGCGCTCGTGCTGCTGCCACTGGCCGCGTGGGCCGGACTGCGCTGGCGCCGCCGTCGCCGGAACGAGGAGGTCGGTGCGCCGGTCGAGCCGGTGCTGGCTGCAACCGTGATCGGTGGCGCCGGCGGTCGTCATGTCGATACCCGGCACAGCGAATTCCATTCGAACTTCGTGCCATCGGTCAGTCAGATCGACGCGAACGAAGTCGACGCCGTGGCGGAAGCTGATGTGTACATCGCCTATGGCCGCGACGAGCAGGCCGAGGAAATCCTGCTGGACGCGCTGCGCACGCACCCGCAGCGCGATGCATTGCGCGTGAAGCTGCTGGAGATCCATGCGGCGCGCAAGGACCGGCCGAAGTTCGGCGCCCTGGCGGCCGAATTGCGGGTGCGCACCCATGGCGCCGGCAGCGAATGGGAGCGGGCCGCGCAGCTCGGCCGGCAACTCGATCCGGGCAACCGGCTGTACGAGCCGTCCGTGCCGTCCGGCACAGCGGCGAGCAAGCCTGCCGACGAGCGGCCATATGCCGCGCCGCCCGACGCACCGGCATCGTCACCGGTCGAGGATTTCAGCCTGCGGCTGGAAGGCATGCTGGAAGAGCGTCGCCATGACGAGGGGCGACCGGCCTCGCCGCCGCAGGAAACGCTGCCCGCACGCGAGATCGATTTCCGTCTCGAGGGATTCGACGCCACGACGCCGCCCTCCGGGCCTTCGGCGGACGAGGCGGCGCTCGGCACCAAGCTGGAGCTGGCGCAGGCCTGCCGTGACATTGGCGACCGCGAGGGCGCGCGCGAGCTGCTCGGCGAGGTTGTCCGTTCCGGCCATCCGGAATTCGCACGCCGCGCGCAGTCGCTGCTGGAGCAACTCGCGTAAAATCCGCGACGGCGACCGGCATGAGCCGGACTGCGCCACTCCGACCCACCTGACTCCGACATCGCTTGAAACGCATCGCGCTCGGCCTGCAGTACGAAGGCACTCCCTGGCAGGGCTGGCAGACCCAGCCGCACCGGCAGACCGTGCAGGACACGCTCGAGGCCGCGCTGGCGCAGTTCTGCCAGTGCCCGGTGCCGACCACCTGTGCCGGCCGCACCGATGCCGGCGTGCATGCGACCGGGCAGGTCGTGCATTTCGATACCGAAGCCCGTCGCGAGCTGTTTTCGTGGGTACGCGGCGTCAATGCCTTCCTGCCGCCGTCGGTCGCAGTGCGCTGGGCGGCGGAAGTGGAAGGAGGTGACCAGGGCTTCCATTCGCGCTTCTCGGCCACCGCCCGCACCTATCACTACGTGATCTACAACCATCCGGTGCGTTCGCCGCTGTGGGCAGGACGCGCGGGCTGGGTGTTCCGCCCGCTCGACGCCGGCCTGATGATGGAGGCCGCGCAGGCGCTGGTCGGCGAACATGACTTCTCCGCATTCCGCGCGGCCGAGTGCCAGGCGCTGTCGCCGGTGCGCGCGATGCATGCGATCTCGGTGCGGCGCAACCGCGACCTCGTGGTCGTCACGCTGCAGGCCAACGCCTTCCTGCACCACATGGTGCGCAACATCGTCGGCTCGCTGATCCAGGTCGGCAGCGGCAACCGCCCGGTGGCGTGGATGGCCGAGTTGCTGGCCGCGCGCAACCGCGAGCTGGCCGCGCCCACCTTCAGCCCGGACGGACTTTATCTTGCGCATGTCCGCTACGATCCGCGCTGGAACCTGCCGGACGCGCAGGACATGCTGCCCTTTATCTGACATGACCCCAGACCAACCCAACCGCCAACGTACGCGGATCAAGCTGTGCGGGCTGTCGCGCCCGGAAGATGTGGCCGTGGCTGTCGAGGCCGGCGCCGATGCGATCGGCCTGGTGTTCTATCCGCCGTCGCCGCGCCATGTCACGCCGGCGCAGGCCGGCGCGCTGCTCGCGGGCCTGCCGGCCTATGTGACGTCGGTCGGACTGTTCGTCAATCCGGACGTGGCGCTGGTGCGCGACGTGGTGGCGGCCGCGCCGATCACGATGCTGCAGTTCCACGGCGACGAGACTCCGGAGCAGTGCGCGCAGATCGCGCAGGCGGTGCGCCGCCCGTTCATGCGCGCGTTCAGGGTCAGGCCGGAAACCGGCGCGCAGGATTTGCTAGAATTCGAACGTCTGTACCGTGCGTCCGGGCCGCTGTTTTCCGGGCTGCTGCTCGACACCTGGAGCGATGCGTACGGCGGCACCGGAAAGGTTTTCGATTGGTCTCTCATCCCCGCAGACATCGCGCGTCGGGCCGTTTTGAGTGGTGGCTTGAGCGTGCAAAATGTGACTGACGCCGTGCGTCGGGTGCGCCCGCACGCGGTCGATGTCAGCAGCGGCATCGAAGCGTCGAAGGGCGTGAAGGACGCGGCGCTGATGCGCGCCTTCGTCGCCGCGGTTCGCGCGGCGGACAGCAACGAATAATTCCCCCAGTCGTACCGAGGAGAGACACAGATGGACAAGCATTCCGCGCCCGCGGGCGCCTACAATTTTCCCGACCCCAGCGGCCATTTCGGCCCGTATGGCGGCAGCTTCGTTTCCGAAACGCTGACCTTCGCGCTCGAGCAGCTGCGCGAGGCCTATGCGCACTACAAGGACGATCCGGAGTTCCTGCGCGAATTCCACTATGAGCTGAAGCACTTCGTCGGCCGCCCGAGCCCGATCTATCACGCCCGCCGCTGGTCGTCGGAGAACGGCGGCGCGCAGATCTTCCTGAAGCGCGAAGACCTGAATCACACCGGCGCGCACAAGATCAACAACGTGATCGGCCAGGCGCTGCTGGCCAAGCGCATGGGCAAGCCGCGCGTGATCGCCGAGACCGGTGCCGGCCAGCATGGCGTGGCCACCGCGACCATCTGCGCGCGCTTCGGCCTGGAGTGCGTGGTCTACATGGGCGCCGAGGACGTCAAGCGGCAGGTGCAGAACGTGTACCGGATGCAGTTGCTGGGCGCGACGGTCGTGCCGGTGGAGTCGGGCTCGAAGACGCTGAAGGACGCGCTCAATGAAGCGATGCGCGACTGGGTGACGAACGTCGAGAATACCTTCTACATCATCGGCACCGTCGCCGGCCCGCATCCGTACCCGATGATGGTGCGCGATTTCCAGTCCGTGATCGGCGAGGAGTGCATCGAGCAGATGCCCGAGATGACCGGACGCCAGCCGGACTACGTGCTGGCCTGCATCGGCGGCGGCTCGAATGCGATGGGCATTTTCCATCCCTACCTCGCGCATCCGGAGACGAAGCTGGTGGGCGTCGAGGCGGCGGGCGAAGGCCTGACGACCGGCAAGCATTCGGCGTCGCTGACCGGCGGCGTGCCCGGCGTGCTGCACGGGAACCGCACCTACCTGCTGCAGGACGAGAATGGCCAGATCATCGAGACGCATTCGGTGTCGGCCGGCCTCGACTATCCGGGTGTCGGCCCCGAGCATGCGTGGCTGAAGGATTCGCACCGCGCCGAGTATGTGAGCGTGACCGACGCGGAAGCGATCAAGGCCTTCCATGATTGCTGCCGCATCGAGGGCATCATCCCGGCGCTGGAGTCCAGCCATGCGATCGCTTACGCGCTGAAGCTCGCGAAGACCCTGCCGAAGGACAAGATCATCCTGGTGAACCTGTCCGGCCGCGGCGACAAGGACATGCACACTGTCCAGGAATACGACAAACAGCACGCGCAGCCGAAGCACTGAGGTTTATCCACCATGTCCAGAATCCAGAAAACTTTCGCCGACCTGCAGGCGCAGAAAAAGAAGGCGCTGATCACGTTCATCACCGCCGGCGATCCGGCGCCCGAGCTGACCGTGCCACTGCTGCATGCGCTGGTCGAGAGCGGCGCCGACATCCTCGAACTCGGGGTGCCGTTCTCCGATCCGATGGCCGAGGGCCCGGTGATCCAGCGCGCCAACGAACGCGCGCTGGAGTTCAACGTCGGCATGCACGACGTGCTCGGCTACGTGCGTGAATTCCGCCAGCAGAACCAGCACACGCCGGTGGTGCTGATGGGCTATGCAAACCCGATCGAGCGCATGGGCGCCGAGCGATTCGTGACCGAAGCCAAGGCTGCCGGCGCCGACGGCGCGATCGTCGTCGACTATCCGCCGGAAGAGGCGACCGAATTCGCGCAGTTGCTCAAGGCGCAGGACATGGACCTGATCTTCCTGCTCGCGCCGACCTCGACCGAGCAGCGCATCCGCCAGGTCGCGAAGATCAGCAGCGGCTTCTCGTACTACGTGTCGCTGCGCGGCGTGACCGGTGCGGGCCATATCGACACCGCCGAGGTGGCGAACCGGCTGGCGGCGATCCGCGAGCATGTGAACCTGCCGATCGGCGTCGGCTTCGGCATCCGCGACGGCGAGACCGCAAAGGCCGTCGCGTCGGTGTCGGATGCGGTGGTGATCGGCAGCCGCATCATCCAGGAACTGGAGAACACGCCGAAGGAACAGGCGGTGCCGGCGGTGAAGACTTTCCTTTCCGGCATCCGCAAGGCGCTCGACGAAATCGCCGCCTGATCGTGCCGGGCTCGCTGCCGGCAGCTCCCGTCTTCGGGGCCTGCCGGCAAGCCCGTTGCCTTTGTTGAAACTTTCGATCGCTGGCCGTGCTTTCGTAGCCCGAGTAAAATAGCGGGTTATCCGGCGCCTGCGCCACCTGAAGAAAGAGAGCCCCGATGAGCTGGCTAGAAAAACTGCTCCCGCCCCGCATTCAGCGTTCCGATTCGAACAGCCGTCGTTCCGTTCCGGAAGGCCTGTGGGTCAAATGTCCGTCCTGTGAGTCCGTGCTGTACCGCACCGACCTCGAATCCAACCAGCAGGTCTGCCCGAAGTGCGACCACCACATGCGTATCCGCGCACGTGAGCGCCTGGATGCGCTGCTGGACCAGGAAGGCCGCTACGAGATTGGCCAGGAAGTGCTGCCGGTCGATACGCTGAAGTTCAAGGACAGCAAGAAATACCCGGAGCGCCTGAAGTCGGCGCTCGACGCAACCGGCGAGACTGATGCGCTGGTGGTGATGGGCGGCGCGATCATGTCGCTGCCGGTGGTGGTCGCCGCGTTCGAATTCGAGTTCATGGGCGGCTCGATGGGCGCGGTCGTCGGCGAGCGCTTCGCGCGCGGCGCGCAGACGGCGCTGGAACAGAAGGTGCCGTTCATCTGCATCACCTCGACCGGCGGCGCGCGCATGCAGGAAGGCCTGCTGTCGCTGATGCAGATGGCCAAGACCACGTCGATGCTGACCAAGCTGTCGGAGAAGAAGCTGCCGTTCATCTCGGTGCTGACCGACCCGACGATGGGCGGCGTGTCCGCATCGTTCGCGTTCATGGGCGATGTCGTGATCGCCGAGCCGAAGGCCCTGATCGGTTTTGCCGGCCCGCGCGTCATCGAGAACACCGTGCGCGAGAAGCTGCCCGAAGGTTTCCAGCGCGCCGAGTTCATCCTGCAGAAGGGCGCGATCGACATGATCGTCGACCGCCGCAAGATGCGCGAAGAGATCGCGCACCTGCTGGCGCTGCTGCAGAACCAGGCGCCGGAAGTGCTTGCTTAAGCCTGCCTGCTCCGCTCGAATCGCTGAACTGTAACGACACTGGATCCCGGCCCGCGCCGGGATGACGATTGAGACGCTGTCAAACCTCAACACCGTCATCCCGGCGCGGGCCGGGGTCCAGTGTCTTTTTGTACCGTCCTGATCTATGGCTCTTTCCCTGAACGACTGGCTCGCCCGCCTCGAGGCGATGCATCCGAAGGCAATCGACATGGGCCTCGAGCGCGTGTCCGCGGTCGCGCAAAAGCTCGGCCTGAAATTCGACTGCCCGGTGATTACCGTCGGCGGCACCAACGGCAAGGGCTCGACCTGCGCGATGCTGGAATCCATCCTGATGCAGGGCGGCTACCGTGTCGGCCTGTACACGTCGCCGCATTTCCTGAAATTCAACGAGCGCGCGCGCATCGACGGCCAGAGCGCCAGCGACGAGCAGCTGTGCGCCGCATTCGAGCAGGTCGAGGCGGTGCGCGGCGAGGTGTCGCTGACCTATTTCGAATTCAGCACGCTGGCCATCCTGAAGCTGTTCGCCGATGCCGGGCTCGACGCGGTGATCCTCGAAGTCGGCCTCGGCGGCCGGCTCGATGCGGTGAACATCATCGACGCCGATGTCGCGATCGTCACCAGCGTTGACCTCGACCACATGGATTACCTCGGCGACACCCGCGAGAAGATCGGATTCGAGAAGGCCGGCATTTTCCGCTCCGGCCGGGCCGCGATCTGCGGCGATCCGTCGCCGCCGCAATCGCTGGTCGACCATGCCACGGCCATCGGTGCCGACCTCTGGCGGTTCGGCCGCGACTTCAACTATGCGGGCGACCGCCAGCAATGGAATTACGGCGGCCGCGCGATGCGCCGCAATTCGCTGGCCTATCCGAGCCTGCGCGGCGCGAACCAGCTGCTGAACGCGAGCGCCGCGCTGGCCGCGCTCGAGGCATTGCGCGATCGCCTGCCGCTCGGCGCGCAGGAAGTGCGCACCGGCCTCGTGCTGGTCGAACTGCCGGCGCGTTTCCAGGTGTTGCCGGGCCGTCCTGCGGTGATCCTCGACGTCGCGCACAATCCGCATGCAGCCGCGACGCTGGCGCAGAACCTCGACAACATGGGCTTCCATCCGTATACCTTCGCGGTGTTCGGCGCGATGGCCGACAAGGACATCGCCGGCATCTTCGCGCAGCTCGGCGACCGCATCGACCACTGGTACCTGTGCGACCTGCCGTTGCCGCGCGCGGCCAGTGCCGAATCGCTGGAAGCGCTGCTGCGCGCCAGCGGTTTCAGCGAGGGCGCGCAGGCTGGCGCAGAGCGCTCGATCAGGCGCTTCGCGTCGCCGGCCGACGCCTATGCGGCGGCGCGGAATCATGCCGGCGAGAATGATAGAATTGCGGTCTTTGGGTCATTCCTCACCGTCGCGGGCGTGATGTCGGCCAGGCAGCCTGCCTGAGCGTCGCACATTTTCCGGAACCAAAGCACTTCTCTATGGGCTTGTTCTCGTTGTTCAGCAAGAAACCGCAGGAACCCGGCGACGACCTGGACGTGCCGGTCAAGCCGCGCCGCAGCCGCGCGGCCAAGGCGCAGGAAGACGAACCTCTCGATCCCATGCTGCCGGAGAAAAAGCGTGCGCGCCGTCGCCTGATCGGCGCCACCGCGCTGGTGCTGGCCGCCGTGATCGGTTTGCCGATGGTCTTCGATTCCGAGCCCAAGCCGCTGTCGGATGACATCGAGATCCAGATTCCTTCGCGTGACAAGACCGAGCCCGCCGCGTCGCGGCCGATGCCGCTGCCGCCTGATGCTGCGCCGGACGAGTCGAAAGCCGATGCGCCGGTGGACCTGCCGGCAGTCAAGCCGTCCGCCAGCAAGCCCGCGCCCGACGCCGCCGTGAAGGCGCCGTCCACCGACGAGAAAAAGTCCCCAGGCACCGAGAAAAAACTGGTCGCTGAAGAGAAAAAGCCTGCAGCCGACGAGAAGAAGCCGGCCAGCACGGAGAAAAAGCCCGTCGTCGACGACAAGAAATCCGCTGCGCCGAAGACGGCCGCCAAGGCTGAGAGTACGGTCGCGGCTGTCCGCCCGTCCGACAAGCCGGCCGATGCCGGCAAGGGACGCTTCATCATCCAGGTCGCCGCCGTGTCATCGCACGCGAAGGCGGAAGATCTGCAGAACCGCCTGAAAAAGGCGGGCATCAAATCCTATTCGCAGAAAGTCAGCACGAAGGACGGCGAGCGCTATCGCATTCGCGTCGGCCCCTTCGCCAGCCGCGAGGAGGCAGACCGCATCCGCGGCCGTCTCGCTCTGCTGGGACTGTCCGGCACGGTTCAACCCTTATGAGTTCTGCCGGCCTCGCGGCCGGCCTGTTTTTTTTGAAGGAGCCCACCATGTGTGGCATCGTCGGCGTCGTTTCCCACAGTCCTGTCAACCAGCTCATCTATGACGCGCTGCTGCTGCTGCAGCATCGCGGACAGGATGCTGCCGGCATTGCAACCAATCATGGCCGCATGTTCAGCATGCACAAGGCCAACGGCCTCGTGCGCGACGTCTTCCGCACCCGCAACATGCGTTCGCTGCCGGGCAATTCCGGCATCGGCCAGTGCCGTTACCCGACGGCCGGTTCGTCCAGCGAGGAAGAGGCGCAGCCGTTCTACGTGAACGCGCCGTTCGGCATTACGCTCGCGCACAACGGCAACCTGACCAACGCTGAGTTGCTGAAGGGCGAGCTGTTCAAGAACGATCGCCGCCACATCAATACCGATTCGGATTCCGAGGTGCTGCTGAACGTGCTCGCGCACGAAATCCAGCAGTGCACGAGCGGCTTGTCGCTCGATCCGAGCACGTTGTTCAAGGCGGTCGCCGCCCTGCACAAGCGCGTGCGCGGTTCCTACGCGGTGGTCGCGCAGATCGCCGGCTACGGCATGCTTGCGTTCCGCGATCCGTACGGCATCCGTCCGCTGTGCATTGGTTTTGCGGATTCCGCCAAGGGCCCCGAGTACATGGTCGCGTCGGAGTCGGTGGCGCTCGAGGGCAACGGCTTCCAGTTCCTGCGCGACGTGATGCCGGGCGAGGCGATCTTCATCGACAACGACGGCAAACTGTACAACCAGCAATGCGCCGAGAACCCGACGATGAATCCCTGCGCGTTCGAGTTCGTCTACCTCGCGCGCCCGGACTCGGTGATCGATGGCGCCTCCGTGTATGCGACCCGCCTGAAGATGGGCGAATACCTTGCCGAGAAGATCCGCCGCGAGTTCACCGCCGGCGACATCGATGTCGTGATGCCGATCCCGGATTCGTCGCGCCCGGCCGCGATGGAACTGGCGCTGAAGCTGAACCTGACCTTCCGCGAAGGCTTCATCAAGAACCGCTACATCGGCCGTACCTTCATCATGCCGGGGCAGGGCGTGCGCAAGAAGTCGGTGCGCCAGAAGCTGAACGCGATCAGTTCCGAATTCAAGGGCAAGACCGTGCTGCTGGTCGACGATTCGATCGTGCGCGGCACCACCAGCCGAGAGATCGTGCAGATGGCGCGCGACTCGGGCGCCAAGCGCGTGATCTTCGCGTCGGCCGCGCCGCCGGTGAAATACCCGAACGTGTACGGCATTGACATGCCGACCCGCAACGAGCTGATCGCCTACGGCCGCACTGAAGAAGAAGTGTGCCGCGAGATCACCGCCGATGCGCTGGTCTATCAGGACATCGATGCAATGAAGCGCTCGATCAGTGACATCAACCCGGCGTTGCAGCGTTTCGAGGCGTCGTGCTTCGACGGCCGTTACGTGACCGGCGACATTTCACCTGATTATCTCGACCGCATCGAACGCGCGCGCGCGAACCCGAAGGTGGTCGCCGAGGATGCGGTGCGCACGCAACTGAACCTGAACCTTGCCCGCGTCGACTGAGCGCGCAGGGCGAATTCCATGACTGACAAGCACTACGGATTCACCACTACGGTACTGCACAGCGACAGGCAGAAGCCGATCGAGCATGGCTCGCTGCACAAGCCGATCCATACCGCGGTCGCCTTCGGCTACAAGGATGCGCGCGAGCTTGCCGATGTCTTCCAGGGCAAGAAGCCCGGCTACCGTTACGGCCGCCAGGGCAACCCGACCGTCGCCGCGCTCGAAGAGAAGATCACGCGGATGGAAGACGGCCTGGCGACGCTGTGCTTCTCGACTGGCATGGCCGCCATCGGCGCGCTCGCGCAGGGCCTGCTGCGCGCCGGCGACCATGTGGTGTCGTCCTCCTTCCTGTTCGGGAATACCAACAGCCTGTGGCAGACGGTGAGCCTGCAGGGCATCGAGGTGACCTTCGTCGACGCGACCGACGTCGCCAATGTCGAGCGCGCGCTGCGTCCGAACACGCGGATGGTGTTCGTCGAGACGATCGCGAACCCGCGCACGCAGGTCGCCGACCTCGAACGCATCGGTGCGCTGTGTCGCAGCCGCAGCGTCGTCTATGTGGTCGACAACACGATGACCTCGCCCTACCTGTTCCGTCCGAAGGCGGTCGGCGCGAGCCTCGTGGTGAACGCGCTGACCAAGTCGATCGGTGGCCACGGCAATGCGCTCGGCGGCAGCCTGACCGACACCGGCCTGTTCGACTGGACGACGTACCCGAACATCGCGGACAACTACAAGCGCTTCGCGCCTGCCATGTGGGGTATTTCGCAGCTGCGCGCGAAAGCGCTGCGCGACTTCGGCGCGGCGCTCGGGCCGGAGGCGGCGCATCATCTGGCGGTCGGCTCCGAAACAATGGCGCTGCGCATCGAGCGCGAATCGGCGAGCGCGCTGGCGCTGGCGCGCATGCTGTCGGCCGATCCGCGCGTGGCCGCGGTCCATTACCCGGGCCTGCCTTCGCATCCGCAGCACGGCATCGCGGCGTCGCTGTTCCGCGCTTTCGGCGGGCTCTTCAGTTTCGAGCTGAAGGACGGCATCGATTGCTTCGATTACCTGAACCGGCTGAAGCTGGCCATCCCGGCCAGCAACCTCGGCGACACGCGCACCCTGGTGATCCCGGTGGCGCACACGATCTTCCACGAGATGGGCGCCGAGCGGCGCGCGTCGATGGGCATTGCCGAGTCGCTGATCCGGGTGTCGGTCGGCATTGAAGATACCGAAGACCTGCTCGAGGACTTCGGGCAGGCGCTGGGCTAAGCGCCTGTCGCATCAGGCCGCAGGCCGTATTGCCAGCGGCTTGCCGTACACCTGCCGCACGGGCGGCAGGCGCGTTCAGGGACCCAGCGTGCGTGCGGCGCGGCGGCTGAAGACGCTGACGCCGGACGGCATCGCAAACTGCGCGATGCGGTCGAGCAGCCTTGAGGGCTCGCCGTCGGCGATCAGCAGCGCGCGGTGCTCGGCGCGCAGAAAGCCGGCGTCGCGCTGCGCGTCGAGGAAGCCCAGCAGCGGGTCATAGAATCCCAGCGCGTTCAGCATGGCGACCGGCTTCTCGTGGTAGCCCAGCTGCAGCCAGGTCCAGACCTCGAACAACTCCTCCAGCGTTCCTATGCCGCCGGGCAGCGCGATGAAGCCGTCGGAGAGCGCGGCCATCTGCGCCTTGCGCTCATGCATGTCCTTCACCACCTGCAATTCCGTCAGCCGCGCATGGCCGACTTCGCTGTCCATCAGCGCTTCCGGTATCACCCCGGTCACGCGGCCGCCGGCGTCCAGCACCGCATCGGCGACGATGCCCATCAGCCCGACATGGCCACCACCGTAGACGAGGCGGATGCCGCGCGCGGCCATCTCGCGGCCGAGCGCGCGGGCCATGGCTGCATGGGCCGGATCGCGGCCGGCCGCGGAGCCGCAGTAGACGCAGAGCGCGCCAATCTTCCTGTGTGTCATGCGCCGATCATAACCGACGCGCCTAGTCGTCCGGCGCGTCCGGCGGCATCAGTACCTCATCGACGCCGTGGATGATGCCGTTGTCGGCCTGCAGGTCACTCTCGGTCACGCGCGCGCCGTTGACGGTCACCATGCCATTGTCGGATTTGAGATCCAGCGCTGGCCCGGCGACACTGGCCGCCGGCCCCGGCTTGACCTCGGTGACTTTCACGCGGCCACGGATGATGTGATACCGCAGCACCCGTGCGAGCGACTGCGGCGCCTTTTTCAGCGCTTCCCATTCGCCATCGGCCAGCTGCGAGAACGCATTATCGGTCGGCATGAACACCGTGTACGGACCTTCGGCCTTCAATTGCCGGGTCAGGCCGGCAATGCGCACCGCCTCGAGAAAGGTCTTGAACGAGCCGGAACGTTGTGCGGTATCGAGCAGATCGCCGGCCCGGACGGGCCCTGCGGCGAGGACGGCAGTCAGACAGAGCAGGGCGGTCGCTTTACCTCGCATCGATTTCTGTTCAGGGCAACACGGTGGACAGACATACGCGTTATTTCGGCTGCCGTATAATCACAAAAGTTCAAAAACCGGCTCGCCTTAATTGCAACCGATGAGTACACAACCGAAATTGTCATTCAAGCAGCAGCAGCTCATCGTCCGCGAGAACGCCATTGTCGATGCGACCAACAGCCTGCTCGCGAAGAAGGGCTACGACCTGATGACGATGGACGAGGTGGCTGCCGAGGTCGGCATTGCGAAGGCCAGCCTCTACAAGCATTTCCCGTCGAAAGAGGCGCTGGCCGCGGCAGCGATGATCCGGCTGCTGGAGAACACGCTGGCCTTCGTGCGCGCGCTGCCGCCGGAGCAGCCGGCAATTGTCCGGCTGAAGGATGTGCTGAGGTGGGCGCTCGAGGTCCGCATGAAGGGCGGCCTGCCGACGCTGCCGAGCGAGAACACGACGCTGCGCGACGCGCTGCTGAATGACTCGCGCTACATCACCCGGCTGATGGACCTGAACGAGCTGATGGGCGAACTGATCGAAGCGGCGCGCGCGCAGGGGGCGATCCGCGCGGACCTGCCCACTGAAGTTGTCCTGTTTACGATCTATGCGCGTTCCTGTGACCCGACGCTCGACTATCTGCGCATGAACGAGCAGTACGACGACCAGCAGGTCATTGGCTTCCTGCTGTCGACCTGCTTTGACGGGCTGACCTGATCTCCGCGTTGACGCGTTCGCCGACGCTGTGGTCGAAGCCCAGCGCGACATGACCGACCAGGTCCAGTGCGACATGGGAGGCGCCCGGCAGGATGGCCGATGATTGCGGCGACACGATGTTGTCGTGCCGGGTATAGACCGAGACGAACAAACCGCGCAGCGCGGCATTCTCGCTTGCATCCAGCCGCGCGATCCAGCTGTCCGGGTCGCCCGCCGGCGTCAGCATCTGTCGTGCATTCGCGCCGACCGCAAAGCCGGCCAGCGTGCTGCCGAAATGCGGCGTGCCCAGCGTGATCACGCGCGCGGCGCGTGCGCTGCCGAAGGCTCTCAGCCATGCGCGCGCGGCCAGCCCGCCCATGCTGTGGCACAGCAGGATCACCTGCGGTGCGCCGGTGGCCTCGCACAGCGCCTGTACGGCGCGCTCGATTCGCGGCGCGTAGTCGTCGATGTCGGCGAGGATCGGTTCGAGGTCGATCGCCGCGTGGCTGATGCCGGCAGCCCGCAGGCGGCGCGAGAACGGAAGCCAGAAACCGCTGTTCGATCCATACCCGTGCAACATCAGCACCGGCAGGCCGGCGTCGCCGTCGATGCGGACCTCGAAAGGCCGGCCAAACGGAAACAGCCGGAACCAGCACAGCGAACTGCACCAGAACTCCTGCACGACCCGTGACGCCAGCCGCCGCCGCGAAACCGGCGAGCCGTCGGCCATCGGCTGCCGCAGTGCGTCGGTCAGGAAGTAGTTGTTGATGATGACGCCGAACCGGGCGAGCGTGACCAGTGCGGCGCTTGCCGCCAGTGCGGCGGCCCAGCCGAGTCCGGCGAACTTCACGAGCAGCAGCGCAACCGCCGCAAGGGTCAGCAGGTGCGCCACGATCATCGCGCGGGTCAGCGACGCGATCATCTGCCGCCTCCGTCAGGCCCGCTTCGCGTCGCGCGGCTTCGCGGCCGGCGCCAGCACCAGTCGCGTGCCGGCGATGCGGTCATGCAGGAACTGCCGGTCCGGATCGAGCCGTGTCGCCGCCGCCCACAGCACGACGTTCAGCAGCGGGATCAGCATCAGCATCCAGCCCTGCGCGCCGAGCAGCCAGGCGCCGGCGAGCCCGGGCATGAACCACCCCCACGCCAGCAGGTAACGCAGCAGCGCGCGCGGCCAGCCAAGCGCGCGTCCGTCGCGGCCCGCCACGCGCACCCGCCAGGTCTTCATTGCCAGCGTCTGGCCGCCGTGCGTCCAGAACCAGCCGAAGTAGGCGCCCAGCACGATGAATTGCCAGACCTGCTGCGCATGCCGCAGCGCCAGCGCATGGCGCTGTTGCAGCAGGGTGGAGAACAGCCAGCCGGCGATGAACAGCACGCCGAACAGCAGCATGCCCTCGTAGACCATGCAGAACAGGCGGTTTTTCAGCGGCGCGGGAGTCAGGGGCGGGTTCACAATTGTGCGAAGGCGGGCAAAGAGCGGGATTGTACGTGCTTCAATCTTGCCTGCGCGACCAGCGAACAGGCAAGGGTGCGCTGCTGCTGCGCCGCACGTCGCTGATGTTCCGCCAAAAGTCTTGATTTCATTGACTTTTTCCAATATTCCCCTTGACCGCAGTGCTGCGAGGCAGTAACGTATCGACTCCCCTCGTCACATCGAGGGGTATTTTTTGACCCGTGCCGTGCCGCCCATAATGCGCTGCGCCATGCGGTCACCTTTCTCAGGGCGTCTTGCCCCCGAAAGAGCTGTTTGCTCTAACCCATGCCACAAGCGTGAGGATGCGCGAGCAGCGACACGAACGGAAGCTGAACGATGTGCCTTCAGCGGCGGTTTGAACTGCACCTGGTGTGCAGGACGGATCGACGTGACCGCACGACAAAGGAATGCTTCAAGCGTGTCGCTGCCACCGCTTCCGCCAGGAGAGAGCATCCGATCAATTTCCAATGGACCTTGAAAGGACGTAGCAATGAGTTCCGAAATCACCGGCGCCGAGATCCTCGTGCGCTGTCTCGCCGAAGAGGGAGTCGACCATGTGTTCGGCTATCCCGGCGGTGCCGTGCTGTACATCTACGACGAAATTTTCAAGCAGGACAAATTCGAGCACATCCTCGTGCGCCATGAGCAGGCGGCCATCCATGCGGCCGACGCCTATTCGCGCAGCTCGAACAAAGTGGGCGTGGCCCTCGTGACTTCGGGTCCGGGCGTCACCAATCCCGTCACCGGCATCGCCACCGCGTACATGGATTCGATCCCGATGGTGATCATCACTGGTCAGGTGCCGACGCACGCGATCGGTCAGGACGCCTTCCAGGAGTGCGACACCGTCGGCATCACCCGTCCCTGCGTCAAGCACAACTTCCTCGTGAAGGACGTGCGCGAGCTTGCAGAGACGATCAAGAAAGCGTTTTACATCGCGACCACCGGCCGTCCGGGTCCGGTGCTGGTCGACATCCCGAAGGACGTCACCATCGCGAAGACGAGCTTCCATTATCCGAAGCAGATCGAGATGCGCTCGT
>JACCEE011343710.1_pt1 | contig 16878 bp, 12 predicted proteins | sample 7449931 | NCBI WGS metagenome assembly JACCEE01 (sample SAMN15323457, study PRJNA562643) | freshwater metagenome | isolation source: river surface water | place: USA:Blue River Watershed | collected 2017-08-19 | reverse complement strand
CCGTGGTACACAAGAACTAGACTTACTACGTAAGTTTGACGGCATTATTGTTCCTAAGGAACACGCGAACAGTTTAATCGCAACTATCAACGAGATGAAATATGACAGTCGCATCGCACAGTTCTGGTACAAGTATGTGATGGGTACTTATCGTACACTATATGTATCTTCTATCGGTATGGTTATGCGTAACTTAAACGACATCTTAATTAAGAACGCGGTTGGTGGTACGTGGAACGATATACCTACAGAACTATTTAGTTTCTACAAAGCCATACAAGATTGGCAATCATACAGTAAGATTATGAGCCAGATTTATAGTGAGTACGATGGACTAACTACACCAATCTTAGAGTTATTCTTCCGTCAGCACCCAGAGTATGACCGTGCATTGTTCGATGAGATACACGAATATGCTACCTCAAACATTAGTGCGGGTATGACAGCAGTACAACAAGAGTCTTTAAAGAGTTTCTATATTGATGGTACTGAGAAATCTGCTGCTGAGAAATTATACGATGAGGTTATGTTCGAGAAGAACTTTGTAACTAAACCTATCATGAATTTAAACACGTTGATTGAACACGGTGGACGTCTATCTAACTTACGTATGGGTAAGGCCATGGGCTTAGATAATCTAGCAGCATACGACAGAGTATTACGTACGCACTTTGACTATCGTAGTAAAACGAAAGCTATGATGCGTGCTGAATTGCTTATTCCATTTGTTACATTCCCGCTTTACAATACAATGTACTGGCTTGACAATGTCTTTACATCTCCTTGGCTTACTAAAGCCTTGTTGACACAATCACGTACGTCACTTGACATGGAAGAACAGAAGCAGTTTACAATCGATAACGGTTATAAGTTACAGAATGCTATGCTTAACGGTAATATTAAGTTAGGCGATACTATTATTAAACTTAATCCATCATTGTTTGACACGTTCCAGACTATGACACAACCAGATAATATGGCACAACGTTTAGTTGCTCCTGTTAAACAACTGGTGTATGCAACGACTGGTTTGAAAGACCCATTTGATAGTCCTGAATTGTGGAAAGAACAGTATAAGGAAGACCCAAGTTGGTACAATAACTTAGTTTATAAACGTGTTATTAATGCAACAGGTACTTATCCATTGATGCGTCCGTTTGAACAAGGTGCTAAATTACTTAACAAGGATTTAGGTCCAGAACGTTACGATAACTTAGCAGACTTTGTGCCAAGTGTGGCGTCAGAGTATCAACCTAACTACGGTGCGTTGATTGGTGAGAACTGGGATACACGTAAGATTGATTATGCTAATGGTACAGGCTATGAAACATATCAAACTCAAACTGGTGTGGAGACTAGTGAAAGGTTCTATCCTAACATTAGTCCACGTCGTGCATATAGTTCACGTCGAGCACCATACGCACGTAGATATAATAGTGGTAGATATAACTTCTACAACAGGTGGAAAGCACAAACAAATGCTAGACGTTACACGTTACAACCTGCAACGCTTGAATCATTGCAACGTGCAACTAAAGGTATTATGTATCAAGGTGGTCTAAAACCCGCTAAGTTATATTACAACAGGTTCTTAAATAATAGAACATAAAAAAAGCAGAACTAGGTTCTGCTTTTTATATTTCTTTAATACGGTTAAAACACTTTGCACACATAATGGCATGGTTATTACCGTTAACATGGTATATACGTATATCACTATTTGAATGTATGATTGCGTGACACTTATTACAAGTTACTCGTTTTAAATCATGACAACTCTTACAATGCCCCCACAAAAATAATACTTTGTTTGGGTCAAATGAACGACGACAACGTCTACAGACTTGTTTCATCGCGGTTCATCTTCTGGGCTATGCGGTCGCCAGCACTAATAATGTGTGATATCGTATACTCATCTCTAGGTATATAGAATATCTTGAAGTCCCAAGATTCTTCGAATAAGGCACATAAGTAACCATAGTCGCTACCTAAAAAGAAAATCTGTTGCTGTACTTGAGTGTAGTAATACGCAGGTATTCCACACTTATCAGCCCAGAACTTAATATGTTCTGCAATAGGGCCACGCTTAGTAACGTCAAATTGACGCGCTACTTCTTCGTTGGCTGTTTTATTATAGTAACGTTCTCCGTATCTAGTTACAAACTTAGCTTCAACAGGGATTAAGATATCCTCTATAACCCCATCAAAGTTAGTTGCTAGGTATGGGAACTCTACGTGTGAGTACATTAACTTAGGTTTAGCTAAATGTATCTCACGTGCTTCTTCAAACTTACGTAAGATTAGTGGTTCTAAATCACGACCTTTACGAACGGCAGGTTTATTACCTATCTCTCGGTCTTGGTCTGTGATATATCTAGTATTCTTTTCAATGACAAGTTCTTCTAGATTCTTATATAGGTTAACCCCACATAAGATAGAGCTGTCACTAGCTCCTAAGTAATCCTTACGAACTAGTGCATACTCGTCATTGGTTAATTCAGATGCATTACATACATCCTTTAAAACGCCTGCACGTTTTTCTAATATAATTTCGTCAATATCTTTTATTGTTTTATCTGCGCTCATTATAATCCTTCCTGAACGTTGCGTGATGTATTGCGTGGCGAATCGCATCACGACTGTGTTCAGTTAATTTTATTTCGCCAATGAAATAACAATAACCTTCTTGTCTAACTAAACCTTTATGAACTAATATGTTATCAGCCCAACGTTTCTTAACAAGTGCGGCTGTTTGTAAAGTAACTTCTAACCCACGTAGATAGCACTCATACTGTAAGACTCCTATTAGTTTAGGGGTCTCTAGTTGCGAGTTAATCTGTGAGTCCGTACGGTTTGAATATAGACGATAGTCTTCTATAACTATAGTCATATCATATCCGTTGAAGTCCTCTATTAGTTTTAAATGTGCATCCCAATAGTCTTCTAATGAGTTGTACTTAATGGCTTTAATTGCACCAAACTTTGCAATACGTTTTGTTTCAGTATCGTATAAGCACCAACCTGTAGTGCCTTTTCCTTCGTTGAAATTACCCGAAGGGTCGAAGGCTAGAATAAATCTACTTAGGTATTTTCTCGATGTAATCATTCACAGCCTGCTTAATTACTTTATCAACCTCAAGCATCTTCTCATCTAGGTCTAATATAAACATATTGATTTCTCGGTCTGTTAATAACCTAGGTGCATATGCTTTAAACAGTTCTATAAAGTAACTCTTTAACATCATCAATGTTGGTCGCCTCCTTCTTGTTAGCCCAACTAGTTGTGCTTACTTCGATGTCAGCTACGATAGGTACTAACGTATCATCATATCTTTGCATAATCTTTTGGATTTCAAAGATAATGTGTTCTTCGTTTGGTGCTAGTTCAAATGACATCTCATCGTGTATGTTCATTTGAAATCTAGTTTTATAGTTGTTCTCTTTCAAGAACTTTTGTACTTCAACTATTTTCTGTTTTAGGAAGTAAGCCGAACTTCCTTGAACTAAACAGTTGATTAGTTTATGTCCAGATAAACCATAGTATCTAACTCCAAATAAGTTAGTTGCATATGGTGAACTACTGGCAATATCGTAGCAATAACTATGATATGCTTTAACTCCTGGAAAGGCGGTGTAGTATGCGTTGTCGATGCGTCTCAATGTTTCCTCATCGAAGTTATACTCTGGGAACATGGTTGCAATCTTCTTATATTGCGCACCATAGTTCTTAGCAAAGTTAACACGCTTACCTACAACTCCACGTAGTTTCTTAAATTCGTCTGAGTGTATATCTATTTCTGGAAACGCTACACTAGTTGTTGCAGCATGTACATCTGTTGGATGCCACGGTTGGTCATCCTCAATATGATACCAAGTATAATCATATGCGTGTGCTAAATGCTTTGAATTAGTGTAATCAAATTCTACACGTTGTTCTGCTTGTGGAATTACCCCTGCTGTAGGGGCGGTTCCTATAGTGTAACACTTATAAGGCATATAAGCACGACATAGATTTAAATCTGGTGTGCCTACTAGTATAGTATATAGTGCTTGAACACGTAGTTCAATTTGACTATAGTCTAGATATACCAGTCCTGCATATCCAGGTGTAACTACAACCATTTGACGTGGGTTGAATAGTTCTTCTCCGTCAACGGTTTTAATTCCATACTTAGGAAACTGTTGGAAGTCAGATGTTACACGCCCTGATACTGTACCAACTTGGTGTATCTGAGTGTACACTCGGTCGTGTGTTCGCATTTCATTTACGAAACGCATTAGATAAGTTGAATACCATTTCTCTAAGGTACGTAATTCTTGTATAATTTCTATTAACTCTGCTGCCTCTGGGTTATCCTTACGTAGTTGAGGTAGTATGATACCCATCTCAGTTGCAGCGGTTGATATAAGTTTGAATCCATATTTATCCCTGAGTAGTTCTTTTATTCGGGCGTGCTGGCCGATACTTATCTTCTCGCCAGCCAATTCATACAAACGTGTACGACGCTTTTTAATATAATTATACATACGTTCTTTCGATTCATTGATATACTCCTTATCAATTTGAAATCCAACTGCTTCCATCTCTAGTAGTGGACGGATGCAAGCGTTCTCTAATTTTAAAGCTTCCTCGTTACGACGAACTTTAATTACGTTCTGAGTCTTTAACCAAACCCTTAATGTGTATTCTATATCCTTGTGCCCATATTCAATAACTTTGAATCGGTTGACAAAGGTATATGGAATGTCCTTAGATTCTACGAATAACGTGGTCATACGGCTCGATATCTCTACAGGAAGTAGTTCATACCAAGTCTTATATATCTCTCGCATTTCGGGTGGTAAATCGTCTGCTGTGGCTATAACGTCTTTACTAAATAGTGCCTCTAATGCACCCTTAGTCCAAGACTTATATCCAGGTGGCGGGGATGCTGCGCTTTTTCTAAGCTCTTGCAATAGCCCTGCATTATATGCTTTAGCTATTTCAGTTAACTCAGCTTTAATACCACGCTCATGTTCCTTAGCATCACGAGTAATATACTGTGCGCTATATTCTTTTAGACTTAGTGGTGGTCCACCGTTTGCTGGTGTTAACGCATCATGGGCTAATCTAATATATATTTGTGTATCAGTTAGATTATCGTGTGGATACACATATCCTAGATTAGCTAACATATGTAAATCAAAGTTGATATTATGACCTATAAAATACTTAACAGATTCTGCAAGTTTAAACACAGTCATGATTGTTTGTTTCCCCAATTCTATATCCTTGTCCAAGTCAACAACGTATGTGTGGATTTCTCCATTGACGGTCCAACCGAATTGGAATAAGAACGGGACGTCTGTCGCTATGTTTAAACCTGTGGTCTCTGTGTCAATGGCGATATTGTTAGGTTTAAGAAACTTAAACTTCTTAATCATAGTTAACAATTCCATCTTGGTTACGATGTGATGACTATACATTATACTCACCTACTTTCAAGACACTGCCATTTCTATCGATTTTATTCATACCTACGCGGAAGCGTTCAGTTGGAATAATATCATGCCCTTGTAATTTAATAAACAATCCTTTAACTAAGCGATTCATCACGCTGTTAAAGTCTTCTGGTTTCAATCCTGTTGCAGCCATTAAGGCGTTTCGATTCGTAGTACTTGTTGAGTTCAACTGCAATAATAAACTTGGCGTACCTATATATAGTTCCGTTAAAGTTTCTAATCCAGTTGCATCAATCTCACTATAGCGACGTTCGCTTTGTACGTACTCACGTAATCTAAATGTATGGTTATCATACATCTCACGCATTAGTTGTTCAGCGTATTCGATGTGTTCTTGTTTAACAATAATTGTTTCATACTTTTCATCTGTTGAAACTAGATATCCTGCAACTGCAATAGCTACACGTGCTAGTTTCTTCCACGCCTCTGTACCAAATATCTTAATGTGGCTATCATAATCTTTATTGAGTGCGTTAGCACGTTCAATTAAGAAGCGTCCTACCTTCTCATCGATTATAATTTGTTCTGGACTACGACTCCATATCCAGCGTATACGAGAACGATACACTTCTTCAGGGTATGGTTTGCCTGGATTCCAGAATGGATTAATAGTGGTGCTACCTCTACCTCCCATGATTAAAGTTAAATCAAAGCGGGCTATATCTTCAGGTGTTCCTACTAGTTCAATAAGAATCTCAATACCATTGGGATAACTATTAATTGAACGTATATGTCCTGCACCACCACGAACATTAGTTAATGTAATCATACGTACCATCGCAGGTAGACTTAAGCTACCGTTAACTCTGGTAATACGCACTTGATTACTAGACTTGATGTCCGTTAGTTCGCGTAAAATATCGTTATTGCTTTTAGCTAACTCCTCGAATATCATCAAGCCTCTATGGTTCTGTGGTATTATACCAGCACGAGTCTGATAAGAACCATTAACTTTATTACTACCACCTATTAGCCCTGCCATAGTAGCGCTACTGCCTGCTAAGGAAGTAAACGTACCTAAGCCATATAGTTTCTGCATTGCTTCTACGGTGGTTGATTTACCTACACGTGATTCAGCTACAACTAATGTATCTAGATAACCACGTACGTTTTTATATGTACCAAAGTGAAACTCTAGTACTGTATGAAAGCTTAGGTCAATCGTCTGGATTAGTTGGTCATAACCATCATATCCTAGTACGCCCTTGAACTTATTAATAATTAAACTCATACGTTCTGGAACAGTACCTTCTAATAATCGGAACACACTTAGATGTTGTCTAGTCTCATCAGTTAACTGAAAGTTACTGACACTATCGGATGCGTCCTCGACATCTAATATAATCATAACTAGTGCTTGTCCTTTATACGGATGCGGCACTACCTTATACGTAATACGATACTTCTTACCACTCTCTAACTTCTTCTTAATCGAATAAGCCGTGAACTCCATTGGGGTTACGTCTTTAGTATTTGACTCGAATAAGTCAGTGACGCTACATTTATGTATAGCTTCTTTAGTTGGTTTCGATACCGTAATACTACGTTCTTGTTTAGATATATGTAGGATATCTCTTACGTTCGAACGAATCTGTTCTTCGTTGAAATTATTATCAACTAACTTTAAGATATCCTGTGCAGTATCTGGTGACAGATACCACGCACGTTCTTCACCTAACATTAATTTATCGTACTTATCATCACCAGAGACACTGGTCTTCTTAGCTACGATAGTTGTTGGGACTACGAACGTGTGTTCAAATGTAGCAACCACCTGTACGTTACTACGTACTACACGATTAATGTTCTGTGGTTGCACTGCTTCTATTAAAGTTATTAACGGATAAGCGCGTTCACGTTCAGCTTGTACTTCTGACATTGTGAATGTTGGGGTATCCTTAATGTTCTGAATGAGTTGGTCTTTAGTCTGCTTATACTTCATGAAGTAATCAGTTAAATCCTCACCTCGTTCAGTACATACTAGATGAAAGTTGGTGACAACGCGTACTTCTTTAGCTATATCAAATAGATGTGCTGCTAATTTATTAGCACCGTTGATACCTGCGCTGTCGTTGTCATAGCAGATGGCTACCTTTCGGTCTTTAAAACAATTAACAAATAAAGGCAAGGCTTGCTCGCCACCTGTAATAGTGATTGCATTCAATCCCATACTACGGGCAACAGCCATGTCTTTTTCTCCTGCACATATTATTGTCCACTTGTTGACTGCACTTTCACGCCATACATCAAATGGAATAATAAGGCCTGCACTGGCACCACGCCTAGATTTAATCTTTGGCGTCTGCCCAGGTCGGTAACTTCTTACATCAAGGAGTTTACCATACGCAAAGACAGGGAAGGAAATCTCGTCGCCTTCTTCTGTTGCTATGTTTAATTCTTTTATAACTGCATCAGATATTCCTAGTTCATTACACAATTCTTGTACTGACTCGGTAATCTTTGTTTTAGTTTTCCAACTATAAATATCTTCATTATCATTTTTAAATTGTTTTAAAATTTTGATAGCAACTTCATACGTGCAACCTAATAGTTCTGCTATAAACGCAACTTCAGATTTGCCTTCTCCACAAACCTTGCAATGATATAAACCTTTTTCTAAGTTTACATGCGCACTAGGATTTGTTTCATAATACTCAACACCATTAATAGTACGGTGTGGGAAAGGACAACATACTGCTGTCTCTTTACCTACAAAATCGTACTCGTCAAAATAGTGTTCAAAGAATGACATTTCTAAAAGTCGTCGTCATCACTTGCTATGGCTTCTTGTACATCTTCATCTAATTCTGGTTCTGCTTCTACTTCTACTGTATCCATAACAACTTCGTCACGTGCATAAACACCTTCCTTGTTGTCAGTATAGTCAAGATTAGCATAGCCTTTGTCGTCGACGATTACGTCAACAATAACTTTCTTACCTTTAACTAACTTAGCGATATCTTGTAGAGTGCCTTCGCCTTCTAAGATAACGCCTGTAGCTTTTAACAATCTACCAATCTTATACATTAAGAATGGTTTGTCTCCATCAAAGTAGAACTCGTTGAAGCTACCAGAATCTTTAGTTTTGAAAGTAACTTGTAGGTACTCACGTCCTGCTTGGGTTGCTTTCATTTCAGTCTTCTCAACCTGTGCTAAGTGACGTCCAGCTGCTGCTGTTGCGTTAGCATTAGGTTTAGATGTAGGGACTTTATCGAAGTTAATCATTGTTATCTTCTCCTCTCTCAGGTGCAATAGGCATCTTGTCGATGTTCATCATACCTAATGTACCTTCTATAATTTTCATTAGGTTAAATTCTTTTTCTCTAGAATACTTAACTGTATTCGATTGAATGTCTTGCATAAACTTAACGTCATTATTATAACGATTAATCTGGTCAGTCATTTGCTTACTCAACGTATCAATTTGATGTTGAGCAATCTTCATACCTTCTTGTAGTTGGTCGTTGACTGTGATTAATTGTTCTTTAGTTAAGCTGTGTAAATCTACTGGAGCTGCGTCCATTGTTTCATTGGGTTCCATATAGAACCTCCTTCCTTAATCTTGGGTTAATTGAATATACATTTGGCGTAATGCCTCAAGTGGAATATCATCTACTTTGTCTTCGCCATAACCATGGGAAGTCTTAATGTTTTTCCAGATACTCTTACGAGTCTTATTGTCACCACAGTAATCTTTGATTCCGTTAATGTAATCTTGTTTTTGTGCTGCTAATAAAGTTTCAGGGTCGGCTCCTTCTTCAAGATAACTTTTTAGTTGACCTAATACAGCTTCATTGAATTCATAGTCAACGCCTTCTTCGAAGATTGCATATCTTGATTTAATTACAGTTGCAATCGGTGCGCGTCCTTTAGTATTACCTGATGATACCATGCGTAGTACCAAGTCTGGTTCATACTTAAGGCCATCTTGTTGAATCTGTTGTTCACCTAATGATACAACTTGATTCTTACCTTTGCCTTCATCAAACTCTAATGCAAACTTTTCCTTGCTACGTACTGTAGTAATGATATGTGCACGTGGGCTACGAACTAAATCAAAGATTAAGTTTTTCTCACGTACAATCTTAGGGTCGTTCCATGCAGTATAGTCATTTGCGGATTTTGAATTAGCCTTAACTTTAGTTACTTCATCTAAGACTCCACCTTGGCGTGTCCAAGCATGAGAGAAACTATCGATAACAACTACATCTGCTCCTGCTTCTATCGCTTCATTACGTAAAGCTTCATAGTTAGTAGGGGCGTAGCCATCTTCTGCAGTTAAGTCAATCTTATTAAATGCATGAATCTTTTCTCCTGTATGCATGTTCAATCCTTCGAACAAGTCAAGTGCCATGTTCTCTGTATCGATTGCAAATATTTTATTCCAGTCGCTAGCAAGTGCGCGTGCTATAGCTAATGCTAATCCAGACTTTCCTTTACCAGTTAGTCCTTCAATCATGATTGATGCTTTAGCTTTTAAACGTGTTGACTCTCTAAACTTTTTTCCTAATGCCATTCTTTATTCACCTCCCTTCCGACGTATACAACGGACAGCTCCTGCCATTGAATGTACTGCGCTTTTAGTAACTTTGTACATCTCTGGGTCTTCCGTTATAACATAAATCAGTTGGGTCATATCTATGATGTCGGCTTGACTGAGTGCTTGTTTATCAACAGCTTCAGCCATAGCATCTCGTAGTATTCTAAGACTTGTTGCGTTCATCTTGAACTCCTTTCAAATGCTTTTTATAATCATTAATTAATTCAAGTTCGTCTGCACTACGTTTTAAACTAGCATCTATGTTGACCTCATAGGTTTCGTCTAATAGAAGTGTATAAATAACTTGGCCGTGTTTCACGCGTTCTTGTGTGGTTGCGATAAATCTATCTTCAGCTTGGTTAATATCACCGACAGGGGCAAACTTATCAGTAAAGACAATAGTATCTGCGTGGTCTAGTGTAAGGCCCTCTTTGCCAGCATCGATATTAACCAATAATATTTTTATCATACCACTTTGAAATTTATTTTTCAAGTCTTCGCGTCGCACCTTGGAAACTTTACCAGTTATCAGGGCGTCAGTATTTAATTCTTTGCCTAACAATTCTAACCAGGCTGTGAACTTACTGAATATAATTATTGATTTCTCAGGATAGTCCTTGAGGTACTGTTTCAGCCACTCAAGTTTTGGGGAACTGCCCGCGAGGTCAAGCAGGGCAGGGTGATTACATATCTGTCGCTCTCGTATAAGAGTATCTAATGTGCCTTGAGTTATAATATGTTCGGTCTCATAGAACTCTCTTAGCTCAGCTATGTATCGTGCTTGTTCTGCTGTAGGTTTTAGCTTAATAGTTTCTTTATCTATCACTGGTAGCCACGGCATAACCTCTATACGTTTTCGTTGAGTACTAATTATATCAAGGAACTCTTGAAGTTCTTGTGCTCGACGCAGACTACCTATCTCTGTGGTAGCTATACGCTTGCGTCCATTCCATATTTCTTTTAGTTCTTTATGGAAATAATAATCAACGAATCGCCAATAAGATTTGAACAACGTTGGATATAAGAACTTAAGTGTACTATATATCTCTGGTTGTTCTTTAAGTGCAGGTGTACCAGTAAGCGCTAGACGGTTCGGGACTTTACTTAGTTTAAAGATTGCTTCAGCTGTTTTAGTTTTATAATTACGGATACGATGTATCTCATCTACTAATACAGCATCAATATCTTTATGCTTAAGTATGTCACCTAAGTCTCCAGTCGAGTGGGTATACTCTTTGGTTTCTTTATCATAGTGGTCTACGATTCTTAAACTCTCGTAGCCTATAACTAAACCGTCTGTCCACTCAGTTATTAATTTTTTACGCTTAGGTGCGGTACCGTTTAATGGGATGCAAGGACGGCCTAACCACTCCGTAAAGTGATTAGCCCAAGGTATTACCATACTGCTGGGGCAAATGATAAGTATCTTCTTGCAGCCCTTCGCATCTAAACTAATTAAGCTAGTCGGCGTCTTACCAGTACGCTGCTCATTAAAACAGGCTGCGGCTTTTTTATTAGCTAAGAAGATAGCATCTTCTAACTGATAAGCACGCAGCCTGTTATCAACTATTGTTATTGAATCGGTATTAGTATAAGTAGTCTTAACCCCGAAGCGACGTCTAGCCGTCGGGGTATTAGGAACTACTTCTAAACCTTTTTCTCGTGCAACCCCGATACTATCTTCCGTCTGGAATAGTAATCTTAAACGGGTCGCCTTCCATAATTTGTATATCTGGGGCATGTTTCTCCTCCTCATTTAAAGGGACATAGCTGTATATAAATACTGGCCCATCTTTAACTTTGTTATTCTTAGTCTGCGTTATTAAAGTACTTAATAACTGTGCTTGACCTGGGGACTTGCTATGTTCAATCCCTTTCATCATTTTAATAATTGCTGATTGTTGCATCAATCCAACTTCTATACCCATTGCATCTTGGACACGTGCATCCATTAAGAAGTTACGCCAGTCCATAGCAGTATAATCTTGTGAAGCTGCAGCTAGTTCATGATGTGAATAACTAAATGCATCTACACCCAAGCCGTTGAATATCTTTTGCATACGAATCAAGTCAACTTCATGTGACTCAAATGGTATATCGATTACTGCCATGTCTTACCTCCAGTTAGATAATCGTTCTACGTTCTCCATGAATTTAACTAATGTAGTTCTTGATTCTTCATCAAGCTTTGGAGCGTATTCAAATTGTCCTTGTTCAATGTATTCTTTTAGTTGACGATACACTGTTTGAGGATGTATCTTTAAAGTTCTACGTATGTCACGAATAGGCATACCACTACGATATAACATAACACTTAGCTCTGCCTTGCTAGGCACGAAGCTTGAGTACCCTTGGTACACCGCTGATGCTAGTGTCTTTAATGTAGTTAAGTCACATGCATATAATGTAGCTAGAGCTTCTAGTACATCTGTGATTAATGCTGAACGATTATATGCTTCCAGTAAGTTACTGATGAACATATAGTAATGTATTTCAATCATACGATTTTGTTCAGCTTCTGTAAGTGGTCGAATTGTTTCTTTCATTTTTCCTCCTTATGTTATTTGGTTAACAGTACAAAATCACCGAGTAGCCAATAAGCGTGAGCCGGGGTTTTATCTCCGATAAAACACGGGCGTTCGCTGTTTGGCGAATCATCACCTGCATTAATAGTTCCATACACTTGTTATAAACTAAGTGCGTATTCATTGTCAAGACATTAGATGGCTTGTTGTTTCATGAATACAATACTACTGTTATTTCTTAAGTGCCATCTTGATAGCTGTTAATCCGTTAGTATTATTATACTTCGATTTAACCCAAGTATCAAGATGATTATAATAGTCAGGTTCTATGTTACGCATATACGCTAACTCTCCTTGTAGTTCCTGAAGGAAAGCTACTTCGTGTTCTGCTTCAGTATAGAACTTGAACAACATTGTTTTAAGACGATGCTTACGTTTGTGTCCAACAGTTAGATTATTATCTTTGTTGTACATAATACCTAAGTTCCAGTTACGTCCTGCTTTAGAACCGTAACGTGTCTTCGTCTCGTTGAGTTCAAATGGTAAGTCACATTCTTTTAAGACAAGTTTAACTATGTTAACTATATCTTCGACTACCATTTCCTTACGACTAGATATTAAGATGTCATCTGCATATCTAGTATATGTTAAATGCTCATCGCTATAAGCATGTAAGGCACGACTTAGTCCGTGGTCAAACGGAACCATAAGTAAGTTGGTTAGAACAGGAGAGAGTGGAGAACCTTGAGGAAGGCTACCATTATCATATGCGATATTAGATAATAAATGTAAGAACTTATCTGTGTTATAAGGTGAAGCAAAGAAAGGATATATCTTTTTTAACTGCGTTGCCACCACTTCAGGTGTGCAGTTATCGAAGAAATTCTTTAAGTCTAACTTTAAGAACCAATTCGCACCATTGGATTGGTGACGCTCGATTGCTTTCTTACAATCACGACCTGGTATATATGCGTATGCTGCATCGTGCGGTAACGCACCGATGTGGTGTGTGATTGCTTTAGCATATCGCTTTGCTCTTTCGTTTTCTTCTGCCTCTAAAGTTTTAATAGTACGTGTACCACCACTTGCTTTAGGTATCTGGAATGTAGTGTAATGAATAGGGCGTAACATAGTACTAGGTAGTCCTGAGTATGTTACTGTGGCCGTCGCACCTGATGATGTAGTAAATGTAGGATTAAATTGTAATATTAAGTACTCCTCCATTTGTGCTATTAGGCTGGCGAATGTAGACATATGTTTATTTAGATTATTGCTTTGCATTAACTTATCAAAGCTATGTACTTTAATCGTACGTGTACGTAGATAAGATAAGTCTTTATATAATGGGTTAGTGCCTACTACTGGTTCACTATAATCTTCACCAGCATATAGCTTATCTAATATATTATCGACAGTTAATTGTCTGTCACGTACTTCAAACTCATAGGTATAATACATTCTATTCATCTCCTTTCTTTAATATATAACTAGTCCTGTGAAAGATACGGTGATTGCTGAGGGGCCCGCATGTCCAAGAATTCTGGATGCAGTCATCTCCGATGTGCCGTAACTAATGGGTTCGGATGTAGTAAGAAGTACGTTCCTGGCGCGAAGACGGGAAGGATGGGATTCCTCCAGCTAACGCTGCGGATATTCTTCTTTTAACAATGCGTTACGTTAGCTTCTTTGCTTAACGTTCTAAGGGTTACTTAGATATACGACTAGTTAGAATGCATTAGTATCAAAACTAAATGCATCAAATAAAATTAATTCCTTTAATTCTTTACCTAATGTAAAGTTAATAAAGTTTGATACAGTATAAGACGCTAACGTTAATACTGTAGGGGCTACGTTTAGTGACGTGCCGCAGGCAGACACGGGAGTTGCTGCCGCTGCTTCTTCTCTAGTGAATTGCATAGTGGCTAAGAATCTTTTAATAGATTCAGCATCCTTCCAATTAGCTGCATAAGATTGTGCGTCAGTAAGGCGCATACGTACATCGAACATCGCTAAGATATTTTGATTAGCTTGTAGATGCGTAGTAAATTCACGACGTAAGTCTATACTATCAACAGCAAGGAAAATATAACCTGAAACATTTTGTTTCTTATATTCTCCGTGAGGTTTAATGTCAACTGTTGGGTTGATAGCGACAAGTAATTGTATAAGACTGTCAACCTTAGGCTTACCAATGTGTTCACTAGTGTAAAGTTGGTTCGTAATATTGTGTGCAGTAACTGTATCCATGTCCCATAGGTGGATGTTAGTCACGCCTAAGCGTACTAATAGTTCTGCAATACGAGAACCAACTGCACCACACCCGATGATGTGTACCGCTTTAGTTAGTTCTCCTGGATTAAAAAATTCTAAGTGTTTATTTAGATTCATATATTAATTCCTCCTCATCTATTCTATGTGCAAACTTCTTTAGGTATGGGGACTCAAGTAGGATACGTTCGTATGCTTGCTCTGCTGCCTTGCGTGTTGCGCAAGTGCATTCATATTCGCCTGCGATATATAGCAAATATACTTTATCTATTTTCATTTGCTACCTCCCATATATCTACAGTATCTAGTACTGTTGAGTCTTGTAATAATGTGTAGGTTGAATCTACAATTTCTCCAGTCTCATCGATAGCTACATAGCCTTCTTGTTCTAGCCACATTTTAATTTCATTTATTAATGCAGTAAGTCCATGTAGTTTATAATAATAGTTTCTTATAAATTCTGCAGCGGTTTGGTAGCTATTAAATACCACCAACTTATTAGTAATAGGAGATATAATACCAACACGACCAGACTTTTTACCCTTCTTATTGTGTTTAGTAGGGAGTACAATTTGTCCCTGCCCGCCGTAAGAACTGTAAGAAGTAACTGCACGTACAGGTTCTTTAATATGCTCAACAGACTGTATATACCAATCATCATATAGTACACCATTCTCCTTACATATTTGTAATGTTAAGTACTCATATAAGATGTTATGTGTTTTATCATAGAAGCGTAATGTTGTTTCATTCTTCTTGTTTATTATTAGTGTAATATAATAATCAGTAACATGCAACATCAAGTTCTTGTAATACGTTTCATCAGTTAAACTAGGACTAACACCCATATTAACATGACTGTGCCCATGGAAGCGCATATAGTCAAAGACCTCATCAGGTTGATTAGCCACCCACATTTCATAGTCTCCATCTATGCCTGATACGGTTCCACCTGTAACATGTTGAGGGAAGACTAAGATGTCACTAATAATAAATCTACTATCTGGGTGCGCCTCAACAGTACCATGCCAAGCAACTTCACCTGACTGACGTTGGATAAGTTGTTGCATTTTAACCCATGCACTATCTGTAATGTAGATAGAAGGCGGGGTTAAGTCTTTAGTTTCCTCTGCGATTTGTCCAGATAAGTCTAGGCTTATATTAATACGGTCAGTATACTCACCTAATTTACCTGTTAGTTGCTCACTTAACAGTTGTAATATTTCTGCATTACGTTCTGTTAAATCAATAAACTTTTTACTCATTATAAATCATCCTCCTCTGCTGGTGCGTCTGAATGTGTGCCATCCTCGATGTCTATTAATTCTCTGAAAGAATATTTAACGCCATCTTTTTCTAAGCACTTAGTATCTGCACGTAGTAGGGATACTAAATCATTTTGTAAGAAGCGTTGTACTACTGTACCGTCTGCAAAGTTCAAAGACTTGAATGCGTTAAGGATAACTTCTAATGCACCGATAGCATCTTCTTTACTGTTGGCTTTAGATAGTTGCTGTCCGTAGTTACCGATACAACTATAGTGATAGATGTGTGGATTGATGCCAGCTTCGAAAGTGTTTCCAATATTCTGAATGCTTGTGCTCTCGTATGAATGAGCACTTACTTTTAAACTTGAATCAATAGTAACTAAGTAGTGGCAATTATATATTACATCTTGTTCTACTATAACATGCTTAAAGAAATACTCAGCTGCTCTAGTAGTAGCAGGAGACAGGTCGTGTCTCGCTAAGTTCTTAGCCACGTTATCTGCTAAGTCGTTGTCCCATATTGTAAGAGGAACAACACCTTGAATACGTAGGTCATTACCATGTAAACTTAAACGTTTAATGTAAGGGTGATTGCTCATGTATTCTTGGAACTCTGTTTGGAAAGACTCAGAGTTATAGAAACGATTATGTTCTATTAACTTCATCTGCATTAAACGTTCTTGTTTTTCTTCTGCACGACGATACATTTGTTCAATATCATTTTCCATACGCATAAATTCTTCAGTCAAATTATTTTGTTGTTGACTAAAGAATG
>JACCEE010718495.1_pt1 | contig 16882 bp, 13 predicted proteins | sample 7449931 | NCBI WGS metagenome assembly JACCEE01 (sample SAMN15323457, study PRJNA562643) | freshwater metagenome | isolation source: river surface water | place: USA:Blue River Watershed | collected 2017-08-19 | reverse complement strand
GTTTTAGAAGGGGAGCCAATGGAAGCCGAAGTTCGTGGAAGGGATTTAGTGACTGGTTTACCAAGGCAAGTTATTGTCACTGATTCTGATATCAGAGAAGCTATCCTTGCTTCAGTTTTGGGTTTGGTTGACGGTGTAAAGGAAGTACTTGAAACAACTCCTCCAGAAATTTTATCTGATATTATGCATCGTGGATTAATACTCTCTGGTGGTGGGGCACTCATAAGAGGGCTTGATACCTTGCTCCAAAATACACTTAAAATTCCTATTTATATTGCCGAGGATCCTCTGACAGCTGTAGCTCGAGGAACAGGTGTAGTGCTAGATGATTTTGATGATTATAAAGAAGTATTATTAAATACAGATGATTCATCAGTTCCGAGATAAAAAACAAATAGCAAAGAAAAGAAGACTAATAAAGAATTTAATTTTTCTTGTTGTCTTTTTGGCTGTAGCTCTCACAGGAATTTTTTCTTATATGAATGGGGTTTTGCATTTCTTGGGTCGCCCAATATGGCAAGCCAAAAATGTAGTTGTGGATAGGGCTTCTGATGCTTCATATTTAGTTCACACAAAAGCCAGTATTTTTAAACAGAATGAAAATCTTGTAAATGAAAATAAAGATTTGAAGCTTCGTATGGTTGACTACGAAATTCTCAAAACAGAGAATGCCGAATTAAAGGATATGTTTAACCGTGGTGTTGTTGCCAAAGATTTTATTCTTGCAAATATTTTAACAAAACCAAATTATTCACCTTATGATACTTTAATTATTGATATAGGCAGTAATGTTTCAATAAAAGTTGGTGATAAGGTTTATTCAAATACCGTTATTCCAATTGGGGAAATAACTGCTGTTTATGATGATACTGCCCTCGTAACTCTTTATTCAAATCCTGGTAATGTTACCGAGGCGATGCTTGATGGTACCAATACCAGTATTGAACTTGTGGGTCGTGGTGGTGGAAATTTTGAAACAACCATTCCAACAGATTTACAGTTTGTAAAAGGTGGTATCGTATATCTTCCAGATATCTCAACAGAAGTTGTGGCTATAATTGAAGATGTAATTTCAAGACCGACAGATCCAGCAAAAAAATTACTCTTGAGTTCTCCTGTAAATGTTCAAAATATAAAATGGGTTTTTGTGAGGAAATAATAACTTGTCCCGTTAGAATTAGCGGTACGATAAAAAACACACAAGATTGTTTAATAGCAAGATAAGATTTAATAATTAATTAAAGTAAATATATACTTCTATTGGGATGAAAGCTTTAGAATTTAAAATAGAAAAGAGAATAGATGGGAGCTTGGGTAGAGCAGGGGAAATCACTACACCACATGGAGTAATACTTACTCCATCTTTTGTTGTTGTGGGTACAAAGGCCAGTGTAAAATCTCTAACTCCTGAACAGTTAAAAGAGAATGGAATACAGGTAGTTTTGGCTAATACTTACCATCTATATTTGCAGCCAGGTGACGATATTGTAAAAAGTGCCAAAGGTCTACATAACTTTATGAATTGGCATGGTCCTATGATGACCGACTCTGGTGGGTTTCAGGTTTTTTCCTTAGGGGTGGCTTATGGTAAAGAACTTTCAAAAGTTGTTTCAGTAACCGATCCAAGTCTTTTGATACCAGAGCGTTCTTCGGCGGAGGATGGTGTTCCAAGGTTGGCTACAATAGGGAACGATGGAGTTTCTTTCCGTTCACACATCGATGGCTCGATGCATTATATTACTCCAGAAAAATCGATTGAAATACAGCACAATCTGGGAGCTGATATTATTTTTGCTTTTGATGAATGTACTTCTCCAACAGAAAATGAGCGTTATCAAAAGGAGGCCCTAATGCGTACACATGCCTGGGCAAAGAGAAGTTTAGCTAAACACCTTGAGTTAGAAAGGGCGAAGGATATTGCTAATGAAAATCGTAGGTGTGGGCGCGCGCCCGAGCCTGATAAGGCGAGGGTAGGGATAAGCGATTTTCAGGAGCAATATCCTTCGCCCGATCACTTTCCTCAAGCTCTATTTGGGATTGTTCAGGGTGGGAGGAGTGAAGATCTTCGCAAAGAATCAGCCAGGGTTGTGTCTGAAATGAATGTGGATGAAGTAGGTTTCGATGGGTTTGGTATTGGCGGTTCTTTTGCAAAGGAGGATATGTCCACAGCCTGCAAATGGGTGAATGAAGTCTTGCCGGAAGATAAGCCTCGTCATTTACTGGGTATCGGTGAGCCAGAGGATTTGTTTATGGGGGTAGAGAATGGTGTAGATTTATTTGACTGTGTTGGCCCTACTCGCATTGCTCGTAATGGGGCCCTCTTTACCAAGAATGGTAAAATAAATATTACAAATGAAAAATTTAAAAATGATTTTACCTCAATAGAAAACGATTGTGGTTGTTATACTTGCAAGAATTATACCAGAGCTTATGTGGCGCATTTATTCCGTGCAAAAGAAATGGAGGCAGCAACCCTGGCTACAATTCACAATATTTATTTTATAAATAAACTGGTGGCAGATATGAGGCAATCAATTATAGATAATAAGTTTTTTGAATTTAAAGAAGAATTTTTGAAAAATTATCTTTCTTGACTTTTGATTAAATAAGAATAATATAACTTTCAAATATTGTTACTAAAAAAGGAATAAACGACGGGGTGAAGTAGCATTCATTCTGTCGGACTGCGTTGAGATCAGGAAAAATCTTTCCCTTTTTTCATTATTGTGATGGATAAGGAAAACCCTTTCCCCTCATGATGACTCCAAGGATAGTGCGCAATATCCCGTGTGTCTGTAGTTAATTTCCTTAATAATATTTTGAGCTTGGAATCCTCGTATAGTTCCAAGCTTTTTTTATTTGTAAAAATGAGATTGACATTATAATCAGTAAATTGTAATGTAAAAGAAAAATTCATAAATCTTTTAAAAACAAATATGTATGGAGAAAACAGAAATTAATTCGATTTTAAGTGAATTTGTTGGTAATTCCGACGAAGAAAAACTTAAAAAAATAGGCCTCTCTTTTGATTTGCAGGAATTAATTGAATTTTATAATTGTTCAAATAAAGATTCCTTGAAATCAATAAATGCCAAAAAAAGAATTGATACCATCTCGCCTGATATTTTGAAAGAGATAAATGATCCTGTTGAATTGTTTAAACTCATTTCAAAAAATTCGCTTAGAGGTCTTGAGTCTTTTGAAACAGATATTATTACTAGGATTACTACTCTTTTGTCTTGTAAAAATTCAGATCAGTTATTAATTTTGCATAAAAATATTTTTGGAGGAAGTGTATCTGATGATGGTATTCAGATGTTAGATTTTTTCGAAAATTTTATTTTTAAGGCAGTTGAAAATGACCAAAGAAAATCATCTTTTCAGTTTTTACTCGATGTGTGGAAAGCTATGTTTAAGTCACGCCCTAATTGTGTAAATGTTGCAAATTTAATGCCTGAAGCTCTTAAAAATGAAACAGACATTAAGAAGCTCATTAAAAGCGATGAAGAAACCTATAATGATTGGAATGGTAAAAAAAATGAAGCTCATTATTTTTTATGGGCAAGAATTGAGTCTTTGATTTTTGAATATTTTTCAAAAACAGAAGACGTAGAGATTCTTGATTGGTATTTGCGGGTTTCCAATAAAAAAGAAACAAAATCCGAAATAGTTAAAAAGATGGTTGTTGTTGCTAATAATGAATTAAAAAAGTTTAGCGACATTCAATCTGTTTTTGATTATGAGGAACTTTTTAGTTTCGACAACTTTGGGGATTATAATACTTGTCGTGATTTAAGAATTACTTTTAATTCACATGTTATGAGAATTGTTTCTGATTCTCTGAAGAAAATAAAAAAAGCTGAGGATATTTATCCGTTAGTGTTACTTTTAAATTCTTCTCATACTAAAAATGATTTTTACAATTCTAAAAGATTAATTGTTAATCGCTGGATTGTTTTATCTAGGTCTTATTTTAAGAAAAATCTTGATTTAACGATTGCTCTTGATTGGTTTAATCAGTCAAAGACATTAATTGAGCATGATTATATGAATGGTCATGATTATGTTAATAGCTGGGTTAATATTTTAGCCAAGCTTATTCCTATTTCAAATAACAAAAAGACCCTCGCTTCAATCTCAAATATTTCATGGCTTAAGGAATTAAAAACTTCTGCTGAAGAGAGAGTTTTATTTATTATTTCTAATATGAAAGAACCAGATGAATTTTTTGCTGAATCTATTAAAAATAATAAATTTTTTGGAGATAAGGAGCTTTTTATTAAAAAGGCAAAGGAATTTGTAAACAATTAAATTAAAAAGCTGGCTAAAAATTAGCTGGCTTTTTTTATTTGTAAAAATGAGGTAATCTTATAGGGTATATGGCAAACCCCATAGTGAAATACAAAAACGAATGCTTTTTGTATTTACTACGGGGCAAGTAGCTATATTTATTATGTCCAGTAATATATTTAAACTAAATAGCACATACAAGCCTAATGGTGACCAGCCAAAGGCTATAAAAGAGCTTCTAGAAGGCCTTAAAAAGGGCTACAGCAAGCAAACATTACTCGGTGCGACAGGTACCGGGAAGACTTTTACTATTGCCAACGTAATAGAAGAATGGAGTAAGCCAACTCTTGTAATCGCCCACAATAAAACTTTAGCAGCCCAGCTTGCTCAAGAGTTTCGAGAGTTTTTTCCTGATGCGGCCGTTCATTACTTTGTTTCTTATTATGATTACTATCAACCCGAGGCCTATATGCCAGTAACGGATACTTATATTGAAAAAGATGCACAAATAAACAAGGAAATTGATCGTCTTCGTCATGCTACCACCCAATCACTTCTAACAAGGAAGGATGTAATTATCGTTGCTTCAGTTTCTTGTATTTATGGACTTGGTAATCCTGAAGAATATGAGAAAATAAATTTACTTTTAAATGTAGGAGATAAAATAGAAAGAACAGAGTTGATGAGAAGATTACTATCAATGCATTTTGAAAGAACAAACTCAGATTTAAATCCTGGAACTTTCCGCTCAATTGGTTCGATGGTAGAAATAATGCCAATATCAGAAACTTTTGTTTATCAGGTAGAATTTTCAACCAACAAGGTTTCTAAGATTTTAAAAGTTGATCCAGTTTCGGCTCATGTTTTGAAAGAAGAAAAAGGTATTGTGCTTTTCCCAGCAAAGCATTTTATTGCCGATAAAGATATTATTAAGGTGGCTATTAAAAATATAAAAACCGAACTTACTAAACAAATAAAAAAGTTTGAAAAAGAAGGAAAAATTTTGGAAGCTGAAAGAATCAAAAGAAGAACTAATTATGATTTGGCAATGATAAAGGAGGTTGGTTATTGTAACGGTATAGAAAATTATAGTCGCCATTTATCTGGGAAGAAAGAAGGGGAAGCTCCAGATACTCTACTTTCATATTTTAAAGATGATTTTCTAACCATTATTGATGAATCGCATGTAACCCTACCTCAGCTTGGTGGAATGTATGCCGGTGATGCCTCTCGAAAGAACACACTTGTTGAATTCGGTTTTCGTCTTCCGTCTGCAAAGGATAATCGCCCTCTTAAATATGGCGAGTTTGAAGAGAGGGTTGGTGATGTTGTCTATGTTTCAGCTACACCAGGAGAACAAGAAAGGAAGGAAAGTTCTCAGGTTGTCGAACAAATTATTCGCCCTACAGGACTTATAGATCCAGAAGTTGTGGTAAAGCCGGTTTCTGTTGACGGTGTTTATTCTGGCCAGATTGAAGATTTTATTTCTGAAGCAGAAAAGACAATCAAAAAAGGTTTTCGTGCTATCGCCACAACCTTAACCAAGAAGATGGCTGAAGATTTAACTTTATTCTTGAAAGATCGTGGTATAAAAGCTGAGTATCTTCATAGTGATATTAAAACGATTGAGCGTATACAAATAATAACTTCATTTAGAAAAGGAGATTTTGATGTGCTTGTGGGAGTAAATCTTTTGCGTGAAGGATTAGATATTCCAGAACTTGCCTTGATTGGTATTTTGGATGCTGACAAGGAAGGATTTCTGCGATCAGAGACTTCGCTTATTCAAATAATCGGACGTGCCGCCAGAAATGCAGAGGGTAGGGTTATTCTTTATGCTGATCAGTCAACTAAGTCGCTTGAAAGTGCTATTAAAGAGACAAATAGAAGAAGAGATATTCAAATAGCTTATAATAAAAAGAATGGTATAACGCCAAAGACTATTATTAAAAATATTAAAGATATTACCGAAGAGCTAGAGAACAAACACGAGAAGGCTGTGAATGCCGAGCTCGATCTTGATACAGAATTATTCAAGAAAGTTTTTGGTAAGAGTAAAAGTAATAAAGGTAAAACTGAGAGTCAAACCATAAAAAATATTCTCCTATCAGATGATGAAAGAAATAAAACTGTTTACGACAAGATAATAAAGATAAAGGAAAAGGAAATGAATAGAGCTGTGAAAGAGCTTGATTTTGAAACAGCCGCAATACTGCGTGATGAAATAATTGTTTTGAGAGAAAAGATGGAAAAATAAAAACACCATTACTTTTGAGGGTAACGGTGTCGTTTGTGTGATAGTGTGGTAAATGCCACTATCACTATATATGTAATAATGAAAAGGTTCTAATGGTAAACGAGTCGGCCTGTGGTGGGGGAGCGGCCGACTCGTTTGGGTGCTGTTTAAAATAGAAAGTCGTTTTGATAATAGATTATTTTTGGTGATTTGTCAAATGTGTTTGATAATGGTATTATGTTGTTACTTAAATATTTATATACACCCCCTAGGAATATCCGGAGGTGTCGTTATGTATTAAATTTATGGTAAAGAAAAACGATGAAGAAAAAATAATAATAAAAGGAGCCCGTACTCACAATCTCAAGAATATAAGTCTTGAGATGCCCAGGAATAAAATGATTGTGATAACTGGTATGTCAGGAAGCGGAAAGTCTTCTTTGGCTTTTGATACTATTTTTGCTGAGGGTCAGCGCAGGTATGTCGAGAGCTTGTCCGCTTATGCTAGGCAGTTTTTAAATCAAATGCCTAAGCCCGATGTCGATGAAATCTCTGGTCTTTCGCCAGCTATTTCCATAGATCAAAAATCTAGATCAAATAATCCTCGCTCGACAGTTGCGACAGTAACAGAGATATATGATTATCTCCGAGTTTTGTATGCCAGGATCGGTAAGCCATATTGTCCAGAATGTGGTGAACATATCAAGAAACTATCAAATGATGAAATAATTCACTTTGCAATTGATAAAATAAAAACATTTAGTAAGGATAATAAAAAGAAAAAATTAATGGGTGTGGAGTGGAATGAAGCACCTATATCTATACTCTCGCCAGTTGTTCGTGGCAGAAAAGGAGAGTATTATCAATTGCTTTACGATTTATTGAATAAGGGCTTCCGTGAAGTCAGGCTTGATGGGGAAATAAAAAAGCTTCGAGAGAGAATTGATATTTCAAAAACAAAAACGCACAACATTGAGGTTGTGGTTGATACATTTCAAATTCATGAATTTAAGGATAACGAGAAAGATGCAATGCAGAGACTCTCAGAGGCTGTTGAAAGAGCTCTTCTTGAGTCCGATGGTTTGGTTATAATAAAAATTGATGAAGATGAGTATTTGCTTTCATCAAAATTCTCTTGTCCCAACGATGGTTTCTCTTTTCCAGAAATAGAGCCAAGGCTTTTCTCTTTTAATTCCCCTTACGGAGCTTGTCCTACTTGTAATGGATTGGGAACCAAATATTTTGGTGGGACAGAGCCGTGTGATGACTGTGGAGGAAAGAGACTAAGAAAGGAGGCACTAAATGTATATTTGGGTGGGGCTTCACAGAAACATCAAAATTCTTCCCGCTTTACCCTAAAGGGCTCCGACACGGATAAGAATTTTGATGTTTCTGCTTCGCCCAACATTGTTGATCTGACAAAATTTTCAATAAGTGATATTGCTGATTTCTTTGTTGATTTGAAATTAAATGACCAGGAGAAGGAAATCTCAAAAGTTGTTATTAATGAAATCGAAGCCAGATTACAATTCCTATTAAATGTAGGACTTGATTATTTATCATTAGACAGAAAGGCAAATACTCTATCTGGTGGGGAAGCACAGCGTATACGCTTGGCTTCACAGCTCGGTTCTCGATTGGTGGGGGCACTTTATGTTCTAGATGAACCAACGATTGGTCTTCACCAGAGAGATAATGATAGGCTCATAAAGACACTTGAAAGCCTAAGAAATTTAGGTAACACCATTATCGTAGTGGAGCACGATGAAGATACAATTTATGCTTCGGATTATATTGTTGATATTGGTCCCAAGGCTGGAGTTCATGGCGGGGAAGTTATTGTTGCTGATTATTTACAGAAGTTATTAGATGCTCCAACCAATAGTTCAAAATCGAGAACCTTATCATATTTAAGAGGTGAAACAAAAATAGAACTTCCAGAAAAAAGAAGAACTTCTGAAAAAGGAGCACTCAAGATTGTGGGTGGTAAAGTTTTTAATATCAAGAATATGAATGTGGATGTGCCACTTGGTAAGCTTGTGACAATTACAGGGGTCTCTGGTTCTGGTAAAAGTTCCTTCATGTATGAAATTCTTCATACTAATTTGCAAGCAAGATATGAAAGAAAATATAGAACAGCCCAAGTATTTAACTGTGCTTCATTTACAGGTACAGAGTATCTTTCTCGCGTAGTTTTAATTGATCAGTCTCCAATAGGGAGAACTCCTCGCTCAAACATTGCTACTTACACTGGTGCTTTTACTCATATTCGTGATTTGTTTGCTTTAAGTGATGATGCCAGACTTCGTGGTTGGAAGGCAAATAGATTCTCTTTCAATGTGAAGGGTGGCCGATGTGAAGCCTGTGAGGGTAATGGTGAAGTGGCAGTTGAAATGCACTTCCTGCCTACAGTTTATGTGACTTGTGATGTATGTAATGGTAAAAGATTTGATAAGGAAACTCTTACTGTAAAATATAAAAAGAAAAGTATTTACGAAGTTCTTCAGATGACAGTAGAGGAATCTTTCAAGTTTTTTGAAGATATTCCAGCTATTTATGACCGCATGAAGACATTGCTTGATGTAGGTCTTGGATATGTGAAGCTTGGGCAGTCAGCTACGACACTTTCTGGCGGGGAAGCACAAAGAGTGAAAATTGCTTCAGAATTATTTAGACCTTATGAAGAAAAAACTATATATTTACTTGATGAACCAACAGTAGGACTGCACTATGATGATGTGGCTAAGCTTTTGGATGTTTTAAATCGACTAGTAAATAAAGGTAATAGTGTTGTTCTTATCGAGCATAATATGGATATAATCAAATGCTCTGATTATATTATAGATATTGGACCAGAAGGTGGACTTAATGGCGGGACTATTGTTGCCAAGGGTACACCCGAGGAGGTAGCCAATACGCCTGGGAGCCACACAGGGAAATATCTTAAAAAAGTATTAAAGAAGAAATAAAAAAGTGACACATTTTCTGCAGGTGCAGAAAATGTGTCACTTTCAGAAATATGAAAAAGCAAAATCTAAAAAATTTTAAATTGCCAGATAAACCAGGGGTTTATTTCTTTATGAAAGGGAAGAGTATTTTGTATATCGGTAAAGCAACATCACTTCGAGATAGAGTGAAAAGTTATTTCTCAAAAGATTTGATTGCGACACGTGGACCATTAATACTCGATATGGTTACACAAGCAGATAATATAAAATATGAGGCAACTGATAGTGTTCTTGAAGCTCTGATTCTTGAGGCAAATTTAATTAAAAGATTCCAACCAAAATACAATACTAAAGAAAAAGATAATAAAAGCTTTAATTATGTTTGTATAACATCAGATCAATTACCTAGAGTTTTGGTTGTGCGTGGTAGGGGGCTTGATAAAAAGTTATATGCCAAGGTGTATGGTCCATTTCCAAACGGTTCACAACTTAAAGAGGCGATGAAAATCATCCGCCGTATTTTCCCATATTTTGATAATGATTCATTAAAGAAAAATAATAAAGAATTTTATAAACAGCTGGGGCTAATACCTAAAATTAATGTTGTTTCGCAAAAAGCTTCTTTTCCTCGGGTCCTCGGAGGAGGGAGGACGAGGGGCCAGACCAGCTCGGAAAAGAACTTTTTGGCTACACAACAAAATTACAAAAATAATATCAAGAATCTCAAATTATTTTTTGAGGGGAAAAAGAAAAGTGTCATTTCGAATTTTAAAAAAGAGATGCTTGTCTGTGCCAAGAAAAAAGAATTTGAAAAAGCCGGTGAATTTAAAAATAAGATTTTTGCACTAGAGCATATTAATGACGTTGCTTTGATAAAAAATGAAATATTCGGAAGTCCGACTTCCGAATATCGTATAGAAGCCTATGATATTGCACACATGAGTGGGAAGAATATGGTGGGGGTGATGACGGTTATGGAAAACGGTGAGATAAGTAAAAGTGAATATAAAAAGTTTATTATTAGAACTCAAAGTGATGTCAATGATACGGGTGCTCTAGAAGAGGTTCTTTCTCGTAGATTAAGACATACTGAATGGGGGTTACCAAATCTTATTGTGGTAGATGGTAGCACAGCCCAGGTGAATGTAGCTAAAATGGTTTTGAATAGATATCAATTCCAAATTCCTGTAGTTGGGGTAGTGAAAGATGATAGACACAAGGCCAAAGCAATAATTGGTGAGACTTCAGTAGTAAAAGCTTATAAAAAAGAGATTCTATTAGTGAATAGTGAATCTCATAGGTTTGCCATAAACTTCCACAAACAAAAGAGAAATAAAAGTTTTTTAAACAAAGTAACTAAATAGCTATTTGGTTACTTTGTGACTATGATATAATACTACTTATGATTAGAGTAGGAGTTATTCGCGGTGGGGTGAGTGGGGAATATGAAGTTTCCTTAAAGACGGGTAGTAATGTCTTGGCTCATTTACGAAGCGATGTTTTAAATAAAAAATATAAACCAGTAGATATTTTCATAGATAAGAATGGTGCTTGGCATGTAAATGGTAAGCCTACTTCTATGAATGCAATTTCATCCCATGTGGATGTTATTTTTAATGCCTTACATGGGGATTATGGTGAAGATGGCAAGGTTCAGCAGCTTTTAGATAAATGGAATATTCCTTATACAGGGTCTTCCTCTTTTGCTTCAGCTTTGGGTTATAATAAGCAACTTTCAAAAGAACAGTTTGCGGTCCTTGGAATAAAAACCCCAGCTCATATACTTGTACCAAGAATTACTGAAGTGGATATAGATACAAATAAATATGCTTTAAATATTGCCAGACAAATACACGACCAACTTCCTCCACCATGGATAATCAAGCCTCTCTCTGGAGGTTCTTCAGTAGGTATGAAGATGTGTTATACCTACGGTGATCTTATAGATGCTTTTGCTAATGGTATAAATAATGAGACTGATGTTTTGGTTGAGGAGATGATAGAAGGTAAGGAGGCCACTGTTGGCGTTATAGATAATTTTAGAAATAAAGAAGTCTACGTTTTGCCTTCTATAGAAATTAGAATTCCAAAAACAAAAAAGTTTTTTGACTATGAGGCTAAATATACTGGTGTATCTGAAGAAATTTGTCCTGGTAATTTTTCTCGAGAGGAGAAAGAAGAGCTGGAAAATCTAGCAGAGAAAATACACAAAGGATTAAACCTAAGTCATTATTCAAGGAGTGATTTTATTATTCATCCAAAGAAGGGTATATATACTCTTGAAGTAAATACTTTGCCTGGGCTTACAAATGAATCATTGATACCTAAAATGCTTTATGCTGTAGGGTCTAACGTTCCAGAGTTTATAGATCACGTTATTCAATTAGCATTAAAAAAGTAAAATAAACTACTTGTCCCGTAGTAAATTTTTGATTATTCAAAATAAAAAAATATGAAATATTACATAAATAAAGAGTCGAATTATAACAGAAATTATTATTAAAATTTTACTACCGGGATGAAAATTTCAATTGTTGGGAATGGTTCTTTTGGTGGGGCTATGGGGGATGTTCTTAGAAAGAAAGGTCACGAAGTTTTTCTAAAAGATCATGTAGGGGAGAGTGAGTTGGTTTTAATTGCCACGCCTTCTTTTGTTTTAAGGGAAGCAATGGCTGCTTACAAAAATATAATTACAACCCAAAAAATAGTTGTCTGCTCAAAAGGATTTGATGTTGATGGTAATTTGCTCTCTGTTGGGCTCCAAAAAGATTTTCCCAACAGCGAAATATATTTCTTGTATGGACCTACTCTTGCTGATGAACTCAGGTCACAGGTTTTGTCTGTGATGGTATTGGCTGGGGGTGAAGGGAGAGAAGATCTAAAGAAGGAGATAGAGTCAGATTATATGATAATAAAAACAACTGACGATATCATAGGGGTGCAAGTTGGAGCTGCTTTAAAGAATACCGTAGGAATATTTATTGGATTAGTAGAAGGCGCTTGTGTTGGTAAAAATACAGAAGCTTTAGTTTACTCAAAAGGTTTAGAAGAAATCAGAAAAGTCGGAGTTGCTCTCGGTGGTAACAAGGAAACTTTTTCTTGCTATACATGTGCTGGTGACATGTTCTTGAGATCTCGTAGTCGTAATCTTGGCTGTGAAATTGGTAAGGGTAAAACTTTTGAAGAAGTAGATAAAGAGCTTGTCTATCCAAAAGAGGGAATAGCATCCCTTAAAGGGTTACTAAAAAGAGAGAAGGATATACCTGTAGATCTATCTTTTTTTAAACTCATAAATCAAATTGTTTTTGAAAAATTGACAGTGAAGGATGCAATGAGTAAACTTTCAAAAATAATTTAAAACAAAAAACACTGGGTTATTCCAGTGTTTTTTGTTTATTTCTAAATAAATCTATTATATAAAATGTATATTTTGTCCCTTTGCTTGTTAGATTAAATAGTATTGCTAGAGTAAACAATATTAATGCCAGCTTGTTGCTCACAAAAGATAAAGCTATAGCCATAATAGCTGCCCCGACAGGGAAGAGTATGTGCATATTTGCATGCTCATTTTCTGTTTTGGTAAAAGGCATATTTTCAATTGTTTCAGATTTGATGACGTACTTTCTCATTCTATACAAAGATATACCAATCAGTATGATGTTTAAGGCAAAGAATATTATTGCAGTTTCGTAGTTTGAATATTGACCAAGGAAATGAGACGAAAAGGGAACAAGTGCCACAAAGAAAAGGAAAACTCCGTTTAGATTTGAAAATCTAGGGTCAATATTTTTTGCTAGTACTGAAGCAATTAGATGATGTGATCTCCAATATGTGAATAGTAAAGAGAAGGAAAGTAGGTAGCTCATGAAAACAGGATACATGCTTATAAGTGAATGGACGAGTTCTCGCTCTGTGACTATCCCGAAAAAGCTAGGTACTCTTATTTCAAAAACTAAAATAGTCATAACGATAGCGAAGATGCCATCAGAAAGTTGATCTAATCTTGATTGTTTCATATAAGGAAATTATATCATATAGAAAATTTTGTATCTATAAAAAAGAAAACCCATAGTTTAAAAACTAGGGCTTATCTATTTTTTTGAGGATTTTAATTTTAGTGAAGTGGAACTCCTGGCCATATAAAATGTTCAGGTTGGCTGTTTTTTGAATCATTGATTTTTTTCTTTTCAACGATTTCATTTTTCTTAATTTCTTCTTGGGTCACTCCTCTTGGACCCCAATCTACAACATTCTTCATATTGAATAATTTAAAGTTTTATTTACCTTAACATATTAGTAGTGTTTGGTCAAATTTTATCTTTATAAAATAAAAAATACCCCGCCATTCCTAGTTTTTTCTAGGGTCCACAAAATAAAAAACCACTCCTTTTGGATGGTTTTTTATTTTGTGGACATATTGAATGGCTTTCAGAACTTTGTAAAGATAAGGCCTATATAATTGAGGCAATTAATAAAATAAAAAGTATTATAATATGAATGCTATCAGCACAGACTAATATAATTCCTGCTGATAGCATTTTTCACAATAGACTATTTCAGGGCGGTCTGGGGCATATGAGGTTTCAAATTCATTGGTACATTTATCTTTTCCATGAAAATGTTCAATAGTGTTATTATACTTACCGTTTGACGAATGTTCTCCATTACAACAACATTGTCTTTTGTATAATTTACTTTTATTCCTTTGAGATATACGTTCTTTGTGACGACAATCTATACAATAGCGAGGAATTGGTAAATTATTTTGCTTTAAAAATTGAAATTCTGATGATATTATTCTATAAGCTCGATTGCATTTTTCGCAAGATATAATCTCATTAAGAATATTATCTGTTACATCTAAAATATCATCAGGAATATCTATAGATTTAATAGATACATCATATTCATTTTTAGGTATTTCATAATAATTTGCCCCATAAGAAATAATTTTATCTTTTGATAAAGGAAAATGCTCTGGAGTAATAGTGTCATTATAAGCAAAAGGTGAAAATTCAGGTGGAAAAAATTCTCCATATCTATAAACTCTTCCTTGATTATCTACATATGGCATTTCATCCATATGCTTACGAATTTCATCTCTTAATTTATAAAATTCTTCCTTTGAATATTTTTTATTTAAAATCACATAATCACCACTTTTTATACTTATACTACCAAAAACATGATTGGCTTTTTTGCCCCCAAACATACTATATTCAAAATCTATTCCTCCATCCCAGCACTCATAACAAAAACGTATTTGGGAAGAATTCCATCCACAAGTCACAGCCTCATAGATTAATTCACTATTTAATCCACCAACCATCATATCCATTGAATCTTTAAGTATTGGCACTTGTGCATAATGAACATACTTTAAATCTTCTCCACCTCTAACTAAATAACTATTTTTTACGTTTTTTGAGTTAGATATATATTCACCATTACAATCATAATTTTTAATACCCTGAATAAACTTTATTGGAAAATTCAACCAAAATTTTATTGCTTCATCTTTAATGATCTTAATATTTGACCATTTTGATAAATTTAACGATCTTATTTTTTCTTGATAATTTTCTTTTGATAATTGTTCATTGAAAAAGTTATATGATTTATTTCTTAAATTAACACAACCAAAACAATTTGAACATCCAACACAGTTTTTTGAAAAATACACAGAAACACACTCTTCACATTGAGAAGAAAAATGTGTATCGTAACATTTATTTAACCAGAATGACTCATAACATTTTTCCGATGCATTAACATGAGAATTATCAAAACAATTTTTACTATAATCAACAGCATTGCCATATGCTGAATTTTCAGTTGATGTTGCATTAAAAATTAAATAACAATCTTTCAAATCTGCAGCATTGGCTGAATAATCACTTCTTACCATATTTACTGCATTAGAACGAGGGTGTGGAACCTTTATCATTAAATCATATAATTGTGAAAGAAATGGTCTAGATCTATCAAAATCTACACCATAAGAAAAAGGATCCCAATTGTCACTAAACCAATAGCTATCATCATATACTGGGAATTTTGCTTCTACAGGGAAAAGAGAGACTATTGATTTATCTGTTGCTCCATCTTTATTTTTAAATAGTTTTCTTTCGTTTCTAAAAAGACATCTCCTTTGAAATCTACAATCTGGACACCAAGTAGGTGCTGGAATTTTATATTTAGCAGAAACAGATATTTTCTCATAAAACAAAAAATCATCAGGCTCAATAATAAAGTCTTTTTTACAATTCTGGCAATTCCTTGTTTCTGAGTTCATAAGATTATTATATCAAACACAGGACCGTGAGTACACTTCTCTCCCTCGACTAAAACTTTTTCGTCAAAAAGTTTTGTCTGGGCACCAGCTCATCTATTTTTTCTGATGAAAAAATATGACTCCGCTGTTCTCGTCCTGACGCAAGTAAAGCAGTTTACTTGCTTAGTGTCCACCCAAGAAAAAGGCCGTCTATCAAGACGGCTACTTTTTCAACGGGTGGACTTGGGAGTTGGTTTTTGGAACAAGTTTGCTAAGGAATTAGAGTATTTAAACCATGTGATTAAAGCAGACTAGTATATAAACATTCACAATGTTAACAAGTTAACCAATATATTGCTTATATATTAATAAAAGAGACGACAGGAGGGGTTTAAAGAATATTTACGGGTCCTAAATAGGTAGAAAAACCACTAAGAGATTTTAGGAAATCTTTTGTAATACATTCTTAATTTCTTCTGATACATCTCTAGCAAATCCTTCTAAGTCACTAAAACTTTTAGGGACCACCTTTTTTACTCCTCTTTTTTGTGCTTCTTCATTCCATGTAGGAGTAGAAGATATAGATATTATTTTCTCTGGTCCAAATTTTTCAATATCTAAATCATGGAAAGAACCTTGTATCTTACAATCTCTATCTAGAAGTATTACATCATAAGCATTCTTGTCTTGAGGATTTATTAACTTCCTTACTGATTCAGAAGTAGATAATACCGTCACATCAAAATCATAAGGGGCAAAATGACCTTCTAAATTATATAACTCAGCCATAATTTTACTTACAGCCTCAAAGTCATCTTCAAGAATTAAGATTTTATATGTTTGCATTGAAATCTTTAATATTATCTTCTAAAAAGAATAATCCCTGTAGATGATGTATCTTATCATTAGAATCTTTAAATAGCATATCACCTTGACCCAAAAGTTCTTCAGCTCCAGCTTGGTCTATAAACAACTCAGATTCTTCTTTATATGGCATTTGGAAAGCTATCCTATTATAAAAATTGGCTTTTATTAAGTCCGACATTGTTTCAGTGTTTGGTCTTTGAGTTGTTATTATAAAATGTATCGACGTAGCTCTTGTTAATTGAGATATTCTTATTATGGACTTTAAAC
>JACCEE010873954.1_pt1 | contig 16883 bp, 16 predicted proteins | sample 7449931 | NCBI WGS metagenome assembly JACCEE01 (sample SAMN15323457, study PRJNA562643) | freshwater metagenome | isolation source: river surface water | place: USA:Blue River Watershed | collected 2017-08-19 | reverse complement strand
ACCTGGAATTGTACATCCCATCGCAATACCAGCTGTACCTAAGACGCCCCATTTTACTTTATCCATCTCATGTTCTCCTATCTTTATATGAACTCTATTTATGATTTTCAGCGATCTTCTTATGGCAAAACTTTTCCAGAAGAAAGATATAACTTGTACCACTCTTCGTGAGTGAGATTGATTTTGCATGCTTCAGACATTTCAGTCAAATGTACTGGATTCATGGTTCCTGCAACTACTTGTATCTTTGCTGGATGCCTCAGAATCCAAGCAATCGCAATGGCTGCTTTTGTAACACCATACTGATTCGCTAATTCTCCAAGAACCTTGTTCATTTCAGGAAATTCTGGGTTATCGATAAACATCCCCTGAAACATTCCATGCTGAAGTGGAGACCATGCCTGAATGATAATATCATTTAGACGACAGTAATCAAGAGCGCCTCCATCACGCATAATTGACATATCTGTCGTTTTGTTATTCATATATAAATCCTGGTCGATCAGCTGCGACTGCTCTAAAGATAGCTGCAACTGGTTAATCTTTAAAGGCTGTTTTACATATTTTTTCAATAATTCAATCTGCATAGGCATCGTGTTGCTGACACCAAAATGGCTAACCTTTCCTGCGGCTTCAAGTTCATCAAACGCTTCTGCAATCTGCTCTGGGTCATATAATAAATCCGGTCTGTGTAATAGAAGAACATCTAGGTATTCCATTTTTAATCTCTTAAGAATACCATCGACACTTTCAATTATACTTGCCTTTCTCCAATCAAAAATCTGCTTGTCAAACCTTAGACCACATTTTGACTGGATAATTAAATCTTCACGTTTTACACTAGTAAGCGCAATGGCATCACCGAATCTTGTTTCTGCCTCACCGTCACCATAGCATGTTGCATGATCTATAAAGTTAATCCCCAAATCATATGCTACTTGAATCATATTTGCTGCACCTTCCACCGAAAGCGCTGGCATACGCATACAGCCAAGTATAAGTCTGGATGCATTTTCTGGTCCATTTGCGATATTTACGTTTTGCATCATATTGCCTCCTTTCTTTCACTAAACCATTCGTTTATAAATTGTTTTACCAACTCCCCACAATCACTCTCTCGATCCTTACCAAATGCAAAGAATGTAGCTGAATAAAAATCAAAATTTTCCATTGTGAACCTCCCTAGTCTTTAGTATAATAAGTGCATTATACAACTTGAAGTTAACTTTAAATCAAGCTTTATTTGGAGGAATTATGTCCTATACAATTACCGAACTCTCAAAAATGTTTCACTTACCAGCATCGACAATACGTTATTATGAAAAAATTGGGTTACTTGAAAATGTAGAGCACGTAAATCCATATCGCAGAGTCTTTGACGAATCCCATGCAGTTCGCTTAAATGCCATCGAATGCTTTAAAAAAGCGCTCCTTCCTTTAGATGAAATTAAAGCTTTTTTCACATATGAAAAAGATATGGTCGCCAATTATGAGAACATCTTAGACATGATGAAAGCCCAGGAAGAAAAGACTTTAGAACGCATGAAGGATTTAGAAACAGGACTTACACATCTACAGAAAAAAATTCGATACTACAGCTTGGTTAATGAAGCAATCAAAAATGATTCCCCATTACCAAGCTGGAACGATTTATAATGCAAAAATAATGCCTGTAATAACTGCATTATTCATGTTCCTATTTCCGGAGAATTTTATCCATCTTTCTCCCCTTTGCAAGTTCATCAATTAATTTGTCCAAATATCTAATTTCTTGCATAAGCGGCTCCTCAATATTTTCCACCCGAATACCACAAATAACCCCCGTAATATTCTTACGATTTGGATTTAATTGTGGCGCATTCAAGAAAAAATCACCATATGCAAGATTGCTTTCCATCATCTCTATTATTTGCTGTCTTGTATACCCTGTAAGCCAGGATGTAATCTCGTATACTTCTTCTGCTGTTCTCACCTTCTTCTCGGCTTTAGCAATCAGTAGTGGATATACCTTTGAGAACAGCATCCCATAAACTTTTTCATTGTTCATATTCTTGCCCATCCTAATTCCTTCTATCAATAGAAGAAGGAAACTTTACGATCCATTCTTCCCCATCAATCTCATAATTCACTTTTGGTCTTGCCCCACCAGAAGATCCGCCCAAACGAAACAGTTCATCCAATGTCATTCCTGTCATTTCTGTGTTTATTTCGTTTGAAGGGCGATATTCCAAGGTCCCCCTACCACTATTTTCAACAATTTCCTACCTTGTAAGTGAGCTAACACTTGCAGGGTTAATTTGATTTTTTAACAATACCCTGTCTACTAAAAGTCGTCCCCACCCATCTGGAAGACTATCTGCAAACTCACCAAATAATCCATCAAATGGGTCATATTTTTTAGGGACAAAAACACCCTTTTGCAATGGTATTGATGCTGGACTAATAGAAAAACCAGATCTTACCCATTCATCACTATATTCGAACGCCATCAGATGATCCTTGGTTTCTGCCAATGTTCCTACATGCTTTTGATTTATATATACTTCTAACTGTTTCTTATTGTTCATCAATTACCTCCTGAATGGATGAATATCCCTTCTTAGAAAATAATAAATCAAAGTCATTTTCCAATCCTAAGGCAAATGCTATTTTTATAAGTGAGGATAGTGATATTTCGCCAGTTCTCTCAAATCTTTTGATTGAGCCAAAGCTTACATCTGAATTCACACTAAGCTTCTCCTGTGTGATATTTTTCTCCCTTCTCCTCGCACTTACTTTTTTAGCAATTTCAATATTAATATCATTTGGTGATTTCAAAAATTCAAAGTTATTCATAGATAATATGTTAACTAATTTTATTTGTTTCGTCATCTTACGGATAATATGTTGTCTATTTTCTCTTAATTTAATTATAAGATATCAGTAACATCTGTCATTCTGTTAAAAAATGGATCTTCAACAATTAACCCCATGAAATTTTTGTCCTTTATCTCAACATTATGTACCTGCTGTAAAAATAGCTCATCCAGTTTTTTATTTATCTTTTGTTCTGATATAGGACAGATTAACAAATATTTCTTCGCATAGTTCATTATGCCTTCCTGTACCTTCATAAAGCAGTCGATATCTTTTTCAGAACGCGTCTCCACAGTATAAATTGGATTTCCATTCTCATCAAACTCATCTAGTGCAGGATTCGGTGCTGTCAATATTGTCTCCAATATATAATAATTATCAAAAATAGCGCTTTCTGAGCGTTCCTCCTCCGTATAAAATGGAGTAATTTCTATATTTTTATCCTTCATATAATCTGGTTCAAGCTGCAAAAAATATAGTCCAATTATATGATTATCTATAAGCTTTTGGGCATACATTTGACTTGTTCCCTTGGCAACAAAATCAAAAAAAGCTACATCACCCTTTCCAGTACCCAAGCTATTAATATATTTAATATTATTAGCTTTTTTTACTTTTGCAGACTCTAAAATGCTTTTAGAATATACTTTCAATCCCGATTCCTTGTCATCTTTATCACCCTCGGGAATCTGAGATTCATCTAATCCAAATCTGGTTTTAAGATTATCACTTAATGTACCACTAAACTTCATCTCATCAACATACTTTATATCATTTATGCTTTCTACTCCTGAACGAATAGCTGCAATTCTCGATGTCAGGAAATACCTGGATTTTTTCTGTTCTTTCTTTAGCTCATATAGTTTCTTTATCAGATACCCATCTCTAGCACAAAACCAAACATCAGAATATCTATCATCCTTAACCTTGTTTTGAAACCATCCTACAAAATCCATTATTATAGGTGCACAAATCAAATATCCAATACTCTCTGATGAATCTATGTGCAGCCTTTTTTCTTCATCTTCAAATTGAAACGGACTATTAAATATCTCTGATGCAAACATCCCCACACGTATCCTATCCGAAAGGCTCTCAGAATATTTATCAAGTCCAAGAGCGCCAACTAAATCCAATAATTCAGTAGCGCTATATATACGGAAGCAATTAAGTCCATGCTCAGTTGCTTTTTCTATATCTGAAACACTATCATCACCTATGTGAAGTATCTTCTCTGAATTAACTTGCATTTTAAGCACTTCATACAAATTATCGGCTTTAGAGGTCTTATTTTCACAAGATAAAACCAGGCCATCATAGCCCTCTATACCATTAGCATCAAGAATTCTCCTAATCTGTTCTTTAGAATAATATGTGTCAGAGGTTATGTAAACCGGCTTTCCTTTGCATTTTGCCTCTTCAAATGCTTTTATCATTTTCTTTCTAGGTTGTAAAAGCTGCATGTCAATTGAAAATTCCAACTCGGCTAGTTCTTCTGCTTTAGCTTTGTCCTCACAGAAATCTTCATATATTTCTTGTAACCTTGGGGCTTGGCCACTCAAAGAAAGTTTCTTCTCGGAAGCTATCCTTTTTTCTATAAAACCAGCCTCAATTTTCTTCCCTTCTTCTATCATCCTGAAATACATAATTTCAATTACATCTGTATATGATGTAGCATTTCTCACTACAAGTGTGTCAAATAGATCAAAACTTACTACATCTATTTTTTCTATCGCTTCTAGTAAGTCAGAATATGTATATCCATTAACATTTTTAAAATCATATACAATTCGATTGTCTTGTAATAAATCTTTTCCCCTTATATCAAATAATTCTATGTTTTCTTCCCGACATTTACTTCCAATTCTCTTGGCTATTGCTTTACATGATCCAGGGCGAGCAACAACAATTATCTGTTCAACCCCAGCATTTACAGCTTCAATTAGCGAAATAATTGGATACCCATACATTTCACCCTTTTTTTGAAATCCATCTAATAATCCCACTATATAAAAAGACCGAGAAAGCATAGGAATTACTTTCTCAGTTTCTGTACTTAATCCATAGATTGCTATCAATTTCATACTGTACCCCTATCACACTTCATATTGAAACAAAACATTATTTATTCCGAAGTTCGTTTTGCACATATGACAAGGACAATAGTTTTTCCTTTACCTCTTCTACAGTCAAAATCGCAGTATTATCTGAGGTAAATTCTTCAATCTTTGTTTTTTCAACTTTCCCCTGTTCAAAATACTGTGCATAATTTAAATCTCTGTTGTCCGCAGGAACACGATAAAAGTTTTCCATATCGTAGGCATTTAAACACTCCTCTTTTGTCAAAAGGGTTTCTGATTTTTTCTCACCATGTCTTGTTCCTATATATGTTATTTCATTTTTATCATCAAATAATTCTCTAACTGCCTGTGCTAATACACCAATTGTACATGCAGGAGCTTTTTGAACCATTAAATCTCCTGACTTCGCATTTTCAAATGCAAATAAAACTAAATCAACAGCCTCCTCGAGACTCATTAAAAACCTGGTCATTTCAGGATCTGTAATGGTTATAGGCTTTCCCGCCTTAATTTGCTCAATAAATAATGGAATAACTGACCCTCTGGAACACATTACGTTACCGTATCTGGTTCCACAAATAACAGTATTTTTTGCACTTCTTGATTTTGCAATAAAAACCCTCTCCATCATTGCTTTACTTATTCCCATAGCATTTATTGGATATGCTGCTTTATCGGTAGAAAGACAAACCACCTTTTGTATGCCTTCTCTAATGGCCGCATTTAAAATATTATCTGTTCCCTCTATATTGGTTTTGACCGCTTCCATTGGAAAAAATTCACATGAAGGAACCTGTTTTAATGCTGCTGCCGAAAAAATATAATCAACACCTCTCACAACCTCTTCCACACTACGATTATCTCTAACATCGCCTATATAGAATTTGAGTTTAGAATTATTATATTCCTTTCTCATATCATCCTGTTTTTTCTCATCACGGGAAAAAATACGAATCTCACCTATATCAGTAGTAAGAAATCGATCAACTACTGCATGTCCAAAGGATCCCGTTCCACCTGTAACTAATAATGTCTTTCCTGTAAATATACCCATAATTACTTTCTCCAAATCTTGTCATCTATAATTCTTGTATAACTTTGAATTAATTTAATTACAGTTGAAGATACTTTCTCAACTTCGTAATCCTTTACACTTCCGCCAAAATCATTTTCTTTGCTAAACTCCACCGCCATACTTACTGCCTGAAGCAATGAATCCTCAGTAATTCCTCCAATTACAAACGAACCTGTATCCAATGCCTCCGGTCTTTCTGTAGAAGTGCGAATACATACAGCTGGAAAATGACTAATGCCGGTTTCTTCTGGCATTGTTCCACTGTCTGATACAACACAAAATGCATTTTCCATCAGTTTACTATAATCCGTAAAATTAAAAGGTGGCATCTGTTTTACCAATGGATGTAGTTTATAATTTCTTTCATTTACATACTTGGCACTTCTTGGATGAAGAGAATAGATTACTGGCATCTGATACTTTTCCGCCATACAATTCACTGCATTCATTAAACTTTCAAAATGTACTTCATTGTCGATATTTTCTTCTCGATGTGCCGATAACACAATATATCCTTTTTTTTCTAATCCCAGAACATCTAACACCTGGCTTGCATTTATCTTATCACGGTGCACCAGAATAACTTCTTTCATAGGGGAACCAGTAACATAGATATGTTCCTTTCTAACCCCTTCTGCAATAAGATATCTTCTGGCATGTTCTGTATATGGTAGATTTACATCTGATATGTGATCTACAATTCTTCTGTTTGTTTCTTCCGGTAAATTTTCATCAAAGCAACGATTACCAGCTTCCATGTGAAAAATAGGAACCTTCAACCGCTTTGCTGCAATTGCCGACAATGCAGAATTAGTATCTCCTAAAATCAATAACGCATCTGGTTTAACCTTCTGCATCAATTCATAAGACTTCGCAATAATATTTCCCATAGTCTCACCAAGGTTATCACCTACAACACCAAGATAATAATCGGGTTTTCTAAGGTCAAGATCGTCATAAAATATATCATTTAATCTCTCATCATAATTCTGTCCCGTGTGAACAAAAATATGTTCAAAAAAAATATCTGCTTTTTTTATAATCTCGGACAATCTAATCAACTCTGGTCGAGTTCCTGCAATTGTCATAACCTTTAACTTTTTCATGACTTCCTCCTAATGGAAATATTGCTTATATAAATCCGAATGTTTTTTTATCCATTCAGCCATTTCGTGAATCATTGCATCATAATCAGGAATTCCATACTCCACATCTTCACGAGTATTAATAATAGATTTATCATTCGTCAAATCCGTGTTTTGTAAAATAGTAACCTTATCTTGCCTACAATAATCGTTAAACAAATCTAACAAATCATATTTGCAAATAACTTGATTATTACATAAATGAATCAGTCCAGTCTGATTAATCGCTTCATCAGCCAGGATTGCTTTTGCCAATTGTAGTGTTGTAACACCTGCCCAAATTACATTCTTGTATCCATACACTTCTTTATTCTGTGACATAAACCAATGAAACAATCCAACACCATCTGCTTTAAGTTCCGGTCCTATAATTGAGGTCCTTATCGTAAGATTTTTGTTATCATCAACCTCACCTAATGCCTTAGATTTGCCATAATATGATGTCGCATCCGTAAAGTCTGTTTCCTTATATTTTCCTTTTGTTCCTTCAAATACACAATCAGTACTTATGTGAATCAATTTTGTATTTGTCTCTGCTAAGGTTTCTGCTACAAAATGAGGAAAAACACTATTCAGATAAATTCCAGCCGCCAGGTTATTATCTACAGCTTTATTTAATACCCCCATCGCATTCACTACGACATCGTATTTAGCACTTTGCAATGCTGTTGTTATGTCATTTTCATTTCTTGCATCTCCCAAAATTGTCTTGCATATTGGAGACTCTGTTCTGGCAAAACCGGTCACCTCACGTCCTTGTTCAACAAGATATTGTGCAATCATATGACCAGCCATTCCGTTAATTCCTAAAATTAAGTATTTCATGATTTAATCATTCTCCACAATGTTTTGATGTTTTTCGCATTGAACTGCAACTGGTATTCTATTTGGATTGATATCTGCCCATCCATCGCATCTTTTACAAAAATCAATGTATCCTTTTTCATTATAATTTAATAGAAATTCTAATAATTCGCGTTTTTTATCTTCTTGTAAATCTTTTATAGAAAATGAATTGTTTTCAGTGCTGTCTGCTATGCCTGCTTTTTCTGCAAACCTTGCGAAATTGCATGTGTAAAAATAACCGTTGTCATAACAGTGCCATGGATTATTGCACATATCAAAAAATTCTTGAAGTTCCTGCTCTGATTTTTCAGATATTTTTTCTTTGTTCACTCCTAAATCAAACCATTCTTCGACACTATTATCCTCCATTTTAACACCAAATTTATTAATTTGAGCTATTATTTCATTTCTTTTATTCATTGAAGATGGAATATTCTCTACATAATTATCTAATATAAATGTCATATTATATTTTTTAGCTTTTTCGCATACTTCTATACTAGGAACCACTGTGCCATTCAAAACCGTTTCATATATTCCAATCTTTTGTCGATATTTCACCCCAATATATTCTATTAATTCTGATAATTTGGGATATATCAATGGTTCTCCCCCTGATATTTGGAATCTATCAGTATAATCAAAAGAACTAAATAATATATCAATATCCTCGCATGCCTTATCATAAGGAATAATTGTATGTTTAATTATATGCGGTGTGAAATTCAAACATGCTTTACACTTCAAATTACATACGGTACTCGGAATATAACAAGTCGACGAAATAAGTAATTTATTAGCAGCATAAAGTGCATATATGGGAACTACAATGTCATTCAGCCTTATTTCAAAATCCTCTGGCACGAAAAAATCGTAATTCACAACGTATCCTGCTCTCATTAAACGGTCAATCACCTTTTTCTGAGTACCATAATCTTTTATACATACAATTATGATTACCTCTGTATTTTTAGGGAAAACTTCTTTCAAATCATAAACGGGTAAGTTTTTATATTCTTCAAAATACTTACTATTATGATCCACAAATCCTTTAACTGAATCAAATAACTGTATATGCTCTAAATAATCACAACATAGCTTACCCTTTTGTCCCGCTCCATAAATGAGTATTTTTTTTCTTGCAAAATGATTTCCTAGTTCATCAAATTGATGCCCTTTGTTGCTCCATTTCATATTATTTACTCCTACTCATTACATTTTCTATTTATCTCTTTTCATCTGTATTGCCGGTTCACACCAACGGCCATTTATATCACTCCATCCATTACAGTTTTTGCAGAATGATACATATCCTTTTTCGCAATTTCTTAACCTAAACTCAATTAACTCTTTTACTTTAGACTTATTATATTCTGATAAATCATATGCGCCTGTTTCATCCCAATCACACAAACCAGCTTTATATGCATAAAACTGATAATTACAAGAAGAAATCTGACCATTCCATAAGTTTGACCATGGATTATTACATTTTTTATATTTTATTTTTAATTCTTGTTCTGATTCATTTCTATTTTCATCTAAATCAGGAATATACATTCTAAACCACTTTTCAACATAATTCTCAACAACACACACATCATACTCATTCAATTTATTCAAACAATTATTATATTTATCCAATCCGTCCTTTAATACATTTCTATAATCATCAAGGAACACCTTCACATTATATTTTTTTAGCATCTGACATAGTACATCAGAAGGAATAATCGTTCCATTGGTCACTAATTCAAAGCTAATTATTTTATATTGATATTTTTCACCTATGTACTCAATAACACTTGGAAGTTCTTTGAATAAAAGTGGTTCTCCCCCAGTTATCTGAAATCTATAAATTAAATCAACTGCATTAAAGAATAAATCCACATTATTCTTAACACTATCTAAAGTTTCCACGTAATGTTTCTGAATATATGGCGTAAAATTCAAACAATCCCTACAATTCAAATTACAAGCCGTTGATACAAGCATATTCTCTGAGCCAAAATATGTCATATTATGCTCGTATGCAAAATAGATAGAAAGTAAAGTATTAATAAAATAAAAATTCTTAAAAATTGGTACATCATAGGCTAAATTATTCTCCAATATATTGTATATTTCATCTCCTATTTCACCATCAGCACCTGCTACTACAAAAAAATCCTTTTTCTCCATCGAAAAAAAATCATCCGGAGACATTACTTTCCTTCCATAGCATCCTGTTTGTTGTTTTTTCTCATCTTGATCAACAAGGAAAATATTCCACTTTGTCCACTTTTGTATGTAATCCAAAACATGCATTAACTCACTTGCGGCTAATCCTGCACCATAAACAAATACATTGTTTTTTCCTTTTATCCCATCCGATATGCCGTCAAAAACGTGCCCTTTATTATTCCATTCCATAATCATTCTCCAAAATTATTTTTTTTGGCAATGTATTCCAAAGCCTCTTTTTAATATCTCCAATTGTTAAATTGTTATTAATATTCATTTTTTCCAACTGTGATTTGATTTCTGTGGGATCCATTACCGAAATAATAACTTGTAAATTATCATGATTCACTAAATAATCTGGAGAATTAACCATTAAATTATTTTTATAGCTTCCCCATTTTTCAGCATTATTATCAACATAACAATGAACATCCGTTCCGTACTGGCTTAGTATTTCATAGGCTTCCCCACCCATCTGGCCAGCTCCAAAAATACACACTTCTCCTAATTCGCTCAATAATTTTTCATCTTTTTCATCTTTTTCATTTTCGCTTCTTATTAAAACAGAAATTCTATTTCTAAGATATGGTATTATCTCATTTGCTGGTTCCGCATTTTTCAGCAAAGTATACAATCTATAGTAAAAATTTGCCTCGCTACCACAAATTTCTGCTTTTTCTTGGACATTCAATTGTTCACAGAAAGACATGAACATATCATTATACTCAGCTTTATGACATTTCATTGTCTGCTGTCCCTGTTCCTTATGTATTCTTGAAATCATCAGACTATCTTCAACAAAAAAAGATTTTTGATTTCTCATCACGCGAAACAAAAATTCACTATCCTGTGTTGCTCTTAGTGTTTCATCATAATTACCAACTCTTTCAAAATGACTTTTGTGGATGAGCAATGTACTTCCGTGAATAGCCAAAAAAACTGGTGCAAAACACGAGGTTTCTAATTGCTTTTTCTCATATTGTTCTAACCAATTTACTTTAACTCTTTTATTGTCTTCTACATACAAAAATTCAAAATTACAATGACAAATCGCATTTTCTATTCCCGACTCATGAATAGAATGCATTTGTTTCTCTATTTTATCCGCAGTAAACATATCATCATGAGACAACCAAGCAAAATATTCTCCTGTCATCAACTCGATACCCATATTTACAGTTGTAGCTACTCCACCATTTTCCTTAGAGTAATACCTGATTTTATTCCCATAGGATTTTGCTATTCGTTCAGTCTCGCCCCCATCGTTTGAGCCATCGTTAATTACAATGACCTCACAATTTTTATAGCTCTGGTTCAATGCACTATCAATAGCATCTCTCATGTAATTAGAACCATTAAACACTGGAATTATTATAGACACCATTTCATTCATACTTGTTTCCTTCCTTAATTTCGTTACATATTACTCACTGAATGTACTCAACAATCTCTTTTATCACATTTGACCTCCTATATGCAAATAATTAATTAGATCTACTAATTCTAGAACATTTCCTTCCTGTACAAAATTTTCTCTTACTTCAAATAAATCCGAAATAATACCCTCCATATTGGTTTTTACAATATGGAATTCCAATCTTATATTATCATTATTACTACAATTATACACAAAGCCATATTCTCCATTATATGGTAATCCAATAATATTATTATCAACTTCAATCACGCATGAAATAAATGGAGGAACAATTTCTTTTAACGACTCCTCTTTCAGCTTTACATACTTTTTTTCATCATTTTTATCTATTAGAAGGAAATTATCCTCTGTCCCCGGATTGCAAAATATACTTTCTTGTTTTGTAAAGGTAAAATTCACATAACACATGCCATCATTGATTGTTTGCACATTTTCCAAACAAATTGTTTTCTCAACTTTATTATTATATATAATGTATATTTTTGTTCCCTTAATATTAATACAATATAATTTATCCTTCTTATTTCTTACACTGAATAATTCTAAGTCGCACGATGTTTCAAAAACATTAATTTTATTCTTATCCAAGTCATATTCAACGATATTCTTTGTATACCTTAACGCAAAATATGCCTTTCTATCTATTATAGCAGATCCAACTATAAGACTATCGTTATTAATATACATAGAGTTGCTTTCAACGTCCAATAATTTCACAAATACTGTTTTATATTTCATATTTAACACATATGCATATTTTGAAAAAACGATTGGAAATAATAAAATCGTTTCTTCATCTATTCTTTCAATATTGTAATAGATTATTCCATTTCTTTGGGGAAGTTCTATTATCTCAAATTCATTCTTTTCAATATTATAAACAGCAATACCTTTCGCATAAATCGGAAAAAAGAAAATATTGCCATCATAATATACAGCCCCGTTATATAATTGGGCTGTGTGACTATTTTCATATGGATTCGTGTTTACAAATATTAATTCATCTTTTTCTAGGTTATATCTAAATAACCCATTAAAGTCATCGGAGTAAACCCATATTGTATTGTTTTCATCCACACATGCACATTGTGTTTTTATTTTCATATTTGCTCCTGTTCAGCTGCTTTTACCTTATATGGGTTCATCTCCATATATCCCGCGCAAATTTTACAAAACTCAACATAGCCTTTCGTTGTATATCCTAATCTAAACTCAATTAATTCCTTAATCTGTTTTTCCTTATAATCCATTAATGAAAACGTTTCTGTTTCAATATCTGCACTGTTAATGCATGCCGCATCCGCAAAAGAAGCATAATCGCACGAATATAATCTACCAGCTCGATACTCCTGCCATGGGCAGTGACAATGATTATATTTCTGAATTAATTCATTCTCATTTAGTGTTTCAACAACATGTGGGTATAAGCTGATCCATTCATCATATTTTCTAATAGAATAATGTGATTCATCTAAATTTTTATTTACAATATTAATCGTATTATTTATCTCAATTTCTTTATTAGGCACACTATCTCGATAATCATCTACTGTGATTTTCATATTGTATTTGTTAATTCTCTCAAGTAATTCCTTGGTTGGACAAATGGTTCCGTTAGTAGCCATTCCAAATTCGAACATTCTTTTCCGATAGTTTTCTCCTATATAATCAATCAATTCTATCAGGTGAGGATATAACAATGGTTCACCACCACTAATAAAAAACAAACCGCTATAATCCACACATTTAAAATACATATCAACTTCATTTTTTATTTTTTCTATATCTCTATTTTCAAATTGTTTTATATAGTTTGTAAAATTTAGACATGCCTTACATTTTAAGTTACAAGCTGTTGTCGGAAGTATACATATTGATGAAAAATAAGCCCTATTATACTCATATGCAGCATAAACACTTAAATACTCTTCAAAATGCCAGAATGAAATTTCAGACTCCCAACCGGCTTTCACAAGCTGATCATCAACATCTTTCGTGAATTCCGAAGTAAAACTTACTACTATTCCAACAGAATCACTTTTTTCAATCTGTTGCAGTGATAAAATTGGCAGTCCACATTTATGTCCTCCTATTTTTGAAATATCATTATCAATAAACCCAACAACTTCAGCGCCTGGATAAATTTTTGTTAAAACATGATAAACCATTTCGCCATCATGACCTGCACCCAAAAGATAGACAGACGTACACTTTTTTATATTTTCAAATACTTTATCAAATTCATGTCCTCTATTATTCCACTTCATCGTATTCATCCTTTAAACAATAATTTGTAAGATTTCTTTCTTTCAATTGCCTTATAGCAAGCTCATAAAATTTTTGTGCTACTACAATCTTCGTATCTTCTTTTAATACCTCGTCAGAAAAATATCTGCACTCAATACCATCAATAATTGTACCAACCTTTGATAAATCGTTATCCAAAAAGCAAATAGGCTTTTTCCCTCTTGCATTTAATTCGTAATTGAATCTTCTTCCATACCCGCCTGCGCCAAAAATCATAACATTTATTTGTCGTAAATCGTCATACTCTGGTACAATACCACCCATACTTTTTACTATTCCATATACCTTATCGTCAACTCTCTTCGCTAAACCTGCCAATTCACATTTTTCCGATTCACCTAACTGATTCAACATTTCAAGATATATTTTACTATTTTCTTTAAAAACTTCGTTTCTTTTTGTAGTAGTTCCAGACTGACTATGTAGTCTGACACGAGATAATGATTTCTTTACAAATACTATTTTTTTCCCTCTTAGTAATCTAAAAATAAAATCATTATCTTGTGATGTTAGTAAGTTCTCATTAAACAAACCAATCTCGCTAAAATATTTTTTATGAAATAACAGACTACTAAAATGTAATTCTCCCCAGAACAGCAAAAATACTGAATTTTCTATTTCATTTAACGAATGGAATCTTTCAAACTGTGTATATACTTTTTCATTTGTCTTTTCATCAAAAAATTCATAATTTGATGCTGAAATATTATATGGATTTCCAGATTTTCGAATCGCCTCGATTTGTAATTCTATTTTTTTTGCTTCCATTAGGTCATCATGTGATAACCAAACAAAATATTCTCCGATCATCTTTTCTATTCCATAATTCAAGGCAGAGGCTACCCCTCCCTTTTCTTTTTCAAAATATTGAATTTCGTTGCCATATGACAAAGCGATTTCCCTTGTTGCTCCATCATCATCTGATCCATCATTAACAATGATGATTTCCACATTATCGTATGTTTGATTTAAGACACTCTCAACTGCTTGTGACAGGTAATCCGCCCCATTATAAACTGGCATTATTACTGATACTTTTTCATTTGCCATTATCTTATGTCACTTTCTTTGTCTGAATCACCAAAATGTAAACTTAATCATATGTTTTATTTCGGCTATTATCATCGATAACTTTAATGCATTTAATGAAAAAATTATTTAATTATATAGTTTTTTGTTTGTTGTATAAAGTATATTTAACGTCAAAACTTTTTCACATCGATTTCATACTAATTTTCCCGTTACCATGAACGTTATAGGCCTCTACCAAGAGTTCCATGAAAGCAAAAAGACACTTTGCTTCAGGTTATTCATCTGTAACGAAGTGTCTATAGCATCATCTTAAGCTATCTATCTAAGAAAGCGTCTTCATCGTCGGAAACTCCTCCGACAAAACATTGATTTCCCTCCATGATTCTTCATGGTAATCAATTTGCGTATCTGAAATACTTTTTTTGATGTTCGTGATTCTCCATGACACTACAGATTCGATGTGTCCTCGTTGTGGCAAGTACCTTTTTAGGTATGGTTTCATGGATCATCATAAAGACTGGGCAATGTCTAAAAACTTAATAGACAATTTGCTACATTTCTATTATAAGTTCTTCATTGCTAGATTACAACGAATTTTTTATTTTTATCCTAACTCGTTTAATCAAACAATGCTTTTATATCTATCTTAACAACATTATCAAATTTCATTTCCTCATACCCAGATCTCGAGAAAAATACATACTTATAGCATTTTAATCCTGTTGCATCTACCTGAGCAATTTCATCTTCTACCATGGATTTAGAAACAGGTGCTTTTCTGAATTTAACTTCATAGAAAGCAAATCCCAATTCATCCTCTGTGACAATATCAAATTCACCATTTGTATGTTCTTTCGGATTATCATAATAATATTTCCCAATTTTTTCAAACACCGGATTTATATTTCCTGCTTTATTCTCTCTAATCAAGTACTGCTTGCAGATTTCCTCAAACTGATGTGGCACATAATTTTCTTCGAAATCTTTCTCAATATACTTGGAAAAGAAAACACTTGAATCCATAATTTTCATCTGTGACAGATACTTAAAAATGTATCTATAATAAAACAAAGAAAGATTATCTGCTATCTGATATCCTACTTTTCTCTTATTATTAGGATCATTAATCGGTGCAGTTTTCACTACTACTTCCATTTTAATCAGTTTATCCAAAACATCAATCAGTGTCGGTCCACTTGAAACATGTGATTGAGACAGAATATCGCTATATCTTGAATAGCCTCTGGCCAAAGCCTCAAATACCTCATTTGCATTTATAATTTTGGAAATCTCCGCACTCAGATACATCGACACTTCATTTTCTAATCTTGCTCCAGAAGATGCAATCAACTCAATCATATTATCTCGTACACTTTTTTTATCATCAATTAGACGATTGTAATAAGGAATTCCACCAAAAACAGAATAAATACGAACCTTATCTTCTGGAGAAAACTCCGGATAAAACAAAGCCGATTCGTAATAATCCATCTGTTTCAGATCAATTGTCAGATCCACCCTACCATATAATGGATTAGAATGTTCCAGCAAAGATCTCATAATCTCAACATAGGAACCCAGAATAATCAGTTTCAATTTTGAAATCTCTCTGTATTTATCTACCAGGGATTGTAATATGCTATCAAGTCCTTTTACGGATTCCCGAAGGTAAGGATATTCATCGAGAACAAGTATCAACTTCTCATTTACTGCTAATTTGAATATATAATCTAATATCGATTCGATATCCGTATAGCCAAGTTTAGGAAGTTCCATGACATCAGAAACAATATCACTAAGACTTGCAACATTACTTTCCTCAGCCACCTGTTTACATTCAAAATAAATGCTTTTTTCGTTTGCACATCTCAATGTCTCTT
>JACCEE010829469.1_pt1 | contig 16885 bp, 15 predicted proteins | sample 7449931 | NCBI WGS metagenome assembly JACCEE01 (sample SAMN15323457, study PRJNA562643) | freshwater metagenome | isolation source: river surface water | place: USA:Blue River Watershed | collected 2017-08-19 | reverse complement strand
TCTCAATCAACTGCAATAGATATTGGTTTGCAATATGAAAATGACACCTTTGCCTACTGCTTCACCACTGAAGACAGCAATGAAGGAAGGCAAGCGTTTGTTGAAAAACGCAAACCTAACTTCAAGGGCAAATAACAAATAAAAGGAGAATGGTATGGAGCTAAGTCCAGGGTTACACCGTATTGAGTGCCCAATTGGGCCAAGATATGTTGCAGTTTATGCAATTGTCGGAAGCAAATATACATTGTTAGTTGATACCGGTTTTGATGATTCGATTAGAACTACAGTTGTTAATTACTTTAAAGAGAAGAAACTCTCTCTTGATGCTGTTCGGTATGTGGTAAATACCCACTCAGATTATGACCACACAGGTGGAAACAAAGCGGTTAGAGAATTAATGCCTAATGCCTTGATCTGCGCTGGTGAGCGAGATCGGCCAATGATCGAAAACTTGAATAGTATGTTCTTTGATCGCTATAACGAGTTTGAAAAAGAACATGGCTTTGCTGAATCAAAAGATGCTAAAGATTTCATGATGACTGTTGCATTTGAAACCAATGTTGATATTGGTTTTGCAGGCAATGAGCGCATTGATCTAGGCGGCAGATATGTTGAAATTTTGCATACGCCGGGACACTCATGGGGACATGTTTCAATCTTGGATGAGAAAAGCCGGGCAATCATTATTGGCGATGCAGTGTTAGGTAATTCAGTATTACTTGCTGATGGCCAACCAGCATTTCCACCAACCTATCGATTTGTTGAGGCATACCGTTCAACAATTAGATTATTAAAGGGGTATAAAGCAAGTGAGATTCTTACCTCTCACTACCCAAGATATGTTGGACAGGCAGGAACAGATTTTCTTGATCTGTCTTTGAATTACACAGATCTAATTGAGCAAATCTGCTTAGACACTTTAAAGAGTGCTGGGAAAGCTTTAACGATGATGGAGCTAATTGAGATTGCTCATGAGCGAATGGGTGTTTGGGCAGATCCTGCTTATAAATACTTGGCTTATCCAGTCTTAGGACACCTTGAGGTGCTTGAGTCTTATCAAAAGATTAAGCGGAGCAAAAATTCTGCTGGTTTGGCGCAATTTCAACTCGCTTAATATTGCACTGCATCAATAAAATGATGGAGTGAGCAAACGCGAGGTTGATCAATACATTGCCCAGCAGAGTGAGCCCAATAAGAGCAATCTGAGGGCGATGAGGGCAATTATTTTAGAGATTGAGCCCGCACTAAAGCAGGGGATCTCCTATGGGATCCCCGCCTTTAAATTAGATAAAGATGTTGTCTGCGGATTGGCTGCCCGAAAAACTGGTTGCTCCTTCTATCCTTTTAGTGGATCAGTTTTAGAAGCTTTGCGGAAAGATTTAGTTAAATACAAGCAAACAAAGAGTGCTCTGCATTTTGATGCACCACTTCCAAAGACTTTAGTGCGTAAATTAATGACGCAGCGCATGGTTCAGATAATGGTCAAAAAGAAACGTAAGTGAAGTTGTAGGATTAGGGTATGAAAAAATCTAAATCCTCAAAAAACCAAGTCTGTGATATTAGCCAGGCTGATTTAGATCGATATGAAAAACTTGACCAAGAGTGGCGAGAGTATGGGCTTGCATCTCCTGCTCGTAGAGCTTTAGTTGATGCCAAATTATATAAAGTCTCTGATTTACGGAAGATTTCGCAACAGGAGTTAGAGGAGCTGCATGGTCTGGGCAAAAGCGCAGTGGCCCGGCTTAAGGTGTTAATGAATGCCAAAAAAATTAAGTTTCGCCCGTGAAGAGATTTCTTACCTGGTTTATTAGATTATTTACTAACCGCAGAACTTGGGTTAGACAGATAGTAGTTGCCTCTTTAGCCTCAACTACGGCATGGTTAATCGGGGACTCACTTGTTTATAAAGGTGGCTTGGTGGCAGCAATTGTTTGCGCACTTAGCATCCGAATCTCACTTTATAAATCTGTAAGAGAAGGTTTAGGCCAAATTGTTGGAACAGCAATTGGGGCAGGAGTTGCACTCCTTACTGTGCATTACTTTTCCTTCGGCCCTGTTGCAATCGGTACAACTGTTCTGCTCTGTTCAGTTGTTGCAAGAGGATTAAGACTTGGTGAGGTTGCATCGGTGAATGTGCCGGTAACCGCACTGATTGTTATTGGCCCAGGTATCTCTGGCTCAACAGCTGAACATAGACTTCTGTCGACATTAATTGGCGCAGGAGTGGCAATAGTTTTTTCTTACTTTTCACATGCAAGCACACCTGCTGGTAGAACTGTTAACCAAATTTCAAGACTTGGTAAAAGAGGGGCAAACTTAATTTCAGAGATGGCACAGGGCGTCACTGCTGGCTTCAGCCAAAAACAAGCTGGCTCATGGCTTGCAAAGGCAAGATTATTAGTTGAGGAGATTCCAAATTTAAGATCTCAGGCAATTGAGGCTAGAAGATATGCAAGATGGTCACCACTTGCACATGTTGACGAAGCTGAATCTTTATACATTCAAGGTGTTGCAATTGAACACATGGTAGTTGATATACGAAGCATGGCTCGAACTTTATTTGATGCTTCATTAGACCCAAATAGAAAAAATATAATTGATTCTCAGATTTCAAAAGCCTTAGCAGCTACGAGTAATGCAATTACAAAAAAAATTGATTTAGTTCAGTCAAATTCGCGAGTAAAACAAATCGACACTATTGCAAAAGATCTCAGGCGCGCAGCCGATGATTTTACTGAGGAGATAGTAAAAATGGTTGATGTTTTACCTAGAACCCAGTTTGTAAGATGTATAGCACTAGTTGATAATATAAAAATTATCGCAAATTCTTTAGATGAAAGTTCACCTGCAATTCTCTCCGTACCAACCCCTGGAGAACCAAGTAGTGTTAGAGTTATAGGTAGCTCTTCCATAACTAGGTTTGGCAGGCTAGGATCAAAAACCTGGCTTGGACTTCGAACCTTCCTTCGTAGATAGGGTCTGTAAATGAGTGAACAAGAGTTATTAAAGTTTGCAGCAGATTATGAGGAAGCAACAAATGTCTTTTTAGCAGCAGTTAGCAAAATTCAAAGCTCTGATTTGGATAAGCCAAAGCAGGATGGCTGGAATGCCCGCCAAGTTATTCATCACCTTGCCGATAGCGAGTCACAATCTTGCGCAAGATTAAAGCGGTTAGTGGCAGAGCCAGGAACGACAATTCAAGGCTATGACGAAAATAAGTGGGCACAAAGTGCCACTCTGGGATATCTAGTGCTACCTATTGAGAACTCACTTGAATTATTTAAATCATCAAGAGCTGCATCTCTAGAAATAATTAAGCGATTAAAGCCTGAGCAGTTATCAAACTCTGGCACCCACACTGAGTCTGGTGCCTATGATCTTCGTAAGTGGTTTAGTAGTTACATAAACCATCCAAAAGATCACGCAAATCAACTTTTAGCCGATTAACTCCGCACTAGAGTACTTGCGCTGCGGGTGGGTGCAAATCTCATCACTCATTTTTTCAGCACACTTAGGGCAGAGTAAATTCAATGAATTGCATGGCACCTTAGGGCAATCATAAAAACGATTTGCAGGCGACCCACACTTTTCACAATTTGAAATAGTTTTACTCTTGTCGCTGAACTCAATCGACATCCGGTTATCAAAGGTATAAAGAGCACCCTCCCATAATCCATCATCGCCATACTCTTTACCGTATGTAAAAATTCCCCCATCAATTTGATAAACCTCTTTAAAGCCACGAGTTTTCATCACTGAGGACAAAACTTCACAACGAATACCACCGGTGCAATAGGTGACTATTGGCTTATCTTTTAGGTGGTCATACTTGCCACTTTCAATCTCCTGCACAAAATCTCTAGTTGTAGCCGTATCTGGCACTACTGCATTCTTAAACTTTCCAACCTTTGCTTCAAATGAGTTGCGCCCGTCAAAGAAAACAACTTCATCACCGCGTTTGGCCACTAGCTCTTCAACTTGCGCAGGCTTTAGATGCTTACCACCACCAACAACACCATTCTTATCTACTTTAATCTCACTTGGATTTCCAAAAGCCACCAACTCTGGTCTTACCTTCACACTTAACTTAGGAAAATCATTTCCTGTGCCATCTGACCACTTAAACTTCATCTTGGCAAAGCCTTCATAGGATCTTGTTTGGCGAATATACTTTTTAATGTCTTTAATATCTCCACCTAATGTGCCATTGATTCCATGTGGGGAGACAATAATCCGCCCCTTTAAATTAAGAGACTGGCAAAGATTTTTCTGCCAGATTTTTATTGCAGCAGGGTCTGTCAGGGGAGTGAAGGTGTAATAAAGAATCACCTTTGGGATGGCCATGTGGAGATTTTATCCCTCAAAAGTGGGGGTGAGAATTTAACCCTTGTCAGGAACCAGTTTCACGCTGCTCTTAAACAAATCCCCCCTGATATCACCCCTTTATGCTCAAAATAGGCTTTCAAATCCCCACCACATGCCTCACCCTTACGGGGTGAGCAGCCAACCAATCAAGTCACCCCTACCTGACTTCACTAATGGCGCCCAAAAAGTAATTGAAACTGCCATAAAAAATAATGATCTTGAGTTTTTCTATCGCCTCTACTTAACAAAATTGGCCGAGCTTTCTATGACCGGTCAAGGCAATGAATTTATTGCGCATGCAAAAACTGCATTAGATAATTCTGAAAATAGTTTATATATGTCTAAAGGATTTGAAGCAATTGGAAGTTTGATCAATTGCGAATTTACAAAATGCTCAGCAATTTTAGATGAATTAGAACTTGCTACGAAAAATAACGAAATTAGTATTTGGGTAAATCAAATAAGCAATCTATGCCGAGCCTACATAAATTTCTACAATGGAGATTACCAACAATCACTTAAATATGCAGAGCTTGCACTTAACTCTCCAATAAAGAGTGGAACTCTGGATCCTTTAGATAAGGGAAGATTAATCAGATTAATCTGCTTAATTGCGATGATTACCTCAGATATTGAAAAAATTGATCAATGTGCAATCGATATTACTAAAATCGATAATCCGGATGAGCTTAAAGTGCTTCACCATGCTAAATCAGCAATAACTGCGATGCAACTTTTAGCTCACGGTGATTACAAGAGAGCTTACGAGTTAGCAAAATCAACAATTTTCTTGGAGGAGTCAAGTGGTAGGGTAGGAATTACCGCTCCGATTGATTGCAAATTTGTTTTAATTCGATGCTTATTTGAATTCTCACTTCTTGAGGATGCGCTGTCTGAATTACAAAAGTTAAAAGATCAAGCAGAAAAAGATGATTTTAAATTTATTTACTACTTGTGCGAAGTTGGTGAAATTAGAGTTTTATCTCGCGAACCAAGTAATTTAACTAAAATCTCTATAAAGATTGATAAGTTAAGAGAAAAAATCTTGCTAGATCCAAATCTTAAGCCAATGTCATGGTTGGTTGACTTAGGCGAGTTGTTTGTCAGAGGCAGATCAAATGATTTTAGCCGCATTGATTCGATTGTAAGTAGAAATCTAGATCACCTGTATTTGAGCACACTTGGCAAAAAACTTAACGGCAGCAATTCGATGGGTGAGGTTGATTATTTGAGAAAGCTACCTGAATCAACAACAGTTGAGTTAATTACTAAGTACCTACTTTTATCAAGAGTTAAGAGTGAGGGTGTAAAAAAGCAAAGAGAGTACTTAAAAATTGCCTTGGGCAAAGGTGAGCAGGTGGGTGCTCGAGAGATTTTTCTAAGGCAAGAGAATTACACGCTCGAGGCTATTGTTAATTTGCCAGACTCAGAGAAATCTCAATGGCTTGAGTCTTTGAGCAGAGCTTGCTTAGAGCAGATTAAAAAGCGCAATTCCTTGCTGCAATTTACTGGGGGGCAGCTGACTGCCCGTGAGTTAGAGGTTCTTAAGTATTTAAATTCGGATAAATCAATTGAGCAAATAGGGAAAACTCTGCATATCTCTAAGAACACGATGAAAACACATCTTAAGAATATCTATAAAAAATTAGAGGTTAAAGATAGAGGGCAGGCTGCGCAAATTGCCAAGAAAAAAATGCTTGTCTAAATTTTAAAAGTTGGCCGTGGCGGCAGCCCAGCCGCTAAATAGGCAGCATCGATTAATACCGCTTGAGCTAAGGCATCCTTTGCATCAGTTTTAACATTTTTTCCTAAATCAATTGCATCGGCAAAAGCTAATAGTTGATATGTGTAGGTTGAAATTGATGGCATATGTTCAACCCGTTTCTGACCGCCTGCTTCAACAATCACTCTTGGATCCCAGCCGGAAACTACGAAGTTAGGAAGATGAACACTTCCTTTAGAACCAGTAATGGTAAGAGGTGCTTGCATAACCTCAGATTCAAAATCTCCTTTTGCAAGGGCTGCAACTCCATTTGGATACTTAAGTTGGAAGTACAACTTGGTATCAATTTTTCCATCTACTGAATTTGCATCAGCATTTACGATTGTTGGTTCACCATCTGCAATTAATTGGCTAATCATTCTTTGGCTATGAAGTGCGTAGCAGCCAACATCCATCATAGATCCACCGGCTAAATCAAACTTTAACCGCAGGTCTGATTCATCAGGACGGGGGATTAAGAGGGCAGACTCAACCTTTATTACCTCACCAATTTCACCTGATTTAATGATGGCAAGTGCTCTTTGGAAAACTGGGTGGTAGTAGTAATGAAAGCCTTCCATAAATACTTTTCCAGATTTACTAACAGCCGCCGCTACCTCTTTCGCCTCTGGTGCATTTGAAGCAGAAGGCTTTTCAGAAAGAACATGTTTGCCAGCCTCTAGCGCCTTAATATTCCAAGGAGCATGTGCCCCGTTGTGGAGTGCGTTATAAATTAAATCAACATTTGGATCATCAATCACCTCTTGGTATGACCCATAGGCTTTTTCAATTTGATACTGCTTGGCAAAAACCTCTGCCCGAGATTTATCTCTAGCACCTACTGCAACTAATTGATGTCCTGTTGCTTGGGCCGGAAAAATTATTGCACTAGGTGCAATTCGCGCAGCACCCAAAATTCCGATTCGAAGGGGAGTGCGGGCGTTTTCCATATCGCTAATCTACTCCAAATTATTTACCGTAGTAGCGCTTCATAAAACTGGCCTTAAACTCAAAAAATGAGCCATCCTCAATGCTTTGGCGCATTTGTTCCACTAATCCCACGATAAAGTGTTGATTATGAATTGTGGCTAAGGTGGCAGCAACCATCTCTTTGGCTCTAAATAGGTGGCATAAATATGCTCTGGTGTAATTCTTGCAGGTATAGCAGCTGCAATCTTTTTCAATTGGGAAGAATTCATTTTTATGCGGTGCATTTGAAATATTTACTCGACCATCTTTTGTGAAAACTGAGCTAGTTCTTGCCTGCCTTGATGGAGCAACACAATCAAATGTGTCAGCACCATTTTCTACACCAACAAATAAATCATCTGGCTCGCCAATTCCTAGGAAGTGGCGGGGTTTATCCTCTGGCAACTCCTCATTTACCCAGCGCAAAATATCGCCAAGAGTTTGTTTATCTAACGCCCCACCAATACCAAAGCCATCAAATGAAACACCATCCATACTCATTGAAGCTAAATCTTTGGCTGCCTTTCTGCGCAGCTCTTCATACTGGGCTCCCTGCAAGACGCCAAAGAGTGCTTGGTATGGCTTATCTTTTCGTAGCTTTGTTAACCGATCATGCTCTACTAGGCAGCGTTGTGCCCATAACCTGGTTCGTTCTAATGCTTTTTCTTGATAACTTCTCGTGTTGTGTAAAGTGGTGCACTCATCAAATGCAAAAATAATGTCGGCACCAATTTGATGTTGCACCTGCATCGAAACCTCAGGGGTAAAGCGGTGAAAAGAGCCATCTAGGTGAGATTTAAATGTCACGCCATCATCATCAACATGAGCAAGCCGCTCTTTATCATCTGCAATTACATCATCGGCTTGGAAGGTATTTTCATCCATGGCGATAACTTTCTTAAAGCCAACTCCAAGGGATAGGACTTGAAAACCACCTGAGTCGGTAAAGGTTGGACCAGGCCAATTCATGAATTTAGCTAAACCACCTGCTTGATCAACTATTTCAGGACCAGGTTGCAGATATAAATGATAAGCATTTGCCAATACTGCTTGGGCGCCCAAATCTTTTAATGACTCAGGTAATACCGATTTCAAGGTTGCTTTAGTACCAACTGGGATAAAGGCAGGTGTATTAATTACACCATTGGGTGTTTGAATCTGCCCAGTTCTACCTAAAAACCGCTCCCCAGTTGAGGAGCGGTTTAATTTAGTTTTAAGTTGAAAAGAAAAAGGTTTAATAACTCTCTCGCTTAACTAGGCGAGCTTACCTTTTGCTTCATAGATATCGATTCCAGCAACTTGTAAGGTAATTTTCAAATCATCTCCTGCTTTTGATGGACATGAAATTCCCCATTTAAAATCAACACTTGCGCCAACTGCCAACGGCTCTGCAGGTGCGCCAGCAAAACCATTATCGGCATCAAGTACATCCACACAAACCTGGTCAGCACCACTTCTTGCGGTAACAATTAAAGATGGTAGATCCAAAGCAGATTTACTGTTGTTAGTGAATTTAAAGTTAAATGCATTATTTGTGTAACCTGGCAATTGACCAGAAGCAAATTGACCTGGTTTAAAAGTTGTTGGGTTTGTTACCTCTGAGGTAATTCCATCAGCACTTTTAACAGCTGTGCCAAATGCTCCAGAGGCGGCTGCCTCTTGGACCGGTGCCTCAATTAATGATTCATTATTGGCAGTGTTATTTGCAGTTGACTCTTTGCCACACCCTGAGAGGGTGAGAGCAAGGGTTGCTAATACTGCAGCGGTTAATCCGACTTTACGCATAACGCCTCCTAGATTACTTATAGAAAATCCTCAGTTTGATAAGCAGATTCTACCCACCCCAACTGAGGCGAACAATTTCTCAGGAATGACGGGTTTTACAAGGCAAATTTTGGGGGTATTCTCAGGTTCTTGAAACATTAATTCCTTAAAGAAATGGAAGATTCCTAATTGGCCAAGGCAAAAGCAGAAACAGACTCTGGGCAGATTCAGAGCCGAACCCCTGGTCAAATTGCATGGCTTCACTTTAGGCGAAACCGGGTTGGAGTAATTGCTGGAATTTTTAGTATTACATTTTTATTAGCATCACTGCTTGCCCCACTTGAAGCTAAATTACTTGGAATCAACCCAGATGAGTTAAATCTAGATATCTTGGATGAATCTGGAGTTCCTAAATTGCCGTGGGGTGGAATTTCTAGAGAACATCCACTCGGAATTGTGCCAGGAACTGGTAGGGATCTACTTGCACAACTGCTTTATGGTTCACGTATTTCATTTTTGATCATGATTGTCTCAACCACATTAACTCTTTTTGTTGGAATGATTGCTGGTGTAGTTGGTGGTTTCTTTGGCGGCAAAGTAGATAATGCAATTGGTCGTTACGGGGATTTTATTTTGGCCTTTCCATCATTTTTTATGATAGTGGCTTTAGCAGATCCGGCAGTTGATCGAATTCAGCGGGCAGGCCTGGCGCAAGATAATGGTGCCCGTATTTTGTTTTTAATTGTCATTTTGTCTTTTTTTGGTTGGGTATATTTTGCAAGATTAATTAGATCTCAAGTATTAAGTTTAAGAGAGCGAGATTTTATAACTGCTGCTCAGGCGCTTGGTTCATCAAAGGTAAGAATTATTTTTAAGGAGTTAATCCCAAATATTTGGGCACCAGTGATTGTGGTAGTTTCACTTTCACTACCTGGTTACCTCACCGCCGAGGCTGTGTTTTCATACTTAGGAATTGGAATCCAACCACCCGGATACACTTGGGGATTATTGATTGCAAAATCAACTCGATTTGTTATGGCTATGCCAACATTTTTCCTAATTACAACCACCACGCTTGTTATGGTTGTTTTAGCTTTCAATTTATTAGGAGATGCATTACGAGATGCACTTGATCCACGAAATGGAAAATAGATTTCTAGTCTGCGGCCGCAGAGTAGAAAACCAAAAGGAGAAAAAATGAAGAAAGTCCTAGGAGGAAAGTTTCAGTTTAGAGCTGTTGTTTCAACAGCCACAGCTGCAACTCTTTTGGTTTCAGGCTTATCACTGGGTGTAAACTCAAGTGCAAGCGCTGCAACACCAAAAACGGGCGGTACATTAAAATTATTAATGCACTTCCCAAGCCTTGACTACCTAGATCCAAACCGTGTTTATACGGGCCGAGATCTACAGTGGCTGGGTGGAACAATCACCAGAACGCTAACTGCTTACAAAGCAGTACCTGGTGCTGCTGGAACTGAAATTGTTGCAGATCTTGCTACAAACACAGGTATTCCAAGTAACAAAGCAAAGACATGGAAATTCACATTACGTCCTGGATCAACATTTGAAGATGGCACAAAGGTAACTTGTGAGCACCTGAAGTATGGTGCTTCTCGTTCATTTGCTACCGATGTAATCACCGATGGACCGATGTACCTAGTCTCTTGGTTGGATATTCCAACTTATGAGAATGGTGACTCTTTCTATAAGGGCCCATATGCTGATGATGAGTTTGGTCAAACTTATTATGATCGCGCTGTTACCTGCTCAGCAGATAATCGCACAATCACATTTAACTTGAATAAGTCTGTTCCAGATTTCAATGCATTTACAACCTATTCAGCAATTGCACCAGTTCAGAAGTCAAAAGATGGCGGCGAAACATATGACGCCCGTCCTCAATCCACTGGTCCATATATGATCAAGGAAAACAACAAAACTCACCTTTTGTTGGTCCGAAATCCAAAGTGGAACAAGGCTTCTGACCCAATCAGAACTCCATATCCTGATCAACAAGAGTTGATTTTTGGTTTGGATGAAGAGGTTATTGATCAGATTATGTTGAGTGATTCTGAGAAGAATGCAATAAACTTTGATGGTCCGCTTGCAACAAATAAGACAAAGTTCTTCCCAGCTTCAAGTGATCCAAATTATGCATCCCTTAAAGCTAGAACAATGAACAATGTTGAACCATTTGTTGGTTACCTACCGTTTAACCTTCTAAAGATGCCTTGCAAGGATATTCGTGCAGCGATGGTTTACTCACGAAATAACAAGGCAATTTTGGATTATGCGGGTGGAGAGAAGTTTGCAGGTGCTTATGCGACTGGAATTATCAGCCCAACAATGGGACTTGATTATGCTCCAACAAAGATCCTAGGTCCTGGCAGCAAAGATTTCATGCCAGAGGGTAATGTTGCTAAAGCCATTGAGTACATGAACTCAGCAAAGACTTCATGTCCAGATGAATATGCCCGTGCAACAGATCCAGCCCGAGGTATCTCTATTGCAGTAAGTACTTCTTCAACACTTGAGGACACAATTCCAATCAACCAAGCAGCTTGGAAACGTGCTGGGATTTATGTTAAGTATGACATCATTAAATCCAAGTACTACTCAACTGTGCTTAGTCCAAAGAATCCAAATGATATTTCATCATCTGGATGGGCCTCAGATTGGCAAAATGCATCAACTGTTATCCCTGAGCTGTTTGCAAGCTTTGGTGGTTTTGATATGACAAAGGCTGAGGATGCTAAAGATCCTGCATACCCAGCAATTGTTGCAAAAATCAACAAGGCTCTGAACACTTTAGATCGAAAGGCACAAGCAAAGCTCTGGAAAGAGCTTGATGTGCAGATCGCTAAAGAGTTCTGGTACATACCAACGAACTTCGGAAAAGCCCAAGAGGTTTGGGGTTCTGGATTAGGTGGCGTGTACTTCTGGCAACCACAGGGAACACCTGCATACCGTTCAATTTGGATTAAGTAATCAAATAGACGGTAAATAAGTTAAGTGAGTAAATCTCTCGAATAACGGGAGATTTACTCATTAACTAACAAAAAAGGAAAAGGAAAAATGCTTAAATTCATTGCTCGTCGTACCACATATGCGTTATTAACGCTGTTGGTGGTAAGCATGGCGGTCTATGCAATTTTTGCAATTCTTCCCTTTGATCCAGCTGCACTTTCTTGCGGTAAGGGATGTCGTCCAAATCTAATAGAAGCAAATCGTGTTCGATTAGGTTTTGATAAGCCAATTTGGGAGCAGTACTGGTTATTTTTATCAGGAATCTTTGTGGGAAGAAATTATGGAATGGGAGATGCAGCTTTTAGTTGTCCTGCTCCAAGCTTTGGCTACTCTTTTAATGAAAATGCATGTGTAACCGATATGTTGAAGCAAGCCCTTCCTGTAACACTTTCACTAGCAATTGGGGCGTTAATAATTTGGTTGGCTATGGGAGTTGGTCTTGGAGTTTTGGCAGCTAAGATGAAAAATACTCCAGTTGACACCGGAGCAACCATTTTTGTTTTAGTAGGAACATCTTTACCGGTCTTTGTTACCGGATTACTATTTCTAGTGTTTTTGACTATTAAGTGGAACATAATTCCACTCAGTCTGACCGGGTATATATCGATTTTTAGTGATCCGCCTGGCTTTTTTATCTACTTTTTATTGCCATGGCTAACTCTAGCTTTAAACTTTTCAGCCATATATACCCGTTTTACACGGTCTGCGATTTTAGAAACTGCAAGTGAGGATTACATTAGAACTGCAGTGGCAAAGGGATTATCACCAAAGGTAGTTCTACGAAAGCACACCTTAAGAGCTGCACTCTCGCCACTTGCCACAATGGCTGGCTTAGATTTTGCTGCCCTATTAGGTGGAGCCATTCTTACTGAAACCATTTATAACCTTCCAGGCTTAGGGAGAATGTCCCTTAAGGCTGTATATGATTTTGATCTTTCAGTGGTCGTAGCAACCACATTGTTTGCCGCGACAATTGTTATTTTCATGAATTTAATCGTAGATATTCTCTATGCCTATCTTGATCCAAGAGTGCGAATTCAATGACAAAATTACTTGAGATTAAAGATTTAAAAGTCACTTTTCCAACCGATGATGGTGAGGTTAGGGCAGTAGATGGTATTGACCTGACTCTTAGTTCTGGTGAAACAGTTGCAATTGTTGGCGAATCAGGCTCTGGCAAGACCGTAACAAGTCTTTCGATCTTAGGATTACATAATCGAGCGAGTACTAATTTAAGTGGTCAAATATTGGTATCAACTGGAACTGGTTTTGTTGATGTTGTTAGCGCAGAAGAAAAGGATGTTCGGGGGATCAGAGGCAAAGATGCAGCCATGATTTTTCAAGATCCAATGTCATCTCTTCACCCTTATTACTCAGTTTCAAATCAATTATCCGAGGCTTTTCGAATCCACAATCAAGTTAGTAAGAAGGCAGCTCACGCACGTTCAGTTGAGATGCTGGAGTTGGTTGGTATTCCAGAACCAGCAAAGCGGGCGAATGAGTATCCACACCAATTCTCAGGTGGTATGCGCCAGCGAGTAATGATCGCAATGGCACTTATCAATAATCCAAAAATATTAATTGCAGATGAGCCAACTACTGCCTTGGATGTTACGGTCCAAGCTCAAATTCTCTTATTGCTAAAGGAGCTTCAAAAAGAGTTCAAGATGGGAATTTTGTTAATCACCCACGACTTAGGAGTTGTCGCAGGAGTTGCTGATCGAGTAAATGTTATGTATGCGGGCAAGATTGTAGAAAGCGGGTTAGTTGATGAGATTTACTACAGCCCGGCTGCCCCTTACACAATGGGACTTTTATCTTCAATCCCAAGTGTTTATGGAAAGGGCACTGGTAGATTATCTGCGATTCCAGGACAGCCTCCCTCATTGATTAATTTGCCAATTGGATGCAGTTTTGAGCCACGCTGTTCCTTGAAATCCTTGGTCAACTCAGCAAATTGCGCAACTGATAAACCGCAATTGATTGAAGATGAACGTGGGCACTTTGCTAGATGCCACCTTGATCTAGAAACAAGAAGAGCAGAGGGCAAAAAAGTTGCTGCTAAGGGAGTGAAATAATTATGCAGCCACTATTAAAGGTTGACTCGCTTCAAAAACATTTTGCCAGTAAGAACAACGCCCTCTTTGGTGGCAACAAAAGTAAGGTTAAGGCCGTCGATGGCATCTCCTTTGAGATCGCAGAGGGTGAAACCCTTGGATTGGTGGGAGAGTCAGGTTGCGGAAAAACCACTGCAGGACGAACAATATTAAGGCTACTAGAGCCAACTGGCGGAAGTATTACTTATGAGGGTGAGGATGTAACAAAGCTTTCTCGTAAAGGCTTACATGAGTTTAGATCCAAGATGCAAATTATTTTTCAGGATCCATACTCATCACTAAATCCACGTCACACCGTTGGAAAAATTATTGCCGCCCCATTTGAAATCCAAAATGTAAATCCTGCTGGTGGAGTTAAAAAAGCTGTGCAGGAGGTTATGGAGCGAGTTGGCCTAAACCCAGAACATTACAATCGTTATCCGCACGAGTTCTCAGGTGGTCAGCGCCAAAGAATTGGTATTGCTAGAGCGATTGCACTTCGCCCCAAATTTATTGTTGCCGATGAGCCAGTTTCAGCATTGGATGTTTCAATCCAAGCTCAGGTAATTAATCTCTTAGATGATCTGCAAAGTGAGTTTAAGATGAGCTTCCTATTTATTGCCCATGATCTTTCTGTGGTCCAACATATTTCAGATCGTGTTGCTGTTATGTATTTGGGCAAGATTATGGAGCTGGCTCCAACTGTTGATCTTTATGCAAACCCACACCACCCATATACAAAAGCTTTGCTATCTGCAGTTCCTATTCCAGATCCAAAATTAGAGCGAAGCCGGGAGCGAATAATCCTTAAGGGAGATCTACCATCGCCAATAAACCCTCCTTCTGGCTGTGTCTTTAATACCAGGTGCTGGAAAGCGCAGGATATTTGTCGCACCAAGACACCTGAGTTGTTGCAGGTTGGTAAATCAGCTGTTGCTTGCCACTTCCCAGAGTAATTACCAGATCCTTACGCGGCTATCGGCTGGCATAAAGTGGTTATCTTTTTCGGAAACTGAAAAAGCCCTATAAAACTCATCTAAATTAGCCACAATCTGATTACATCTAAACTCATCAGGAGAGTGTGGATCGGTTGCAATCCGCCTTCTAACCTCCTCCGCCCGATACTTTCCTCGCCAGGATTGTGCCCAGCCCATAAAAAATCTTTGAGCACCGGTATAGCCATCGATTACCGGTGGCTGTTTTCCTGCAAGTGAAATTTCATAGGCCTTATAGGCAATTGTTAAGCCACCAAGATCGCCAATATTTTCACCAACAGTTAATGCGCCATTGACCTTAACATCAGGGGCAGCAGCAGGGGACAGTTGGTTGTATTGATCAATTAACTTATTTGTTCGTTTTTCAAACTCTGCTCGATCAGCATCACTCCACCAATTAACTAGGTTGCCATCACCATCATATTTAGAGCCCTGATCATCAAATCCATGGCCAATCTCATGTCCAATTACCGCACCAATACCACCGTAATTTGCAGCATCATCATCGGCTAAGACATCAAAAAATGGTGGTTGCAAGATTGCGGCAGGAAAGACAATCTCATTCATCCCAGGGTTGTAGTAGGCATTAACTGTTTGTGGAGTCATATACCACTCAGCCTTATCAACTGGTTTTCCGATCTTGGCATACTCATACTCTTGGGAGTACTTTGATATTGCAGCAAGATTGCCAATTAAATCCTTTGGTTTAATACTTAACTTTGAGTAATCCCGCCACTTATCTGGATATCCAATTTTGGGTGTGAACTTCTCTAACTTAACAAAGGCCTTTTCCTTAGTTTCCTGGCTCATCCAATCAAGTCCTGCGATGCTAGTGCGATAGGCGGTGATTAGATTTTTAACCAAATCGACCATGCGTTCCTTGGCTATCACACCAAAGTGGCGCTGGACATAGATCTGCCCAACCGCCTCTCCCAACGCCCCCTCAACCAATCCAACTGCTCGCTTCCATCGATCCTTTAACTTTGGAATTCCAGAAAGGGTGGTGCCATAGAAGTTAAAGTTTTCATTAACAAACTCAGTACTTAGGTATGGGCTGGCGCCAGAGAGCACATGCCAACTCATCCAGCTGCGCCATGCATCAAGATCAAACTCAGATAACAGCTGTCCCAAACCCTCTAGGTATGAAGGCTGGCGGACAATTACTTGAGATAAAACATGGGCAGGGGTTTGGGATTTTTCGATCCAAAGTGGCCAATTAAAAGTTGGGGCCAACTTAGTGAGCTGATCAAAATCCATCTTGTTATAGGTCAGCTCAGCATCTCGGTCCTTGACCTGATCCCAGTGAAAGGATGCGATCTTGGTTTCGATCTTAAGAACTGCCTGGGCAGATTGCGCCGGATTTTCTAGCTTGGCAAGCTCAAACATTTTTTGGATATGGGCCAAGAAGCTTTCTCTAATCTCTTGGTACTCATCCTCTCGGTAGTAAGCCTCATCCGGAAGTGATAATCCTGATTGGCCAAGGTAGACAATGTTTTTTGTGGAATCTTTGTTATCAGTTGATACATATGTGTAAAACAATCCCGATAATCCTCGCGCCTCTAACTCACCTAGTAGGGTTAGAAACTCATCAAGTGATTTAAATGATTGTGCAGCTTTTAAATCTGCTGCAATTGGTGACAAGCCTTGGGCTTGTATAAATTCCTCATCCATAAATGAGTTATATAAATCCCCAATTTTTTGAGCATTACTTCCAACATCTGCCTTCAGTTGGGCCTGGTCCAAAATGATCTGTTTTACCTGTTTTTCAGCCTGTTCATAAAGCCAATAAAAGGCACCATCACTTGCCCGATCATCTGGGATTTTAGATTCGTTTAACCACTTGCCATTCATAAACCTAAAGAGGTCATCTTGGGGGCGCACATTTTTATCAATGTGGGTCAGATCTA
>JACCEE010865150.1_pt1 | contig 16898 bp, 14 predicted proteins | sample 7449931 | NCBI WGS metagenome assembly JACCEE01 (sample SAMN15323457, study PRJNA562643) | freshwater metagenome | isolation source: river surface water | place: USA:Blue River Watershed | collected 2017-08-19 | reverse complement strand
GACAGGGCATAGCAGGTGGTGGCGCCCAGACAGGCCAGCACCGCCCACAGGGGCGAGAGGCCCGAGGCATTCGTTTTGAAGCCGACCTGCCCTCCGGCCAGCAGCACGATGCCGCCAAAGCCGATGGCCAGGCCCACGCTGCGCGAGAAGCCCGGCCGGTCACCCAGCCAGGCCCAGGCCACCAGCGCCCCGAACAGCGGGACGGTGGCGTTCAGGATGGATGACAGACCGGTGCTGATGTGCATCACGGCAAAGGCATACAGCGCGAACGGGATGCCCGAATTGAGCACGCCCACGAACAGCACCGGTTTCCAGTGCTGGCGCAGCAAAGCCGTCTGGCCGCGCAGGCGCAGCAGCGGCCAGAGAAACAGCGAGGCTATCGCCACCCGCAGGGCCGCCGTGGGCAGTGCGCCCAGTTCGGCCGCGCCGATGCGCATGAACAAGAAAGACGAACCCCAGATGGCGGCCAGCAGCAGGAAATCGCCCAGCCATGGGCGCGCAGAAGTGGAATGCATTCAGAACAGCGAGTGGCCTTCGAGCTCGAGCAGCGCCTGTTTGCGCCACAGACCTCCGGCATAGCCGGTCAGTTGACCTGTGTGGCCCAGCACCCGATGGCAGGGCACGATGATACTCACCGGATTGCGCCCCACGGCAGCGCCCACCGCTCGCGTGGCCGACGGTTTGCCCAACGCGGCGGCCAACGCCAGGTAACTGCCCGTCGTGCCGTGCGGCATGCGCAGCAGGGCTTGCCACACCGACTGCTGAAAGACCGTGCCCGCACTCAGATCGAGCCGCAGGTCGAAAGCCTGCAGGCGGCCAGCGAAGTAGGCCTGCAACTGCTCTGCCGCCAGGCGCAGCAGTGGATCGTCCGGCTTGTGTTGCGCAGGCACAAAGTGGTCGGGTGCCGGCGCGTGTTTTTGCTCGTCCACGAACCAGGCGCCGCACAGGCCACGGTCCGTGCGGGCCAGCTGGATCTGGCCCAGCGGTGAGTCGATGCGGCAGTGCAGCCAAGGATGGGCAGACATGGTGTGACGGGCCTTTGCGCAGGTCGGAATGGTTGGGGCATGTTAGCGCTTGCCTCCGCCCAGCGACACCCCCATCAGGACAGGGTCTGTCGGACCTAAAATGAGAAGAATATTCTTAAGTTGATATTCGTTCATGCAAGTTACCGCATCCATCTTCAAGGCTTACGACATCCGCGGCATCGTGCCGAGCACCCTCAACGAACAAGTGGCTGAAGGCCTGGGCCGGGCGTTTGGCACGGTGGCGCTGGCCGAAGGGCAGAGCACGGTGGCCGTGGGGCGCGACGGCCGCTTGAGCGGTCCGATGTTGTCGGCGGCCCTGATCCGCGGTCTGGTGGCGGCCGGTGTCCGCGTGATCGATGTGGGCCTGTGCACCACGCCGATGCTGTATTTCGCCGCCAGCACCCTGTGCGCCAGCGGCATCCAGGTCACCGGCAGCCACAACCCCAAGGACTACAACGGCTTCAAGATGGTGCTGGCCGGGCGTGCCATTTATGGCGACGAGATCCAGAATCTGCGCCGCCTCATGGAAACCGAGGGCTGGCAGCTGCGTGCAGGGGGCAGCGTGACACAGGCCGATGTGCTGTCCGACTACACCCGCCGCATCACGGGCGATGTGAAGCTCTCGCGTCCGATGAAGATCGTGATCGACTCCGGCAACGGCATCGCCGGTGCGTCTGCGCCCGCCATTTTCCGCGCGCTGGGTTGCGAGGTGATCGAGCTGTTTTCCGAGGTCGATGGCGACTTCCCCAACCACCACCCTGACCCGAGCAAGCCCGAGAACCTGCAGGACCTGATCCGTGCGTTGCAGACCACCGACGCTGAACTGGGCCTGGCGTTCGATGGCGACGGTGACCGGCTGGGCATCGTCACCAAGGACGGCCACAACATCTTCCCGGACCGCCAGATGCAGCTGTTTGCACAGGACGTGCTCTCGCGCGTGCCGGGCGGCACGATCCTGTTCGATGTGAAGTGCTCGCAGCGCCTGGCCCCGGCCATCAAGGCCGCAGGTGGCCAGCCTCTGATGTACAAGACCGGCCACTCGCTGATCAAGGCGCAGATGCGGGCCATTGAGGCCCAGGGTGGCCAGGCCCCGCTGGGTGGCGAGATGAGTGGGCACATTTTCTTCAAGGAGCGCTGGTTCGGTTTTGACGACGGCACCTACGCCGGCTGCCGCCTGCTGGAGATCCTGAGCCGCCACCCCGATGCCAACGCCGTGCTCAATGGCCTGCCCACCAGCTTTTCCACGCCCGAACTGAACGTGGCCTGCGCAGAGGGCGAGCCCCATGCGGTCACGCAGACGCTGCAGGCCCTGGCGGGCGAGCGTTTCAAGGCGCCCGCAAAAGTGTTCATCATCGACGGCCTGCGGGTCGATTGGCCCGATGGGTTCGGCCTGATCCGCGCGTCCAACACCACCCCCGTGCTGGTGTTGCGCTTTGAGGGCCACACCGAAGCGGCCCTGCACCGCATCGAGGCCGAGATGCTGGCCTTGCTGCGCGAGGTCAAGCCCGACGCACAGCTTGGCGCTTCGGCGCATTGATTCGGCTGAAGATGCCTGGTTTCAGCCACGCGCTCTACAACCTGCTCGTGTGGGCGGCCCAGCCTTTGTTGCGTCGCAAACTGGTGCGCCGTGCCGTGGCCGAGCCAGGCTATGCCGTTGCGGTGCCCGAGCGTTTCGGGCAGTACACACAGCCGGCCGAGGCCACTTCTGAACTGGTCTGGGTGCATGCGGTGTCGCTGGGCGAATCGCGTGCCGCGTCCATCTTGCTCAACGCCTTGCGCGAAGCCTTGCCGGATGTGCGCGTCTTGCTGACGCACGGCACTGCCACGGGGCGCGCAGAGGGCGCCAAGCTCTTGCGCAGCGGCGATGTGCAGGTTTGGCAGCCATGGGACACGCCAGCGGCAGTGCAGGCCTTTTTGCAGCATTTCAAACCGCGCATCGGCTTGCTCATGGAAACCGAGGTCTGGCCCAATCTGGTGCAGCAAAGTGCGCGATCTGGGGTGCCGCTGGCCTTGGTCAATGCCCGTCTGAGTGACAAGTCCATGCGCTCGGCCTCGCGCTGGGCCAGCCTGATGCGGCCGACCTATGCGGCCCTGCAGGCCGTCTGGGCCCAGACCGAAGCCGACGCGCAGCGTCTGCGCACGCTGGGCGCAAATGTCCGGGCCGTGACGGGCAACCTGAAGTTCGACGCCCAACCCGATCCCGGTCAGGTGGCGCAAGGCCGGGCATGGCGCGCGGCACTGCAGCGACCGGTGTGTCTGCTGGCCAGCAGCCGCGAAGGCGAGGAAGCCTTGTGGCTACAGGCGCTGCAGACGGTGTCGAGCGGTGTGCACTGGCTGATCGTGCCGCGCCACCCGCAGCGTGTGGACGATGTGGAGGTCCTGTTGCGCCAGGCAGGCCTGACGGTGTCACGCCGCAGCACCTGGGGTGAGACGGGACCCATTGCCCATGCCGATGCACAGGTCTGGCTGGGCGACAGCCTGGGCGAGATGGCGCTTTACTACAGCCTGGCCGATGTTGCCCTGCTCGGTGGCAGTTTCGAGCCCTTGGGCGGCCAGAACCTGATCGAAGCTGCCGCCTGCGCGTGCCCTGTGGTGATGGGGCCCCACACTTTCAATTTCCTGGAGGCGGCACAGCAGGCCGAGCAGGCAGGCGCCGCCCACCGCGTGCAGGACATGGAAATGGCCGTGCAAGAGGCGCAGTCGCTGGCCCAGGACCCTGCAGCTCGTCAACGCCGCGCTGCCGCAGCCTTGGCGTTTTCACACGCCCACAAAGGCGCAGCCCGGCGCGTGGCCGGGCTGGTGAAAGAGATGTTGGGGTAGGCAGGAGGCCGCCCCCGCGACCGAATGGTCGATGGCCGGGCGGTCAGGGCGCCAGCAGCGCGTTGATCGGCTGCAGGTCTTCGGCCTTGAGCACACCGGCCGCCTGGCGCAGCTTGAGCTGGCCGACCAGCACGTCGTATCGCGCCTTGGCCAGATCGCGCTTGGTCTGGAAGAGCTGGCTCTGGCTGTTGAGCACGTCGATGTTGATGCGCACGCCCACCTGGTAGCCCAGCTTGTTGGCTTCGAGCGCCACCTGGCTCGATGCCTCAGCCGCTTCATAAGCCTTGACCTGGCCCTGCCCCGCCTGCAGGCCGAGGTAGGCCGTGCGGGTGACCTGAGCCACCTGACGCTGCGCGCCCTCCAGGTCGGAGCGGGCCTTGTCTTCGAGTGCTGCGGCTTCGCGGATGCGGTTCTGGGTGGCGAAACCGGCGAACAAGGGCAGGTTGGCAGTGATGCCGGCAGTAGCGACGTTGGCTTGGGTGCTCGCGGTCGTGACGGCCGTGCCGTTGATGTTTCTTTGCGAGTTGTAGCCCAAGGTGAAATCCACGGTCGGCTTGTGGCCAGCAGTGGCTTTTTCCGTTTCCAGCTTGGCCACATCCAGGTTGGCGCGCGCTTGCCGCAAGCCGGGGTGGTGTTGCTCGCTTTGCGCGACCCAGTTGTCAATGCTTTGCACATCTACGGCGGGCAGCTTGGCGCCGGACTGGATGCGCTTTGGCTTGAGGCCAGCCTTGCCCACCAGCAGTTCCAGGGCCACGCTCTTGACGCGCAGGTCGTTGTCGGCAGCGATTTCCTGTGCGGTCACCAGGTCGAACCGGGCCTGGGCCTCGCGGGTGTCGGTGATGGTGGCGGTGCCGACCTCGAAGTTGCGCTTGGCACTGGCGAGCTGCTCGGCCACGGCGGCTTTCTGCGCCTGCACGAAGGCCAGGCTGTCCTGGGCACTCAGCACATCAAAGTAGGCCTGGCTGACGCGGACGATCAGGTCCTGCTCGGCCTGGCTCATTGCGGCCTCGGCCAGCTCCAGCCCTTTCTGGCTTTGACGGTAAGTGGCCAGGTTGGCAGGGCGGTACAGCGGCTGGCTGGCATTGATGCCAGCAGTCTGTGTGGTGTAGGGGCGGTCTTGCGTGGGTGCTGGACTGCCTTTGATAGCGTACGACTCCAGCTGTGTGCGGGTAGCCCCGGCACTCAAAGCCACCGTTGGCAGCAGCGCGGCCTTGCCCTGATCGGCCTTGGCCAGATTGGCCTCGTACTGCGAGCGGGCCGACTGGTAGGTCGCGTCGTGGCCTTTGGCCATTTCATAAATGTCCACCAGGCTCTGGGCCTGGCTCGTGCTGGCGAAGGCGAGCGGCAACAGGACCGCCAGAGGCAGACGACGCAGGGGTGCAGCGCGGAAAAGGAGGGTGGACATGGGCATCTTTCTGTAAGGCCAGACGTAAAAATCAATACACCGGAATGCTCGGATCGACCTGGGCCGACCAGGCATGGATGCCGCCAGCGATGTTGACCACCTCAAAGCCATGACTGGCCAGGAAGTGGGCGACCTGCATGCTGCGGCCGCCGTGGTGACACAGGCAGGCGACAGGGCGGTTGCGGTCGAGTTCGTGCAGGCGTGCCGGGATGGTCTGCATGGGCATGTGCACGAAATCGAGTTCTGCCGGACGGGCGCAGGCGGTCTGCACTTCCCAGCCCTCGCGCACATCCAGCAGCACCGGACGTTGTGCCTGTGCATGCGCCCATTCACTGAGCTGAGACGGGGTGATCTGCTGCATGGGGATCAGAAGTGGAAAGCCGAAGGTTCGGCAAAGCCGGCGAGGCGGGGTGCGTTCACATCCCAGGCCTGGGCCGTGGTGAAGCTGTTTGGCCCGGTGCGGGTGATCACGGTGGCGCGCATCATGGGTTCGTCGCCCACGATGGCGGCGAGGCGGCCGCCGACCGCCAGCTGCTCCAGCAGCACCTGGGGCACTTCGGCCACTGAGCCCGCCAGCAAAATGGCGTCAAAAGGCCCTTCGCCCGCAGCGCCCTGGCTGCCGTCGGCATGGCGCACTCTGGCGTTGGTGATGCCAGCCTTTTGCAGGTTGGCTGTGGCCTGGCGAGCCAGATCGGCGTCGATCTCGTAGCTCAGGACCTGGGCCGCCTGGTGGGCCAGCAAGGCGGTGGTGAAACCCGAACCCGTGCCAATTTCCAGCACTTTGTCGGTTTTCTGGATGGCCAGATCCTGCACCAGCCGGGCCTGCACGCGCGGGGCCAGCATGACCTGACCGGCCTCTTTGCCCAGCGGGATTTCCATGTCGACGAACGCCAGTGCCTGGTGCGCCTGCGGCACGAAGTCTTCGCGACGCACCACGCTCAGCAATTCCAGCACTTGCGGATCCAGCACCTCCCAGGGGCGGATTTGCTGTTCAATCATGTTGAAGCGGGCCTGATTCAGATCCATTTTTTACTCCATGGGGTATGTTAGTCGGTTTCGGACCATTTTACTGAGCAGGGGTGTCATGCCCCTGACGGGAAGCCGGTAATCCGGCCTTGCGGCGCAGCCACTGTGCCAGGTCATCCATGTAGCAATAGACCACCGGCACCACGACCAGAGTCAGCAGCGAGGAGGTGATGACACCGCCGATCACCGCCTGGCCCATGGGGGCACGCTGCTCGGAGCCTTCGGTCAGGGCAAAAGCCAGCGGCACCATGCCGAAGATCATGGCCAGGGTGGTCATCAGGATGGGGCGCAACCGCACTTTGGCGGCCATCAGCAGGGCAGCGCTGCGTTCCATGCCCTCTTCGCGGGCGCGGATGGCAAAGTCCACCAGCAAGATGGCGTTCTTGGTCACCAGTCCCATGAGCATGATCACGCCGATGATCGAGAACATCGACAGGGTAGAGCGGAACAGCATCAACGCCAGCACCACCCCAATCAGCGTCAGCGGCAGCGAGGTCATCAGCGCCAGCGGCTGCAGGAAGCTCTTGAACTGGCTGGCCAGGATCATGTAGATGAAGATCACGGCCATGGCCAGTGCCGTGACTGCATAGCCAAACGACTCTGCCATGTTTTTGGTCGAGCCGCCAAACTGGTAGCTGTAGCCGGGCGGCAGTTGCAGGCTGTTCATCACCTGGCGGATGTCGGCGGACACTTCGCCCATGGCGCGCCCGTAAGTGTTGGCGTTCAGGGCCACTTCGCGGGTCAGGTCGCGGCGGTTGATCTGGTTGGAGCCGGTGGACTCCACCACCTGGGCCACCTGCCCGAGGCGCACGACACGGGGCGAGCCATCGGCGCCTGCGCCCACGGTGAAGGGCAGTCGCTCCAGGTCCTGGAGGTTGTCGCGGGCTTCAGGCGCCAGACGGACATTCACATCGTATGTCTGGTCGTCCGGTGCCCGCCAGTTGCCCACGGTCTGGCCAGCCAGCAGCACACGCAGGGGGGTACCCAGCTGCGCCGTGCCCAGGCCCAGATCGGAGGCCGACTCCTGGCGCACCTTGATGGCGATGGTGGGTTTGTTGGGACGCACACTCGAGTCCAGATCCACCAGGCCGGGAATGGCGCGCAGCTTGTCCATGGCCTGCAGGGTCAGGCGTTCGAGCTCGTGCTGGTCAGGGCCGAGGATCGAGAATTCAATCTGCTTGTTGCCGCCCACCGCATCGAGTGTGCCGGCATGGGTGACGACGATGCCGGGCACGCGCTGCAGGCGCTCGCGCAATTCGGCCGACATCTGGTCCACGCCGCGCTGGCGGTCCTTGCGGTCCACCAGACGGACATAGACACTGGTGGTGTGCTTGCCTTGCGCATTGGCCGTGTTGATCGTGGCGACGGTGTAACGCACCTCGGGGAATTCGCGCAGGATCGCTTCGACCTGCCGCGCCTTGGCCTCGGTGGCTTCCAGCGATGAGCCGATGGGCGTCTGAAAAACGACGCTGGTTTCCGAGAAGTCAGCCTTGGGCACGAATTCCGTGCCGACGAAGCGGACCATCACGACGCTGAGCACAAAGACGGCAATTGCCATCAGCACCGTCTTGCGTTTGTGGACCAGCGACCAGGCCAGGATCTGCTGGTACACATCAGCCAGACGGTCGGTGGCGGTTTCAAACCAGTTGGTCACACGCCCGAGGGTCCGGTCGTAGAGCGTGACCGGTGCTGCATGCTCACCGTGTGCGTGGATGGCGGGGTCGTGCCAGACGCTCGACAGCATCGGGTCGAGTGTGAAGCTCACGAACATCGAGATCATCACGGCGGCCACGATGGTGATGCCGAACTCGTGGAAAAATTTGCCGATGATGCCCTGCATGAAACCGATCGGCAGGAACACCGCCACGATCGACAAGGTGGTCGCCAGCACGGCCAGACCAATTTCCTGCGTCCCATCCATCGAGGCGTTCCAGGCATCCTTGCCCATCTGCACATGGCGCACGATGTTCTCCCGGACCACGATGGCATCGTCGATCAAGAGGCCCACGCACAGCGACAGCGCCATCAGGGTGACCATGTTGATGGTGAAGCCGAACATGTTCATGAACATGAAGGTGCCGATCAGCGAGATCGGCAGTGTCAGCCCGGTGATGACGGTGGAGCGCCAGGAGTTGAGGAACAGGAAAACAATGAGCACCGTCAGCAGAGCGCCTTCGATCAGGGTCCGGCGCACGTTGTCGACCGCCACGCGGATCGGGCGGGAGGTGTCGACGATCGGCTCCAGGCGCAGGCCGGCAGGCACTTCGGCCTTCATGGCGGCCACGGTCTTGACCAGGCCATCGATCACTTCGATGGTGTTTTCATCCTGGGCCTTTTGCACGGTCAGCAACTGGGTGCGCTGGCCGTTGTAAAGCGCCAGGGTGTCGATCTCCTGGGCACCATCTTGTACCCGCGCCACCTGCGACAGGTAAATGGGCGTATTGCCCTTGCGGCCCACGATGATGCGGCCAAAGTCCTCGGGGCGCAGCTTGCGTGACTCGACCTGCACCATGCGCTCTTGCTCCAGCGAGCGGATGGCGCCGACAGGGATATCCTGGTTGTCGTTTCTGACCGCATTGACCACCTGGTCGGCCGTGATGCCCAGAGCCTCCATGGCGGCGGGTTGCAGGTACAGGTTGATTTCGCGCTTGGTGCCACCGACCAGGGTGACCGCGCCCACGCCACGGACATTCTCCAGCCGCTTTTTCAGAACCTGTTCGGACCAGCTGGTGATCTCCACGGGGGACAGCGGCTTGCCCACCCCGGTGTCGGGCAGCACGGCCAGGGACCAGATGGCGCGGCTGGACGGGTCAAAGCGCAGCACCTTGGGTTCCTTGACTTCGGTGCGCAGGCTGGGGCGTACCGCGGCGACCTTCTCGCGCACGTCTTCGGCGGCCTTGCGGCCGTTCATGTGCAGCTGGAACTCGATCACCACGACCGACTGGCCTTCGTAGCTGCGCGAGGTCAGGGCATTGATGCCGGCGATCGAGTTGACGGCCTCCTCGATCTTCTTGGAGACCTCGCTCTCGACGATCTCGGGCGAGGCGCCCGGGTACTCGGTGCTGACCACCACCACCGGAAAATCGATGTTCGGGAACTGGTCGACCTTCAGGCGCTGGAAGGCAAACAGCCCCATCACCACCAGGGCCACCATCATCATGGTGGCAAAGACCGGGTTTTTCAGGCTGACTTTGGTGAACCACATGGCGCGGTGTCCTCAGCGCGCGACTGCGGCGGCAGGCTTGACCTTCACGCCTTCGCGCAGGGCGCCGGCGGCGGGCGCCAGCACCTGCGCACCCTCGGACAGGCCGCTGACGACCACCCGGGTCTGGTTGCCGACCTGAATACGAGCGCCGGGCTCCACGCCGACATGTCGCACGCGGTCGCCTTCGATCACCTGCACGTAGGGCTGAGGCTTGTCTGTGCGCACGCTGCCCAGCGGTACGGCGATGGCCTGAACGGAGCGGGTGCCCAGCGTGCCCTGGGCGAATGCGCCCTGGCGCAGGCCCTCCTGGCCAGGCACGCCCAGGTAGGCCAGCACGCTGCGGCTGCCAGCCTGTGTGCTCGGGTTGATGCGCAACACCGTGGCGCTGACGGGCGGGTCAACGCCTTCCACCTGCAATTGCGCTTTCATGCCGATCTGCACGCCGGTCGCGTCCTGTGCAGGCAGGGCCGCTTCGAGTTCGAACTGACCGAGGTTGACGATTTCCACCACCTTGGCATCGATCACCAGGCGCTCTCCTGGTTGTGCCAGGCGTTGCGCAATCTGGCCGCCGATGGGGGCCTTGAGCGTGGCATCGTCCAGCGCCTTTTGCGCCACATCGGCGGCAGCCACGGCAGATTGCCACGCGGCGCGGGCGCCGTTCAGGCTCATGAGCGAAGTCTGCAAGGCCGTCTGCGAGATGAAGCCCTGTCTGACCAGCGCCTCGTTGTTGTCGTACTGCTTTTGAGCGATGTCCATCTGCGCCTTGGCCGATTCGGCTTGTTGCTTCGCCTGGCGCCAGCGGGCCTGGTATTCGGTCGGGTCGATGCGCGCAATGACCTGCCCGGCCTTGACCGTGTCGCCTTCGCGCACCACCAGGTCCATCAGCTCACCGGCCACACGGGCCTTGACCAATGCGGTCTGCGTGGCCTTGAGAGCGCCCGACAGCGGCAAACCCAGCGAAAGCGTTTCGGCATGCGCGGTGAACACCTCCTCGGCAGCGAGCTCCAGCGCGGGGGGGCTGCTGGCGGCAGGGGAGGAAGCCGGGGCACGCTGGGCCGACAGACGCCAGCCGAGCACGGCGATGGCCGCGGCGGCGATACCCACAAGGATCAGGAGCTTGTTTTTGTTCATGGAGACTGCTTCAGACGGACAGGCCACGCACCAGCAGCTCGGTGTGGTGGCGGATGAAAGTTTCAGGATCGATCTGCTGGCTGGATGGGCAGCAGGGCGCCATGGAGTGCTTCCAGGTCACCAGAAAGAGCAAAGGCGCCAGCACCGAATGGACCGTCAGGTCCATGTCCACGGGCCGGAATTCACCGCGCTCAATGCCGCGCTGCAGCACCGAACGGATCATGGCGTGTCCGGGTGTGACCACTTCTTCCTGAAAGAAGCGCGCCAGATCAGGGAAATTGCTGGCCTCGCTCATCACCAGCTTGGAAATGCCCGAGGCCTTGGTGGCCCCGTAGCGCCGCCACCATTCGAGCATCAGGTATTGCAGCAAGGCGGCTGTGGGTCCCTCGAAGCGGGCGATTTCTTCGGCCCCTTCGGTCTGGTGGCGCACCATGTTCTCGCGCACCACTGCCTTGAACAGTTCTTCCTTGCTCGGGAAATACAGGAACAGTGTGCCTTTGCACACGCCGGCGCGGGCCGCCACTTCTTCGGAACGGGTGGCCGCGAAGCCTTTTTCCACAAACAGGTCGAGCGCGGCATCCAGCAGCTCGCCGGGCCGGGCTTCCTTGCGTCGCTCGCGCTTGTGGGGAGGATGGGTTTCGGTGGAATTCATTTACTGACCATCAGGTTAGTAAATGTAGTTTGCCACAGCCTGACGGGTCAATACACCGAAAGTGAAGTTGGGTAAAGCTGGGAGGGGAGTCGACGGTGTGTCATGGCTTCCCCGGTCAGGCCGGGGAATGACAAAGCAGGCGGTGTCCTCCCCGGCCCTTGCCGGTTTCGTCGTCCTCGGGCTGGACCCGAGGATCCAGGCTCAGTTCGAGAACGCCGCAATACCGGTGATCGCGCGGCCCAGGATCAGGGCGTGCACATCGTGTGTGCCTTCGTAGGTGTTGACCACTTCCAGGTTGACCAGGTGACGCGCCACGCCGTATTCGGCGCTGATGCCGTTGCCGCCCATCATGTCGCGCGCCATGCGGGCGATGTCCAGTGCCTTGCCGCAGCTGTTGCGCTTGAGAATCGACGTCACCTCGACCGGGGCGTTGCCCGCGTCCTTCATGCGGCCCAGCGCCAGGCAGCCCTGCAGGCCCAGGCTGATTTCGGTCAGCATGTCGGCCAGCTTTTTCTGGATCAACTGGTTGGCGGCCAGCGGGCGGCCGAACTGTTGGCGGTCCAGCACGTACTGGCGGGCGCGGGTGTAGCAGTCTTCGGCGGCGCCCAAGGCGCCCCAGGCGATGCCGTAGCGGGCGCTGTTGAGGCAGGTGAAGGGGCCCTTGAGGCCGCGCACTTCGGGGAAGGCGTTTTCTTCGGGGCAGAACACCTCGTCCATGACGATCTCGCCGGTGATCGAGGCGCGCAGGCCCACCTTGCCGTGCACGGCGGGGGCGGACAGGCCTTTCCAGCCTTTTTCAAGAATGAAGCCGCGGATCTGGCCGCCGTCGTCCTTGGCCCAGACCACAAACACGTCGGCGATCGGGCTGTTGGTGATCCACATCTTGGCGCCAGTCAGGCTGTAGCCGCCGTCCACCTTTTTGGCACGGGTGATCATGCTGCCGGGGTCGGAGCCATGGTTGGGTTCGGTCAGGCCGAAGCAGCCAATCCACTCGCCACGCGCCAGCTTGGGCAGGTATTTCTGTTTTTGCGCTTCGGTGCCGAACTCGTTGATCGGCACCATCACCAGCGAAGACTGCACGCTCATCATGGAGCGGTAGCCGCTGTCCACGCGCTCGACTTCGCGTGCCACCAGGCCGTAGCAGACGTAATTCAGGCCGGCGCCGCCGTACTGCTCGGGGATGGTGGGGCCCAGCAGGCCCAGCTCGCCCATCTCGCGGAAGATGGACACGTCGGTGGTCTCGTTCAGGAAGGCGTCCTTCACGCGCGGCAGCAGTTTTTCCTGGCAGTAGGCGCGGGCGGCTTCCTGCACCTGGCGCTCCTCTTCGGTGAGCTGGGCGCTGAGGTTGAAGGGGTCTTCCCAGCTGAAAGTGTTCTTGTTGGTGGCCATGTTTGTATCTCCTGAAAATCAATCGGGGTCAGATCCCAATGGTTGGGATGCATGAATGCATTGTCACGGGACCATGAATAGTTGTCTAATATTGATTCAATATCCGGCAATATAAATTTTAAATTTATGGAATTCCGTCACCTGCGCTATTTCCTGGCCCTGGCCGAAGAGCTGCACTTTGGCCGCGCGGCCCAACGGCTGTCGATTTCCCAGCCGCCGCTCTCGCTCAACATCCAGCAGCTCGAAGCCTCGGTCGGGGCCCAACTGTTCACCCGCAACAGCCGGGGCGTGCAGCTCACGGCGGCCGGGCAGGCCTTTGTGCCCGCCGCCCGCGCCCTGCTGGCGCAGGCTGGGGCCGCCATGCGCGAGGCCCGTGAGGTGGCGCAGGGGCAGGCAGGCGAGCTGCAGATCGGCTTTGCCGGCACTTTGTTGTATTGCGGTCTGCCGCAGGTGCTGCAGCGTTTTCAAAGCAGCCATCCGCGCTTGCGGCTGGTGATGCGCGAGCTCAGCTCCAGCGAGCAGCTGTCCGAGCTGGTGCGTGACCGGCTGGACGTGGGCTTTGTGCACACGCCCCGCGTGCCGCCGGGTTTTGAACAAATCTTGGTGGCCAGCCAGGCCATGGTGGCCTGCCTGCCCCAAAAGCATCCGCTGGCCAAAGCCAGATCGACCTCGCTGCAGGACCTGCAGGGCCAGGCGCTGGTGGTGGTCTCGCGCACCGTCTCGCCCGATTACCACGAACGCATCCTGGGCGAATGCGAGCTGGCGGGCTGGCTGCCCCCGGTGGTGCATGAGTTGCGGCATTGGCTCAGCGTGGTCGCGCTGGTGGCGCAAGGGCAGGGCGTGGCCCTGGTGCCCGAGGCGCTGGCGCAGTCGGCCCTGGCGGGCGCGGTGTTCGTGCCCCTGCAGGGCAGCGCCTTGCGCTATGACACCCGCTGCCTGTGGCGCAGCGGGCGCGACCAGACGGCCCTGCAGGACTTTGTGACATCCGTGCGCACCGACATGCTCCCCGCCGGATAATCGAGTCCTATGGACAAGACCTCTACGCAAACCCCGGAAACCTTGGTTCTGGGCGGCGGCTGCTTCTGGTGCACCGAAGCCGTCTATGTGGAAGTGCGCGGTGTACTCGATGTCGAGTCCGGCTACAGCAATGGCCACGCCCCGGCGCCCACCTACGAGCAGGTGTGCACCGGCACCACCGGTCACAACGAGGTGGTCAAGCTGGTCTACGATCCGGCGCAGGTCAGCACGCGCGAGCTGCTGGAAATCTTCTTCCTCATCCATGACCCCACCACACTGAACCGGCAGGGCCACGACGTGGGCACGCAGTACCGCAGCGGCATCTACTTCACCACGCCCGAGCAGGAGGCTGAGGCCGAGGCACTCATCGATGAACTCACGCGTGAGGGTGTGTATGCCCGCCCCATCGTGACCGAGGTGCGCCCGCTCACCAACTACCATGCGGCCGAGGGTTACCATCAGGACTTCTTTGCGCGCAACCCCAGCCAGGGCTATTGCCTGGCGGTGGCCGCGCCGAAGGTGGCCAAATTCCGCCAGACCTTCGCTCGACTTGTCCGCTGATCGACCCGCTTTGACCGTGCAAACCGCCCGTCGCCTCATCCGTCTGCATGCCTGCACCAGCGTTTTCGCTCTGGTGCTGGCCTTGCTGTGGTCGGTGGGCTGGGGGCAGGTGCACCGGGTGCTGCACCCAGCTTCGCCAAGCTACACCGTGGCCGATGCGTCGGGCAAGGCCCTGGTGGCAGAGCTGGGCGACGAGCACGGCAGCAGTCTGTGCCAGCTGCTCGACCATCTGACCCACGGTGCCGGTCCCGCAACGACCATGGCGGTGTTCCTTGCGGACTGTCCGGCCCAAAGCCCCGACGGGCGCGCTCGAGCCCGGGAGCACCTGACGACGCGCCGCAGCTTTGACGCGCGCGGACCTCCCCCACTCACCTGACACCGGACCCTGCCGGCCGCGCGAGCCCTCGCGCTGGCCGACCGATCTTTTTTGTCTTGTGAGTTCCCATGTCTTGCTTCTTGTTGCGCCCCAGCCTGCTGGCTGTGGTCTGCGGCTTTGCTGCCGCCCCCTTGTTGGCCCAGCACTCCGCGGCCTCGGCCTCTGAAATCATCATCACCGGTAACCCGCTGGGGCGCGACATAGCGCCCGCCAGCGTGGGCAGCCTGGGCAGCGCTGACCTGCGCGAACGCGGGCAGGGCTCGCTGGGTGAAACGCTCACCGACCTGCCTGGCGTCAGCAGCACCTGGTTCGGTCCGCAGGCCAGCCGCCCCATCGTGCGCGGGCTCGACGGTGACCGTGTGCGCCTGCTGAGCAACAGCAGCGCCAGCCAGGACGTGTCGGCCCTGAGCTATGACCATGCGGTGCCCGCCGATGTGCTGTCGGCCGACCGCATCGAAGTGCTGCGCGGGCCAGCGGCGCTGCTGTATGGCGGCAGTGCCATGGGTGGCGTGGTCAATGTGCTGGACAACCGCATCCCGCGCGAAGCCATCAATGGCGTGCAGGGGCGTGCGCAGCTGCAAGGTGCCAGCGGTAATCGCGAGCGCAGCGGCGCGGCCTTGCTGGAAACCGGTAACGGCACGCAGGCTTGGCATGTGGACGCGTTCGAGCGGCGCAGCGGCGATGTGCGCGTGCCCAATGCGTTGGGCCGCATTCCCAATTCCGACAGCACCACGCGCGGCGGTGCCCTGGGCTTCAGCCACTTTGGTGGCGGTGCGCGTCTGGGCCTGTCGGCCAGCACCTGGCGCAGCGACTACGGCACCGTGGCCGAAGACCAGACCCGCATCGGCATGCGCTCGGACAAGCTGGCCTTCGAAGGCGAATGGCGCCAGCCTTTGAATGGCTGGCAAAGCCTGAAGCTGCTGGCCGGGACCAGCGATTACAGCCACACCGAATTCGAGAGCGGGGTGCCGGGGACGGTGTTCAGCAAGCGCGGCCAGGACTTGCGCCTGGAGGCACGGCACCAACCCCTGGGCCCGCTGGAGGGGATCGTGGGCCTGCAGTGGGAGAGCGGGCGCTTCAAGGCCGATGGTGAAGAGGCCTATGTGCCCTACAGCCGCTCGCGCAGCCAGGCGCTGTTTGCATTGGAAGAATGGCGTACAGGCTGGGGTCAGCTGCAGGCAGGCGCGCGCATCGAACAGGTGTCGGTACGCTCGGACGGCAGCCCGGTGTCGGCCGACTTTGCCGTGGGCGAGCGGCGCTTCAACCCTGCGAGCGTTTCGCTGGGCGGCCTCTACCGGCTGGCGGATGGGTGGCTGGCCAGAGGCCAGCTGGCGCACAGCCAACGGGCCCCGAGCGATGCCGAGCTGTTTGCCAATGGCCCGCACCTGGCCACCCACACCTGGGAGACCGGCAACGCCCGCCTGGGGCTGGAGAAGTCCAACAGCATCGAACTGGGGCTCGAGCGCCGCAACGGGCCGCACCCGATGAAGTTCAGCGTGTATGACAGCCGCTTTGCCAACTTCATTGGCCTGATGGCTGTGCCGGACTCCTTCAAGGGAGACAACGACTTGCCCGAATACGCCTACGCCGGGGTGCGCGCCCGTCTGCGTGGCTGGGAAGCGAGCGGCCAGTCTCGCGTCTGGCAGAGTGCAGGCACCCTCGATCTGCTCTGGCGGGCCGATCAGGTGCTGGCGGACAACCTGAGCACGGGCCAGCCCCTGCCGCGCATCGCGCCTTGGCGCGTGGGCCTGAGTGGCGTCTACCGCTTCGACGCCTGGCAGGCCCGTCTGGGCTTTGACCATGCGGCAGCCCAGCGGCGTGTGCCCACAGGCTCTGAGCCCACCGCCGCGTATACCTTCTGGCACGCCAGCCTCAATTACCGGCAGACAGTGGATGTCGGCACGGTGCATTGGTTTGCTCGCCTGGACAACATCACCAACGCACTGGCCTACAGCGCCACCTCCATCTTGACGAGCACGGCGCCCGGGCGCGTGCCCTTACCGGGGCGTTCGCTCAAGCTGGGCCTGCAGTGGCAGTTCTGAACGCCCGCCCTTCCCGTTTGCCCTGAGTTTGATTAAGCGTTGGTCACCAGCCCTTCGACAAGCTCAGGGCGAACGGTTGGCGCGGATGCCCTTCGACAAGCTCAGGGTGAGCGGTGGGTGTGGATGTTCTTCGACTGGCTAAGGTGAGCGGGGAGTTCGTCACGGGATAATCCCCGCATGACCCTGGATCACCCTGTTGTTTCGGCCTTGTTGCCGGTGGTTTTTCTCATCTTCATCGGCTTTGTGGCG
>JACCEE010784139.1_pt1 | contig 16905 bp, 17 predicted proteins | sample 7449931 | NCBI WGS metagenome assembly JACCEE01 (sample SAMN15323457, study PRJNA562643) | freshwater metagenome | isolation source: river surface water | place: USA:Blue River Watershed | collected 2017-08-19 | reverse complement strand
CCACCGCCCGGGTAATCCGGGCCGGGAATCAGGGTGAACAGCTCTGCATCGCTGAGCTTGGGATTCTTGATGAGGGCCACGCAGGCGTCGGCCACCTCGCGCAGGTTGTGGCTGGGAATTTCGGTGGCTAGGCCCACGGCAATGCCACTCGCGCCGTTGAGCAAGGCAAACGGCAGTCGCGCCGGCAACTGGCGCGGCTCCTCGGTCGAGCCGTCGTAGTTGGGCTGAAAATCGACCGTGCCTTCGTCGATCTCATCGAGCAACAGACTGGTGATGCGGGCCAGGCGCGCTTCGGTGTACCGCATGGCAGCAGCACCGTCACCATCGCGGCTGCCGAAGTTGCCCTGACCGTCGATCAGCGGGTAGCGTTGGGCAAAGTTTTGCGCCATGCGCACCAGGGCATCGTAGGCGGCCTGGTCACCGTGCGGGTGAAATCGACCCAGCACATCGCCCACCACCCGCGCGCTCTTGACCGGCTTGGCCGCCACCGTGGCATTGGTCCCGCCATAGCCCAGGCCCATGCGCGCCATGGAGTACAGGATGCGCCGCTGCACCGGCTTTTGGCCATCACACACATCGGGCAGCGCACGCCCTTTGACAACGCTCAGCGCGTATTCGAGATACGCCTGGCGGGCATAGGCCCCCAGGCCCGGGTTGTCGCCCGATTCGGACGCCAGTTCCAGCACATTCTGATCAGACATGGTCACACATCAATTTCAATGGAGTCTCCGTGCAGCTCCATGAGCTCACGGCGCGCGGCCGCCTCGCCCTTGCCCATCAGCTGGGTCATCAGGGCCTCGGTACCGGCAAAGTCGAGATCGCCCAGCTGCACCGGCAGCAAGCGACGTGTGTCAGGGTTGAGCGTGGTTTCCCACAACTGCTCAGGGCTCATCTCGCCCAGGCCCTTGAAGCGGCTGATGCTCCAGGCGCCCTCGCGCACGCCATCCTTGCGCAGCTTGTCGAGGATGGCCGTGAGCTCGCCCTCGTCCAGCGCATACATCTTGGTCGCGGGCTTCTTGCCTCGCGCCGGGGCATCGACCCGAAACAGCGGAGGGCGCGCCACATACACATGACCGGCCTCGATGAGCTTGGGAAAATGGCGGAAAAACAGGGTCAACAAGAGCACCTGGATGTGCGAGCCGTCGACGTCCGCATCGCTCAGGATGCAGACCTTGCCATAGCGCAGGCCGCTCAAATCCGGCGCGTCCGCAGCGCCATGCGGGTCGACGCCGATGGCGACCGAAATGTCGTGAATCTCGTTGTTGGCGAACAGGCGGTCACGCTCCACCTCCCAGGTGTTGAGCACCTTGCCGCGCAGCGGCAGAATGGCTTGCGACTCCTTGTCGCGGCCCATCTTGGCACTCCCCCCCGCGCTGTCGCCCTCCACCAGAAACACCTCGTTGTGGGCGGTGTCGCGGCTTTCGCAATCGGTGAGCTTGCCCGGCAGCACGGCCACGCCCGAGCCTTTGCGTTTCTCCACCTTCTGACCGGCTCGCTGACGTGTCTGGGCGGTGCGGATGGCCAGTTCGGCGAGTTTCTTGCCGTAGTCCACATGCTGGTTCAGCCACAACTCCAGCGCGGGTCGCACATAGCTCGAGACCAGACGCACCGCGTCGCGCGAGTTGAGTCGCTCCTTGATTTGCCCCTGGAACTGCGGGTCGAGCACCTTGGCGCTGAGCACGTAGCTGGCCCGGGCAAACACGTCTTCGGGCAACAGCTTGACCCCTTTGGGCAAGAGGGCGTGCAACTCGATGAAACTCTTGACGGCCTGAAACAGGCCATCGCGCAGACCACTCTCGTGGGTGCCGCCGGCACTGGTGGGGATGAGGTTGACGTAGCTTTCGCGAACCGGCTGGCCATCCTCGGTGAAAGCCACACACCAGGCGGCGCCCTCACCCTCTGCAAAACTTTCGTGCCCACTGTCCGCGTAGCCCTCGCCCTCGAAGAGCGGGATGACCGGGTCGCCCGTCAGGGTTTGCTGCAGGTAGTCCCGCAGTCCCGCCTTGAATTGCCAGGTCTGGGTGTCACGGGTCTTTTCTTGGAACAGGGTGACGCTCACCCCCGGCATCAGCACCGCCTTGCTGCGCAGCAAGTGCGTCAACTCGCTCATGGGCAAAGCCGCGGATTCGAAATAACGGGCATCCGGCCACACCCGCACCGTGGTGCCCTGGCGGCGGTCGTCAGCGCCAACCGCTCGGACCTGCAATGTCTCAGTGACGTCGCCGCCCTCAAACACCAGCCGGGCCACCTGCCCTTCGCGGTGGGAGACCACCTCCATGCGGCGCGACAAGGCGTTGGTGACGCTCACCCCCACGCCGTGCAAACCACCGGAGAAGCTGTAGGCCCCACCCTGCCCTTTGTCGAATTTGCCACCGGCGTGCAAACGGGTGAACACCAGTTCGATGACCGGTGCCTTTTCCTCGGGGTGCATCCCAAACGGAATGCCTCGGCCGTCGTCCTCCACGCTGACCGAGCCGTCGGCGTGCAGGCTGACGCGGATTTTCTTGCCGTGACCGGCCAGGGCCTCGTCGGCAGCGTTGTCGATCACCTCTTGCAGAATGTGCAGGGGATTGTCGGTGCGGGTGTACATGCCCGGTCTCTGCTTGACCGGCTCCAGGCCCTTGAGGACCCGGATGGATCCTTCGGAATACGCAGGGGGTTGCTTGGTTGCCATGGGGGGCGATTGTAGTCAGCTTTGCGCCGCATACTGGATGAAATCACAGTTTCGCGGGGGTGGCGGGGGGGTTTCTGATGGGCATCGCACCTCCAGGACACCCAGATGGCCCACACCTGGGACAATCGGGGCTGTTCGCATTTCAAAGACCGTTATGTCCGTGTCACCCCTGGGCGCTACGCCCATCCCCCTGTTTCGCTTGCTGCTGTGCAGCGCCCTGATCGTCACCATTTCGATGGGGGTCCGTCACGGCTTTGGTCTGTGGCTGCAACCCATCACCCAGGCCCAGGACTGGAGCCGGGAAACCTTTGCCATGGCCATGGCCATCCAGAACCTGACCTGGGGCCTGGTCGGCATCTTCTCGGGCATGCTGGCCGATCGGTTCGGGGCCTTTCGGGTGCTGATCGGCTGCGCCCTTCTGTATGCCCTCGGGCTGGTCGGCATGGCCTTCGCAGACACCCCGCTCAGCTTTGCCCTGACCTGCGGCGTGCTGATCGGCATGGCGCAGGCAGGTACCACCTACCCAGTGGTGTATGGCGTGATCGGTCGCAACGTGGGCGTCGAGCGCCGCTCGTGGGCCATGGGGGTGGCCGCGGCGGCCGGCTCGTTTGGCCAGTTCCTGATGGTGCCCGTGGAGGGCTGGCTGATTCTGGGACAAGGTTGGCAGCAAGCGCTGGTGCTGCTGGGCATGAGTTGTCTGCTGATTCTTCCCCTGGCCCTGGGCTTGCGCGAGCCGCAGATGGGGCACGCCAGCGGTGTGATGCGACAGCAAACCATTGCCCAAGCAGTGCGTGAAGCCTTTGCCTACCGCAGCTTTCAGTGGCTCATGGCCGGGTATTTTGTCTGCGGCTTTCAGGTGGTGTTCATCGGTGTGCACATGCCCAGCTACCTGAAAGACCAGGGCCTGTCACCCCAGGTGGCCAGTTATGCGCTGGCCTTGATCGGACTGTTCAACGTGGTGGGGACGTATGCCGCCGGCGCCCTGGGGCAGCGCATGTCCAAACCCCGCATTCTGTCGGCCATCTACTTCCTGCGGGCCGTGTGCATCACGGTGTTTCTCCTGGTCCCCTTGAGCCCGGCCAGCGTGTATGTCTTCTCGGCGGTCATGGGCCTCTTGTGGCTCTCCACCGTCCCGCCCACCAGCGCCGTGATCGCCCAGATATTTGGCGTGGCACACCTCTCGATGCTGGCCGGCTTTGCCTTTTTCAGTCACCAGGTTGGCAGTTTCATGGGGGTGTGGCTCGGGGGCCTGCTCTATGACCGCACGGGCAGTTATGACGTGGTCTGGTGGTGTTGCATTGCGCTGGGTGTGTTCGCAGGGCTGGCCAACCTGCCGGTGCGTGAAGCACCGATCCAGCGCCAACCAGCGGCCGCATGAGCCCATGCGCTTGACCCACCGTGCACTGGTCTGGGCCGCCGCCCTGGCGGCGTTGGTGGGCGTGTTTGCCCTGTACCTGCAACCGGCCTTTCTGTTCACCCTGGCCCAGCAGGTCTGGAGTTGCTTCTAATGGTGCACGACAGCATGACCCCCAGCGATTGGGTGCGCCGCTGGACACCCCTGATCCCCCGTGAGGGCCAGGTGCTGGACCTGGCCTGTGGACAGGGCCGTCACCTGCGTTGGTTGTCCTCGTGCGGTTTGTCGGTCCTGGGCGTCGACCGGGATGCAACCTCGTTGGCCTCGGCTGCCGCTTGGGGCAGCACCCTGCAGGCCGATCTGGAGCAAGGGCCCTGGCCGCTCACCGGTCGCAGCTTTGCCGGTGTGGTGGTCACGCATTACCTGTGGCGTCCGACCTGGCCCATGCTCCTGGACTGCCTGGCCCCTGGTGGGGTGCTGATCTACGAAACCTTTTCTCGACAGCACGCCCAGATTGGCAAGCCTTCCCGCGATGATTTTTTGCTGCAGCCGGGCGAGTTGCTGGAGCGCTGCAGCAGCCTGCGCGTGGTGGCCTACGAAGACGGGTTTTTGCAGCACCCGGACCGCTTTGTTCAACGCATCGTGGCGGTACGGGAAATTTCCCCACGGCCGTCAACGACGCGCTACCCGCTCTCGTTAGAATGAGCATTTCGCCTTCATCCTGCAGCACATGACACCCATCACTGGCAGCATCGTGGCCCTGGCCACCCCCATGCAACCCGACGGCAGCGTGGACTACCCTCGCCTGCGCAAGCTGATCGACTGGCACATCCAGGAAGGCACCGACTGCATTTGCGTGGTGGGCACCACCGGCGAATCCCCCACGGTGAATGTAGAAGAGCATTGCGAGATCATCCGGGTCAGCGTTGAGCAGGCCAAAGGTCGCGTGCCCATCATGGCGGGTTGCGGGGCCAACTCCACCTCGGAGGCCATTGAACTGGCCCGTTTTGCCAAAGGTGTGGGCGCACAGTGTCAATTGCAGGTGGTGCCCTACTACAACCGTCCCACCCAGGAAGGGCTGTATCAGCACTTCAAGACCATCGCCGAGGCGGTGGACCTCCCCGTGGTGCTCTACAACGTGCCTGGTCGGACCGTGGCGGACATGCAGCACGACACGGTGCTGCGCCTGGCGCAAGTGCCCGGCATCATCGGCATCAAGGAAGCCACCGGCAACATCGAACGCGCGCAGTGGCTGATCCGCGATGTCCCGGCTCATTTCTCTGTGTACTCGGGGGATGACCCCACGGCCGTGGCGCTGATGCTGTGCGGCGGCAAAGGCAATGTCAGCGTGACCGCCAACATCGCGCCGCGACTGATGCACGAATTGTGCGTGGCTGCCCTGTCGGGCAATATCCAGCGCGCCATGCAAATCCAGTTTCAGCTCATGCCGGTGCACAAGCATCTCTTCGTGGAAGCCAACCCGATCCCGCTCAAATGGGCCATGGCCCGCATGGGGCTGTGCGGCCCGGACATGCGTCTGCCCCTCACCCCGCTGTCAGCCCAACACCAGCCCACGGTTGAAGCAGCGCTCAAAGCCAGCCAGTTGATCTGATGCAAGGACCTCTTGTGACCGTTTTTTTTGCTCGTCTGCCGCGTGCCCTGACGACCGGTGCCCTGGTTCTCCTCATGGCAGCCCTCACCGCCTGCTCATCGGTGGGTCTTGGCAACGAAAAGGTCAATTACAAAACCGAAGCCAATGTCAAACCGGTGGCCCTGGACGTGCCTCCCGACCTCAGCCAACTGTCGCGCGATTCACGCTACGCCATGCCCGGTGGCACGGTGAGTGCGGCCACCCTGAATCAGCAAAGCCGCGCGGCCACCGGCCTCACCGCGCCGGCCAAAATAGCCGACGTGCGGGTTGAGCGCAGCGGCACCCAACGCTGGTTGGTGGTACAACGCCCAGCAGACAAAGTATGGCCGCTGGTGCGAGAGTTCTGGATGGAAAACGGCTTCACGTACACCATCGAGCAAGCCAACATTGGTCTCCTGGAAACCGAATGGGCTGAAAACCGCGCCAAGTTGCCCCAGGATTTCGTTCGCCGCACGCTGGGCAAACTCATGGACGGTCTGTACTCCACGGGTGAGCGTGACAAATACCGCACCCGGGTTGAATCCCTCACGGCAGACAGCACCGAAATCAGCATCTCTCACCGAGGCATGGTCGAGGAATTCAGAGACTCGAGCAAAACCTCCACCGCTTGGCAACCGCGTCCCAGCGACCCGAGCCTGGAGGCCGAATTTCTGCGCCGTTTGATGATCAAGTTGGGCAGCAGCGCCGAGCAGGCTACCCAACTGGTCGATGCACCGCAAGCCCCGCCCGCCACGCTGGTATCGGTCAACGACAAGCAGCAAGCCATCCTCTATGTGGAGTCGTTTGACGTTGCCTGGCGGCGACTGGGCGTTGCACTGGACCGCACCGGCTTCACCGTGGAAGACCGCGATCGCAACCAGGGGTTGTATTTCGTGCGCTATGTTGAAAAGCCGGACCCGGACAAGCAGGGCTTCATGAACCGACTGTTCAGCCGCACCGCTGAGTCGGGCGGGCCGGTGCGATACCGCATTCTGCTGACCCGTGAGGGCACGGGCAGCCGCATCGGCGTGCTCAACGGCAATGGTGACGTGGACACCAGCCCGGCCTCCCAGCGCATCCTGAAACTGCTGATCGACGAGCTGAAGTGATCGGGTCCGCCCGATGACCTTGCGCATCCGCAACCTGGCCAGCGGCAGCGCAGGCAACGCCACCCTGGTGGAGGCGCGGGGCTCACTACACACCACGCGGTTGCTGATCGATTGCGGCGTACGCCCGGCTGAGCTTGAGCGGCGACTGCAACGCTGCGATCTGACGACAGCCGATCTGGATGCTGTGTTCATCACCCACGAACACAGCGACCACGTGGGCCACGCCCGCACCGTGGTGGAGCGTTATCCCGTTCCCCTGTGGATGAGCGAAGGCACGCGTCGCGCCTGCGACGTGCACACCTGGACCTTGCAACCCGCGCAACTTCAGTTGGCACGCGATGGCGAACCGGTTGTCATTCGGGACCTGTGCCTGCATCCCTTCACCGTGCCGCATGATGCACGCGAGCCCTTGCAACTGCGGTGCACCGATGGCGACCGGGTGCTGGGCGTGGTGACGGATCTGGGACATGTCAGCCGCCACGTCGTGGAATCACTGCAGGCCTGTCATGCCCTGTTTCTGGAAGCCAACCACGAACCGGACTGGGTCACGCGCTCCAGCTACCCCGAATTCTTGAAGCGTCGCATCCTGGGTGATCAGGGTCACCTCTCCAACGCCCAAGCAGCGGCCTTGTTGGCCCAGGTGCTGCATGACAACTTGCGCACCGTCATTGCTGCACACTTGAGTGAGCGCAACAACGCGCCCGAACATGCGCAAGCCGCCTTGAGCCGCGTGCTGGGTTGCCCCCCCCATGAGGTACCGGTTGCCCATCAGATCGACGGGTCTGACTGGTTCGAGGTCTGATCCTGCGCTGGCCATGAAAAAAGCCACCCGAAGGTGGCTTTCATCGCAAGCTGCGCCAAATTACTTGGCAGCGGCAGGAGCGGCAGCGGGTGCAGCGGCAGGTGCAGCAGAGGCGTCTGCAGCAGGTGCAGCGGGTGCAGCAGAGGCGTCAGCAGCCGGCGCCGGGGCAGCAGCAGGAGCCGGTGCGGGGGCAGGAGCCGGGGCTTCTTTTTTGCCGCAAGCAACCAGGGCAGCAGCCAGGAGAGTAGCCAGCAGGAGGGATTTTTTCATGTTGATTTCCTTGTGAATTGAACGATTTCAGGAGGTTGTCACAACAGGACGCTGTGACCGAGCTGAGGAATTCTCGAACATCTTCAACCCAGCCCGCAATTATAGGGTTATTACCTGGTTCGGTTGATGGCGATTGTCAGCGCCGTGTCATCCCTTGGGTGCAACGAACGGATGCAGCCAGCCTGCCCCCAACCAGTCCGACAGCAAATCCCGGACCGCCGCCGACGTCTGACCCAGCTCAGAGGCAGACAGTTCACGCGCGTCCGCCAGCCGTCGCATCCAGCGGGCATCGTCTCCAGCGGCCCGCCAGCTTTCGCCATTGAGGTAGATGTGTGTCCGGTCGTACAGCATCTGGCTGCGCCGGTCGAGCTTCACCCCCTGGTGTCGGCCCAGACGCGGAACGCGGACCGGTGCATCGAACCAGACCTGGGGCTTGGGCTCGGTGAGGTACTCGCCCAAGCACTGGTCCAGCAACCGGGGCTGGCGCAGCAGGGCCTCGACAGCCGCGTGTGCAAAGGTTTGCAGGTTGGCAGGCATCTTCGCGGGTTGGGCCGTGGGCCTCTGACCAGCGTCCTGGTACAGGGTGGGGCTGAGTTCATCCGCCGCACGGTCGGCCAGTCGGGCCAGCAACTCCTGCGCGAGTTCGTCCTGGCGCGGCGCGCGAAATCCGATAGACCAGGTCATGCACTCTCCGATGGCGATGCCGTCGTGGGCGTAGCGCGGGGGCAGATAGAGCAAATCGCCCGGCTCCAGCACCCACTCGGCTTCGGGCGTGAAGTGCGAGAGGATTTTCAACGGCAGGTCTTCGCGCAAACGCAGATCGCGTTGCGGCCCGATGCGCCAGCGCCGCTGCCCCTGCGCCTGCAGCAAAAACACGTCGTAGCTGTCGAAATGCGGCCCCACGCCTCCGCCATCGGTGGCGTAGCTGATCATCACGTCATCCAGCCGCGCCGCCGGGATGAAGTTGAGCGCCTGCTTGAGGTCCGCCACGCTCTCGTGTTGGCCATCGACACCCTGCACCAGCAAGCTCCAGCCGGGCTGACGCACCGAGGGCAGTGAACGCCTGCCAAAGGGGCCGCGGCGCAAGCTCCAGGACTGCCCATCCGGGCGCTCGGACATCACACAACGGGATTCCATGTCCTCGCGAGCAGCCAAGGCGAACAGTTCGTCGCGGCTCACCGAGGGCACAAACCCGGGAATGGCCTGCCGCACCAGCAAGGGCTTGCGCTGCCAGTACTCGGCCATGAACTGCCGGGGAGACAGTCCCCCCAGCAAATGGACCGGGGCCTGGTCAACAGGCGGGCTGGCAGTCTTGCCCGCCGTCTTGCCAGCGCGGGCTGGGACGGCAGATCGGGCGCGTTGAATCATGTGGTTTCTCCAAACTGAGACAATTCTCCCCCATGAACATCACTTCTCATTGCGTGGTTGGTCTGACCTGGACCCTCAAAGACAGCCTGGGCGACAGCCTGGACATCCTGGATGAACCGGTGGAATTCATGGTCGGCGGCCAGGACCTGCTGGCTGTGATCGAACAGGCGCTGCAAGGGCACGCCCCTGGCGCACGGGTCGATTTGAACATTGAACCCGAAGACGGCTTTGGCGACTACGACGAGCAACTGGTGTTCCTGGAAAGCCGTGAGCGGTTTCCCCGAGAACTGGAAGAAGGCATGACGTTCGAAGGCAATGCCATGCCTGCCGGTTGCTCGCCCGACATTCCGCTGCAGGGCTTGTACACCGTCACCGAGATCTACCCCGAGCATGTGGTGCTGGACGGCAATCACCCGCTGGCAGGCATTGGGCTGCGACTCTCACTGAAGGTGGAATCGGTGCGCGAGGCATCTGAGGAAGAAACCGCCCGCGGCTCGACCGGGTCGGGTTTTTTCCAGATTCAGACCGATTGAAGGGGCAACAGCATCACGCCTTGCCGGTGGACCCGTAGCCGCCCTCGCCGCGCTCGCTCGCCTGGGCGAATTCGTTGACCAGGTTGAATTGCGCTTGCACCACCGGCACGATCATCAACTGCGCGATGCGCTCCATCGGTTCGATGGTGAAGGCTGTGCTGCTACGGTTCCAGGCGCTCACCATCAACTGTCCCTGGTAGTCGCTGTCGATCAGGCCCACCAGGTTGCCCAGCACAATGCCATGCTTGTGCCCCAGCCCCGAGCGGGGCAGGATGAGCGCCGCATAGCCGGGATCGGCCAGGTGAATGGCCATGCCGGTGGGCACCAGTTGCCAGGCGTTGGGCTGCAGGGTCAGCGGGGCATCCAGGCAAGCGCGCAAATCCAGTCCGGCACTGCCCGGCGTGGCATAGGTGGGCAGTTGCGACTGCAAGCGGGGGTCGAGGACTTTGACGTCGATCTTCATCTCGGGGCTTTCAAGGGAAAACGGGCAAGGGCTGGGCACCCCTCACCAGGTGCATCCAGCCAGGTCATTCACAGCGGCACCGGGGCGCCTGCGCGAGGCAAGCGCTGCGCGATTTGCTCAATCAATTGCCGCGCCAGCGCGAGTTTGGGCGCATGCGGCAACTCCAGCGTGCCCTGGGCGTCAATCAGCAACAGCGCGTTGTCGTCCTGACCAAAGGTGGCCGGGCCGATGTTGCCAGCCAGCAGTGGCACACCCTTGCGCTCACGCTTGGCCTGGGCATTGCGCAGCAGGTCGTGGCTCTCGGCGGCAAAACCCACACAAAACAGCTGACCGCTTTGGGCACGTTCACTGCTTGCCACACCCGCCAGAATGTCGGGGTTTTCGGTGAAATGGAGCACGGGGGTCTGGCCACTGCCGTCTTTCTTGATCTTCTCGTCGCTGGCCTGCGCGGGGCGCCAGTCCGCCACGGCAGCGGTTGCCACGAATACATCGGCCTGCGACACCTGGGCTTGCACGGCTGCCTGCATTTGCAAAGCCGAGCGCACGTCCACACGGCGCACCCCCCGAGGGGTGGGCAGCGATACCGGTCCCGCCACCAGCACCACCTGCGCCCCCGCTTCGCGGGCCGCACGGGCAATGGCAAACCCCATCTTGCCGCTGGAGAGATTGGTGATGCCCCGCACCGGATCGAGGGCTTCATAGGTGGGGCCAGCCGTCACCAGCACGGTACGTCCTTGCAAACGCTGAGGCTGAAAGTGTGCAATCAGGTCTTCCACAATCTCCTCGGGTTCGAGCATGCGGCCATCGCCCACTTCGCCGCAGGCCTGGTCGCCCTGGCCCACATCCAGCACCACCGTGCCATCGGCCTTGAGTTGCTGCACATTGCGCTGGGTGGCGGGGTGGGCCCACATCTCTCGGTTCATGGCTGGCGCCAGCAGCAGCGGCACCTGTTGCAGCGGCCGCGCCAGGCAGGTCAAGCTGAGCAGGTCGTCGGCGCGTCCGTGTAGCAGTTTGGCCATGAAATCGGCGCTGGCGGGGGCCACCAGGATGGCGTCCACATCTCGTCCCAACTCGATATGGGCCATGTTGTTGGCCGGGCGATCGTCCCACTGCGAGGTGAACACCTCGCGGTTGGACAGGGCCTGCAGGGTCACCGGGGTGATGAAATGGGTCGCGGCCTCGGTCATGACCACCTGCACCTGGGCCCCGGCCTTGACCAGGGCGCGGCACAGTTCCGCCGCCTTGTAGCACGCGATGCCCCCGCTCAGTCCGAGCAGGATCCGCTTGTTCTGCAAATCGTTCATAAAACCCTGTAACGGAGCCCCTATAATTTCACTTTACCACCTCCCGGGAGCTGGCCCTCCCGAACAGGCATGACCAAATTTGGCTTCGTCACTGGCGGTGTGGTGTCTTCCCTGGGCAAGGGAATCGCCTCAGCCTCCCTCGCAGCGATTCTTGAATCGCGGGGCCTCAAAGTCACTCTCATCAAGCTCGATCCGTACATCAACGTCGATCCGGGCACGATGTCCCCCTTCCAGCATGGCGAAGTCTTCGTCACCGACGACGGTGCCGAGACCGATCTCGACCTGGGCCACTACGAGCGCTTCATCACGACGCGCATGAAAAAGGCCAACAACTTCACCACCGGCCAGATCTACAAGAGCGTGCTGGAAAAGGAACGTCGGGGCGACTACCTGGGCAAAACCGTGCAGGTCATCCCGCACATCACCAACGAGATCCAGGAGTTCGTGCGCCGTGGCGCCGGCATGGGCACCCCAGACGCGGTGGATGTGGCCATTGTGGAAATCGGCGGCACGGTGGGTGACATCGAGTCGTTGCCCTTCCTGGAGGCCGCTCGCCAGATGAACCTCAAGCTCGGGCCCAACAACACCGCCTTTGTGCACCTGAGCTATGTACCCTGGATCGCTGCGGCCGGCGAACTCAAGACCAAGCCCACCCAGCACACCGCGCAAAAGCTGCGCGAGATCGGTATCCAGGCTGACGCCCTGCTGTGCCGGGCCGACCGCCCCATCCCGGAGGACGAGCGCGCCAAGATCTCGCTGTTCTCCAACGTCCCCGAGTGGGGCGTGATCTCGATGTGGGACGTGGACACCATCTACAAGGTGCCCCGCATGCTGCACGAGCAAGGGCTGGACGGTCTGATCTGCGACAAGCTGCGGTTGAACACGCCGCCGGCCAGCCTGGCCCGCTGGGATGCTTTGGTGCATGAGGTCGAGCACCCGCAAGGCGAAGTCAGCATCGCCATGGTCGGCAAGTATGTCGACCTGTCGGACAGCTACAAGTCGCTCAACGAAGCCCTGCGCCACGCTGGCATGAAGAACCATGCGCGCGTGAAGATCGAGTACATCGATTCCGAAACCATCGAACCGGGCAATGTTTCGCAACTCTCGCGCTTTGACGGCATTCTGGTGCCCGGCGGGTTTGGCAAGCGTGGCATCGAAGGCAAAATCTGCGCCGCCCGCTACGCCCGCGAGCACAAAATTCCCTACCTGGGCATCTGTCTGGGCATGCAGGTGGCGACCATCGAGTACGCCCGCCATGTGGCCGGCCTGAAAGACGCCAACAGCACCGAGTTCGAGCCCGAGGGGCCCAACCCCGTCATCGCCCTGATCACCGAGTGGAAAGACGCTGATGGCAGCATCCAAACCAGAAACACCCATTCTGACCTGGGCGGCACCATGCGTCTGGGTGCGCAGAGTTCGGACGTGGCCCAGGGCACCCTCGCCCACCAGATTTATGGCGACGTGGTGACCGAGCGTCACCGCCACCGGTACGAAGCCAATGTGAATTACCTGGACCAGTTGCGCGCCGCCGGCCTGGTGATCTCGGCGCTCACCCAGCGCGAACAACTCACCGAGATCGTCGAGTTGCCGCAGTCGGTGCACCCCTGGTACATGGGCGTGCAGTTCCACCCCGAGTTCAAATCCACCCCCTGGGACGGCCACCCGCTGTTCAACGCCTACATCCATGCCGCGTTGGACCACCAGGGCAACCGTCCCAAACTGAAAGTCGTGGCATGAAGCTGTGTGGCTTCGATGTCGGCATTGAGCATCGCTTCTTCCTGATTGCTGGCCCGTGCGTGGTCGAGTCCGAACAATTGCAGATGGACACGGCGGGCACACTCAAAGAGATCACCCAAGCCCTGGGCATTCCCTTCATCTTCAAGTCGAGCTACGACAAGGCCAACCGCTCCAGCGGCACCAGTTTTCGCGGCCCGGGCATGGAACGCGGCCTGGAGATTCTGGCCAAGGTGCGCAGCACCCTTAATGTCCCCCTCCTCACCGATGTCCACAGCGAGGCGGAAGTCTCCGCCGTCGCGTCGGTCGTGGATGTGTTGCAAACTCCGGCCTTCCTGTGCCGGCAGACCGATTTCATCCGCGCCGTGGCGCAATGCGGCAAGCCGGTGAACATCAAGAAGGGGCAGTTCCTTGCCCCCCTGGACATGATCCAGGTGATCACCAAAGCGCGCGACGCCGCGCGTGAAGCCGGCCTGAGCGAAGACCGTTTCATGGCCTGCGAGCGTGGTGCGAGTTTTGGCTACAACAACCTGGTGAGTGACATGCGCTCACTGGCCCTCATGCGCCAGACCGGCGCCCCGGTGGTGTTTGACGCCACCCACTCGGTGCAACTGCCCGGCGGTCTGGGCACCAGCTCCGGCGGTCAGCGCGAGATGGTGCCGGTGCTGGCGCGTGCCGCCGTGGGCGTGGGTATCGCCGGTCTCTTCATGGAGACACACCCCAACCCCGCGCAAGCCCTGAGCGACGGACCCAATGCGGTGCCCCTGCGCCACATGAAGGCGCTGCTCGAAACCCTGGTGGCGCTCGACAGCGTCACCAAGCGCTCTCCTTTGCTCGAAAACGATTTCAACTGAGAACCCCCCATGTCCAGCTGCTATATCTTCGCCAACGTCAAGGTCACCGATCCCGTGCAATACGAGGAATACCGCAAGTGGTCCTCCTTGGCCATGCAGAACCATGGGGCCGAGGTGTGCGTGCGAGGGGGTGCGGTGGAGGTGATCGAGGGCGACTGGACCCCGGATCGCGTGGTCATCCTGAAATTCCCCAGCAAGGCCGCGGCCCAGACCTTTTACAACTCCTCCGAGTACAGCGAGGCGCGCAAGGCACGCGCCCAGGCTTGCATCATGCGCATGGTGATGATCGAGGGCGTCTGATTTTTTAATTGAAGAAAGTGAACCATGAGTGCAATCGTTGACATCGTCGGCCGCGAGATTCTGGACAGCCGAGGCAACCCCACCGTCGAGTGCGACGTGCTGCTGGAAAGCGGCACCATGGGCCGTGCGGCCGTGCCCTCCGGCGCCTCCACCGGCAGCCGCGAAGCCATCGAACTGCGCGACGGTGACAAGGCCCGCTACCTGGGCAAGGGCGTGTTGAAGGCCGTCGAGCACATCAACACCGAAATTTCTGAAGCCGTGCTGGGCCTGGACGCCAGCGAGCAGGCCTTTCTGGACAAAACCCTGATCGACCTCGATGGCACCGAGAACAAGAGCCGCCTGGGCGCCAACGCCATGCTGGCCGTGTCCATGGCCGTGGCCCGTGCGGCGGCCGAAGAGTCCGGCCTGCCCCTGTACCGCTACTTCGGCGGCATGGGCCGCATGCAGATGCCCGTGCCCATGATGAACGTGATCAACGGCGGCGCCCACGCCAACAACAACCTCGACCTGCAGGAGTTCATGATCATCCCCGTGGGGGCCCCCAGCTTTCGCGAGGCCATCCGCTACGGCGCCGAGGTGTTCCATGCACTCAAGAAAATCATCCACGACAAGGGCATGAGCGTGGCCGTGGGTGACGAAGGCGGCTTTGCTCCCAGCGTGCCCGGCCACGAGGCCGCCATCCAGATGATTCTGGAAGCCATTGACCAGGCGGGCTACACCGCGGGCGAGCAGATTGCCCTGGGCCTGGACTGCGCTGCCAGCGAGTTCTACAAAGACGGTGAATACCACCTGGACGGCGAAGGCCTGAAACTCAGCGCTGCCGCCTGGACCGACATGCTGGCCACCTGGGTCGACAAATACCCCATCATCAGCATCGAGGACGGCATGGCCGAGGGCGACTGGGATGGCTGGAAACTGCTGACCGAACGCCTGGGCGACAAGGTGCAACTGGTGGGCGACGACCTGTTTGTCACCAACACCAAGATCCTGCAAGAAGGCATCGACAAGCACATCGCCAATTCGATCCTGATCAAGATCAACCAGATTGGCACCCTGACCGAGACCTTCGCCGCCATCGAGATGGCCAAGCGCGCGCGCTACACCGCGGTGATCAGCCATCGCTCGGGCGAGACCGAAGACAGCACCATCGCCGACATCGCGGTGGGCACCAATGCGGGCCAGATCAAGACCGGCTCGCTCTCGCGCTCGGACCGCATGGCCAAGTACAACCAATTGCTACGCATCGAAGAAGACCTGGGCGACATCGCCAGCTACCCGGGCCGCGCGGCGTTCTACAACATCGCCTGAACCTGCGTTACAGTCCCGCGCATCCCCTCATGTCAAACCGCCTCGTCCCGGCCTGCCTGATCACGCTGCTGCTCGTGCTGCACGCGCAGCTGTGGTTCGGCCGGGGCAGCGTGCCCAATGTGAGCGAGATGCAGCGCAAGCTGCAAACCCAGAAGGCCGCCAACCTGCGCGCCGCACAGGCCAATGAGCGCATCGCCTCCGAGGTCCGCGACCTCAAGGAGGGCCTGGAGATGATCGAAGAAAAAGCCCGGATGGAACTGGGCATGGTCAAGCCCAACGAGATCTACGTGCAGGTCTCGGCCGCGGCCCCCACGAAGAAGTAAGCGCGATGCCCGCGCGCATCGCCGTGCTCGGTGCGCCCGGCACCGGCAAGACCACCCTCTCCCACGCATTGGCCGACCACCTGCGCACGCGCGGGCATCGGGTCGGGGTCGTCGTGCCCGGACAGGCGATGGATGATCTCGGAGACTGCGATCTGCTGATCGCGGACGCGCCAGACCCTCACGCCCTCTCAGCGACCGACCTGACCCTGTTGATGGGGCTGGACCTGCCGGGACTCGTGGCATCGCACACCCCAGACGCCCACTTGCGCGAGGCCCTCACACACGCCGGCATCGGCTGGCGCGTGATCTACGGCCAGGGACCGCAGCGCGTGGGGCAGGCGCTCGATGCGGTCGCGGCCGTCCTGCCCTGGGCCTGGACGGTGAGCGCAGGCGAAGAAGACATCGGCCGTTGGAAGCGCCTGCGCGCCCAATGTGAAAAATGTGGCGACGCCGATTGCGAGCGCCACCTGTTCCCTCGACCGACTACTGCACCGCCGACGTGACAGGCGGCTGATCGCCCGGCGAGGCAAACAGGCGCGCCGCATCGACCGCGTCGAAGCGGTACTGGCGACCGCAGAAATCGCAGCCCACCTCGATGTCGGGGCGCTCAGACAAGATGCTCTCGGCCTCCTCGCGGCCCAGGCTGCGGATCATGCCCGCCACGCGCTCGCGGCTGCAGGTGCAGGCAAAGCGTGGGGTCTGCGCGGGAAAGCGCAGCACCTTTTCTTCCCAGAACAGGCGACGCAAGATGGTGTCGACATCGAGCGTGAGCAGCTCCTCGCGCGTGAGGCTGGCGGCCAAAATCGCGATGCGGTTGTAGTCTTCGTTCAGGCCGATCTCGTCCTCGTTGGCGCGCCCCATCATCTGGCCCGCCAGGTT
>JACCEE011761707.1_pt1 | contig 16921 bp, 17 predicted proteins | sample 7449931 | NCBI WGS metagenome assembly JACCEE01 (sample SAMN15323457, study PRJNA562643) | freshwater metagenome | isolation source: river surface water | place: USA:Blue River Watershed | collected 2017-08-19 | reverse complement strand
CCAGTTGTTGGTGGGGCCGGCGTCTTCTTTTTTGGCCGAGCAGATGTAGGTGCGGTCTTCCACGCGGGCCACGTCGGACGGGTCAGAGCAGGCCAGGAATGAGCCGGGGCGCTTGGCGGGGTTGAGCTTTTTGAAGGTGCCCGCAGCGACCAGTTCGGCGCACAGGCGGTCGTATTCTTCTTGCGAACCATCGCACCAGTAAATGTTGGCGGGCTTGCACAGGGCGGCCATTTCGGCGACCCAGGCGATCAGCTTGGCGTTTTTGACGTAAGCCGGTGTGTTGAGGTTCAGGCCCTGCATCACGGGTGAGTTCATGGGAAAAGCTCCAAAGTTTGAAAATCGTTTTTTCAAAATCTCCTGCGCAAGAGGCTTTGAAAAAACGAGTCATGCCGAAAAACGTAGTTTCTGGCCGGCCTGTAACCCGCTTGTAACTGTGGGGCCTCGATTTTAGGGAGGCAGGCTACTTTGTGCCTTTCAATCTGCGCCAAATGGGCTTTAAATCTATGCAAAAAATGCATGATGTTATGCGAGCCGTCCCAAAGCATGTGGATTTGAGCAGTCTCCATCGGGTTTCAACGCCGAGCAGGCAAGAAAAAACCGCAAGCGCCAAAGCGGTTGCGGTTTTGGGGGCAGTACCACAGCCAGGGCTGTGTGCTGCGAGGTGCTGAAAAGCTTCAGGCCATGAAGACGGCGATGAAAGCCAGCAGGAAAATCAGCACGGCACCAGCGGCCGGAATGACCACGGGGATGTGCTTGACCACGTTTTCAACGGGATCATCAGAAACATGGGTGTCGTTGTGAGCAGACATGATGGACCTCAAAACAAGAATGCGCGTATTGTAGCCAGACCCGGCTGTTGCGGGCCTGACAGGCAGAAATTACATCAAGGCGTAGGTTGTGCTGGCCCGGAAAACGCTTTTGCCATCGTCGGCCCCGTCCAGATCGATCTCGCCAAAGGCCATCGCCTTGCCGACGCGCAAAACCCGGGCGGTGACGATGGCGTCTTGTCCTGACAGGGGTTTCATGAAGGTGCTCGACAGCTGCACCGTGCTGCAAGGCCGAAAGGCACCAAAGTGCTGGATCAGGGCCAGCACCATGGCCGTGTCGGCAGCGGCCATCATGGCCTGGCCACACAGCATGCCACCCACGCGGGACAGTTGATCGCTTTGGGGCAGTCGCAGGCTCACGCTGTCGCCACCCATGTGCTCGACCCGCAGGTTCAGGGCCTGCACCCAGGGCGCAAACAAATCGGACAAGGCTTGTTGCAGGCTTTCGGCGCTGATGGGGGGCTGGCTCATGACGTGTTCCTCGTGTGGTGGTGGGATTCTTGCAGACGCACGCCCCGGGGCCAGCGTGGGGGTTTGTACGAAGCCGCAGCAAATTGCCTTACGACCATAATGCAATTTCATGACCACGACCCGCAACCTGCACCAGATCAAAAGCGAACAGACGCGTGAGCGCTTGCTGGATGCCGCTTTGGGTTTGATGTACACCAAAGGGCATGGGCAGTTGTCGGTGCATGAGGTGGCGAAAGCTGCGGGCATGACGGCAGGCGCGGTGCAGCATCACTTCGCCTCCAAGGCGGTGCTGATGCTGGAGGTGATCAGCCGTTTGATCAGACAACTGGAAGCGTCCAGCGATTTTTGGCCGCCGCCGCATTGGAGCCTGGCGCGCCGCGCCGACCATTTTGTTCAACAAGCCTGGGCGCTGTTGTATGGCCAGTCCCGCTTTGCGGTGGCCTGGTCGGCTTATCTGGCGGCGCGTGAAGACCCGCTCATGGTGGCCCACATCGTCGAGCGGCGTGGGGTGCTGACCGCCAGCCTGCATCAGCGCATGGCACAAAGTTTTCCTGAAATGTGCCGGGGCCCGCATGCCCAGGCGCGCGTCCAGTTTGTCCTGTCTGCGTTGCGGGGCATGGGACTGGTGGCTCCTTTTTCGCCTGCGGCGACTTTGCCAGCGCAGTTGCAGGTGTTGTCGCACTACCTTCAATCGTTTGAATCCCCGGAGACATGACATGAAAAAATCGCTGTTGGCCGCTTTGCTGTGCGGCGTCAACTTGCTGGCCCAGGCCGCTTATCCAGAAAAAGCCATTACGCTGATCGTGCCCTACCCACCAGGCGGGGCCACCGACATCCTGGCGCGCAAGCTGGCGGGCCCGCTGGGTCAGCGTCTGGGGCAAACCGTCATCGTTGAAAACAAGGCTGGTGCCGGTACGGCCATCGGTGCCACGGCGGTCGCCAAATCGGCCCCCGATGGCTACACCCTGCTGATTTCTTCCAACACCACGTTCACCGTCAATGCAGCGCTCAAGAGCAGCCTGCCCTATGACCCCCAAAAAGACTTTGAGTCGATCGGCCTGATTGGCAGTTCGCCCCTGGTTTTGCTGGCGAACCCCAAATTGCCGGCCAACAACGTCAAGGAATTGCTGGCGCTGGCCAAAGCCGACCCCAAGGGCCTGAACTTCGGTTCGTTTGGCGTGGGCACTTCGGCGCATCTGGCGGGCGAAATGTTCAAGGTCATGACCGGCGCCAACATGGTGCATGTGGCTTACCGCGGCAGTGCGCCCGCCATGACCGATTTGATCGGCGGACAGATTCCGCTGACGTTTGACACCAGCGTGGCCGCCATGCCGCAGATGGCCACGGGCAAGGTCAAGGCGCTTGCCGTGACCACGCGCCAGCGCTCGCCTCAGATGCCGCAAGTGCCTTCCGTGGCCGAAGCGGGTTTTCCTGACTATGAGATGGTGCCCTGGATCGGTTTTGTGGGGCGGCGCGGCATGTCCGCCGAGGTGAGCGGCAAATTGAGCCAGGCCCTCAAAGACAGCGTGAACGATCCCGTGGTCAAGGCAGAATTGCAAAAAGTGGGGCTGGATGTGCAGTTTGAGCCCGGCAGTGTCTATGACAAACGGGTCGCGCAAGAGTTGCCCTTGCTGCGAGCCTATGTGCACCGCGCCAACATCCCGGTGGAGTGAGCCTCATGTCCCTTGTGGAACAAAGCGCAGTTGATCTGCGCCGCCAGATCGGCGAGAAAAAAATTTCACCGGTTGAGTTGATGCAAGCCTGCATTGACCAGATCGAACGCTACAACCCGGCCGTCAACGCCATCTGCGCCACCGATTACGAGCGCGCATTGGCCACGGCCCGCGAAGCCGAGGCCCAGGTCATGCGTGGTGACCCGCTGCCTGCTTTGCACGGCTTGCCCCTGGGGGTGAAAGACCTGCAGGCCACGGCCGGTTTGCTCACGACCAGCGGCAATGTGCGCCTGCGCGGCCATGTGCCCGAGCGCGATGTCTCGTATGTGGCCCGCCTGCGCGAAGCCGGGGCCATCGTGACCGCCAAGACCAACACGCCCGACATGGGCGCAGGGGCCAACAGCCGCAACCCGGTTTGGGGCGCCACGGGCAACCCGTTCAACCCTGCACTCAATGCGGGTGGGTCTTCTGGCGGCTCGGCCGCAGCATTGGCCTGCGACATGCTGCCGCTGTGCACAGGGTCTGACACCGGTGGTTCGCTGCGCATTCCATCGGCTTTGTGCGGCGTGGTGGGCTTGCGGCCTTCGCCAGGCTTGGTCGCCAACGACATGCGCCCGCTGGGCTGGTCGGCCATTTCGGTGCTGGGACCGATGGGGCGTGATGTGGCCGACACCGCTTTCATGATGCAGGCCAGCGTCGGGCCGCACCCCATGGACCCGCTGAGCCTGGGTGTGCAGCACGAGTCTTTCTGGCCCGTGCAAGCCGCCGATCTTCGAAAACTGCGTGTGGCCTACACCGAAGACTCTGGCGCTTGTGCGGTCGACCCGATGGTCCGCCGGGCCTTTCGCGAGCGGGTGCAGGCCATCTCGCGTGAGGTGGCCGTGTGCGAGCCGCTCGATTGGGATTTGAGCGACGGTCACCGCTGTTTTGACGTGATACGCGCCGAAAGTTTCTTTGCCGCCTTTGAAGAGGTCTACCGCACCCAGCCTGACACGCTGGGGCCCAATGTGCGCGCCAATGTGGAGATGGCCGCCAGCATCACGCTGGCCGATCGCGCTTGGTCACACCTGGCGCAGACGCGCATCAATCGGCAATTCCAGGCGGCGTTTGAGCGTTACGACCTGATCCTGTCCCCGGTCACACCGCTGTCGCCTTTCCCCTGGACGCAGCTGTATGCCGAAGTGGTGGATGGCCAGAAACAGCGCAACTATTACGAGTGGCTGAGCCTGACCTACATGGTCACCTTGGCCACCAACCCGGCTTTGTCACTGCCCCTGGGTTGTGACGAAGCGGGCATGCCGTTTGGCCTGCAGATGATCGGCCCGCTGCACCGTGACGCGCAGCTGCTGCGCATGGCGGCAGCGCTGGAGCAATGGGGCAAGACGCAAAATGGTTTCAGCAGGCCGAGGCCTGACATGGCGGCCTTGCAGCAAGCCCGCCCCGAACTTAAAAGCATCGTGACGCACCCGCCCATCCTGGACGCAGGTGTTCAGGGTGACGTTCGCAACGCGGTCTGAAACACCATGACTTCTTCCATCCTTGTTTTGGGCGCTGGCATGGTCGGCACCTGCACCGCTTTGCATTTGCAGCAGCGCGGCTTTGACGTGACGCTGGTGGACCGCCGAGCACCGGGGCAGGAAACCTCGTTTGGCAATGCGGGCCTGATCCAGCGTGAGGCGGTGGAGCCTTATGCCTTTCCGCGTGAGCCGGGTTTTTTGCTCAATGTGGCTTTGGGGCGCGGTGCTGAAGTGCACTGGCATGTGCGGGGGCTGTGGCAAATGGCGGGGTCGCTCTTGCGCTACCTGCGCCACTCACACCCCCAGCGCCACGCGCAAGCCACCCAGGCCTACAGCCGCCTGATCGCCCATGCCACGGATGAGCATGACCTGTTGATCGCCGCTGCAGGCGCGCAGAATTTGGTGACGCGTGAAGGCTTTCGCTTCGTGTTCCGCACGGCCCGGGCGTTTGATGAGGCGGCGCAACGTGCTGAAGATTTGCACACGCGTTTTGGCGTGCTTTCTCAAGCAGAAAACACAGCTCAGCTGGCGCAGGCCGAACCCGCTTTGCAAAAGTCATTGGCCGGTGCGGTGCATTGGCGCCAGCCTTGGGCTGTCAACAACCCGGGTGCTTTGGTGCAGCGCTATGCTGAACTGTTTGTGGCGCGTGGCGGGCGCGTCTTGACCGGTGACGCCGCCAGTTTGCAGGCGCAGGGTGCAGGCTGGTCGGTGCAAACCACCGAAGGCCCCGTGCAGGCGTCACAAGTGGTGCTGGCGCTCGGCCCTTGGGCCGACGGCCTGATCCGCACGCTGGGTTACCGCTTTCCGCTGTTCATCAAGCGCGGCTACCACCAGCACTACACATCGCCCGCAAAGTTGCAACAGCCGGTGCTCGACGCCGAACGTGGCTATGTGCCGGCCCCCATGCAACGCGGCCTGCGTCTGACCACGGGCGCGGAATTTTCTCCTATCGATGCACCACCCACACCCGTGCAAGTGGCCAAGGCTGAGGCGCTGGCACGTGAACTGATCGACCTGGGCCAACCCCTGCTTGAGTCGCCGTGGTTGGGCGCACGCCCTTGCACCGCCGACATGCTGCCCGTGACGGGCCCCGCGCCGCGTCACAAAGGTCTGTGGTTCAACTTCGGCCATTCGCACCAAGGCTTCACGCTCGGGCCGGTGGCGGGGCGACTGCTGGCCGAGATGGTTCAGGGCGAGCGCCCCTGGGTGGACCCGACGCCGTATTTGCCCGCACGCTTTGTTTGACGTCTGAGAGCTCGTCTGCCCAAAGGGGCCGTTTAAACTGCCGACTGATTCAGTTGACGGACCCCCTCTCCATGCTTTCCACCCAAGACAAAACCCGCATCGACGACACCCGTATTGCTTCGGTGCGCCCGCTCATGACACCCGCCTTGCTGGAAGAAAAATGGCCCGCATCCCCCGCACACCTGGCGCTGGTCGAGCGCTCGCGGCAAGACATCTCGAACGTGCTGCAAGCCCAAGACGACCGGCTCGTGGTCGTGGTGGGGCCATGCTCCATTCATGACCACGAGCAAGCCATTGCCTATGCCAAGCTGCTCAAGGCCGAGGCCGACAAGCACGCCAAAGACCTGCAAATCGTGATGCGCGTGTATTTTGAAAAACCCCGCACCACCGTGGGCTGGAAGGGCTACATCAACGACCCGCATCTGGACGGCAGCTTCGCCATGAACCAGGGGCTGGAGATGGCGCGCAAGTTGTTGCTCGACATCATTGATCTGGGCCTGCCCGTGGCCACTGAGTTTCTGGATTTGCTCAGCCCGCAATACATCAGCGACCTGGTCACCTGGGGCGCGATCGGTGCCCGCACTACCGAAAGCCAAAGCCATCGCCAGCTGGCCAGCGGCTTGTCGTGCCCGGTGGGTTTCAAGAATGGCACCGACGGTGGCGTCAAGGTGGCGGCTGATGCGGTGGTGGCCTCCAAAGCGCCGCATGCTTTCATGGGCATGACCAAGATGGGGCAAGCAGCGATCTTTGAAACCCGTGGCAACCAGGATGTGCACATCATCTTGCGTGGGGGCAAGACCCCCAACTATTCGGCAGCCGATGTCGATGCCGCCTGCAAGGCGCTCGAAGCATCGGGCATTGCGCCGCAAGTCATGGTGGACGTGTCGCACGCCAACAGCAGCAAGCAACACGCCAAACAAATCGAGGTGGCGCACGATGTGGCCGCGCAAGTGGCAGGCGGGGATCGCCGCATCATGGGCCTGATGATCGAGAGCCACTTGAACGAAGGCCGTCAGGACTTGAAAGAAGGGCAAGCGCTGGCGTACGGCGTGTCCATCACCGACGCGTGCATCAGCTTTGACCAGACTGTGCCGGTGCTCGATGCCCTGGCGCAGGCGGTGCGTCAGCGGCGAACGCATGCCCGATGAATTTTTTCTAAGACCGCTTGACGCTGCCCGATCCGCAGGCTTAAAGTGGCATCGCTGACGTCGGGCGACCGACCGAAGCATCCTCTGGGGTGCATTCATGCGCCCCGCCCTTCAGAACGATACCTCTTCTTTTGGGCAAACTTTGGGACGATCCTCTCGTGACGACCCATCAGCCCGACCGGTTCGCCGGTCGGGCTTGTCATTTGGGGGCTTGGTTTTCTTCACATGGCCTTGTTCACGCAGCAGGCCCACACCCAGCCTGAATCAAGGCTCGTGTTGCGCCAGGTAAACGCCCCCGGGCAGTTCGGTCGGGTTGAACATGGGCGAGGTGCGGCTGCTCTCCATGTCAATGCCAATCCGCAACGCCTGTGCCAGCCCACCGAGTTCATCGGCCAAGAGGACCAGCAGGTCATCCAGTGAAACCAGGCCCATCAGCTGCCCATCGGCTTCGGTGACGAACAGCCGCCGTACCCCGTGGTGGGTCATGGCTTGCACGGCTTCGTGCACGCTGGCTGTGCCGGGTACGCGAATCAAGTGGGGGGTACTGAACGCGCCCACGTTCTGCTCTTGTGGCAAACGGTCCTGGGCCAGCAGGTTGATGACCAGATCGCGGTCGGTCACCACGCCCACCACGCGTGTGGCGTCCTCGGGGTCGGTCACCGCCAAGGCACCCACATGGTGGACGCGCATCATCTCGGCGGCTTTGTGCACCGGCGCTTCGGCGCTCAGGGTGAGGATGTCACGCTGGCAAAGTTCGGACAGGGTCATGAAAAAAGCTCCTGAAATGACAACAGCCCACCTTAGTCGGGTGGGCTGATGATTTCAGTGAGACGATTCACACAAGGGGCGTTGGGCCCTTCGCACCCTCAGTGCAAAGACGACAGAAATTGTTGAAGCTCAGGCGTCTTGGGGTTTGAAAACAGTTCAGCCGGCGCCCCCTGCTCATGCACCCGACCCTGGTGCATGAAGATCACGCGGTCGCTCACTTTGCGTGCAAAGTTCATTTCGTGCGTGACCATCAGGAGTGTCATGCCTTCTTGTGCGAGCGACTCCACCACCGCCAGCACTTCGCCCACCAGCTCAGGGTCGAGGGCCGAGGTGATTTCGTCGCACAGCAAAATGCCGGGGGACATGGCCAGGGCGCGTGCGATGGCCACGCGTTGTTGCTGCCCACCCGAGAGTTGATCGGGGTAGGCGTCAAATTTTTCGGCCAGGCCCACGCGGGCCAAGAGGCGACGAGCGGTTGCTTCGGTTTTGGATGCGGATTGGTTTTTGACCAAACCAGGTGCCAACTGAATGTTCTTGCCGACGCTCAGGTGAGGGAACAGGTTGAACGACTGAAAGATCATGCCAACTTGTTGGCGCAAGGCGCGCATGGCGGCGGGGTCATCGTAGACCAGAGGCTGGCCTTGCACCGTCAGGCTGCCATGCTGAAAAGTTTCTAGCCCGTTGATGCAGCGCAGCAGCGTGCTTTTGCCCGAGCCGCTTTTGCCGATGATGGCGATGACCTCGCCGGCTTGCACCTGCAGGTCGATGCCCTTGAGGACTTCGTTGCTGCCATAGGACTTGCGCAGGCCGTTGATGGCGACGGCAGCCGTGGAGTTAGCGTTGGACATGGAATTTGCCTTCGAGAGAACGTGCATACAGGCTGATCGGGTAGCAGATCAGGAAATACAAAGCCGCCACACAGCTGTAGACCACAAAGGGTTTGAAGGTGGCGTTGGTGATCATGGTGCCGGCCTTGGTCAGCTCGACAAAGCCGATGACCGACGCCAGCGCTGTGCCCTTGACCACCTGCACCAGAAAGCCGACGGTGGGCGCCACGGCAATGCGTGCTGCTTGCGGAAAGATCACATAGCGCAGCTGTTCGCCAAAGTTCAGCGCCAGGCTCTGCGCCGCTTCCCACTGGCCTTTGCCAATCGATTTGACACAGCCGTGCCAGATTTCGGCAAGAAAGGCGCTGCTGTACAGCGTCAGGGCCACAGCGGCGGCTGTCCAGGCCGATGTTTCCACGCCCAGCATGGCCATGCCGAAATACGCCAGAAAGAGCTGCATCAGCAAAGGCGTGCCTTGAAAGACCTGGACATAGAGCGCCACGCCTTGTTGCAGGCTGCGTACGGGCGAGGTGCGGGCGACCAGCAGGGCCAGACCCACCAGACCACCGCCGACAAATGCGATCAGTGACAGCACCAGGGTCCAGCGTGCGGCCAGCAAGAGGTTGCTGACGATGTCCCAAAGAGAAAATTCAACCACGGCGGCCTCCGAACAAGAAGCGCTGGCCGAACCAGTTCAGCGTGGCGCGTGTGGCGATCGACAACAACAGGTAAACAGCGGTGGCCACGATGAAGGCTTCAAAGGCGCGGAAGTTGCGGCTCTGGATCAGGTTGGCCGCAAAGCTCAGCTCTTCGGTCGAGATCTGCCCACACACGGCCGAGCCCAACATCACGATGATGATTTGGCTGACCAGCGCAGGCCACACCCGCTGCAGCGCTGGCGGTAGCACCACGCGGATGAAGGTTTGCATGCGTGTCAGGGCCAGGCTCATGGCGGCTTCAATTTGCCCAACCGGCGTGGTCTGGATGCCGGCGCGCACAATTTCGGCGCTGTAGGCCCCCAGGTTGATCACCATGGCGATCACCGAAGACCACTCGGGGCTCAGGCGCAAGCCCATGGCAGGCAAACCGAAGAAGATGAAAAAGAGCTGAACGATGAAAGGCGTGTTGCGGATCAGTTCCACATAGGCCGCCACGCCGGGACGGCTCCAGCCAGGCCCCTGCGTGCGCACCCAGGCGCAGGCAATGCCCAGCAACACGCCCAGCACCGCAGACACGGCCGTGAGGCCCATCGTCCACGCCACGCCCTTGACCAGCAAGGGCCATTCGGTCAGGACCGAAACAAAGTCCAGCTCAATCGCCATGGTGTTGAACCTTGTGGGGTTTATTCAGGCAGCTGGCCAGCGGGGCGGCCCAGCCACTTTTGCGCCATCTTGTCGATGTCACCTGATTTCTTGGCGTCAGCAATGATCGCGTTGACCTTGGTGCGCAAAGCGTCTTCGCCCTTGCCCACGCCGATGAAGTTGGGGCTGTCCTTGAGCAGCAGCTTGTACTCGGCACCCAGCTGCGGGTTCTTTTGCATCATCACACCCGCGACCGAAGCGCCGGTGGCCAGCAGTTGGGTCTGACCCGACACATAGGCCGACACGGTGGCGTTGTTGTCCTCAAAGCGCTTGAGGTCGGCACCTGCCGGGGCCACTTTGGTCAGCTCCTGGTCTTCAATGGCACCACGCGTCACGGCCACGGTCTTACCCGCCAGGTCGTTCATGGACTTGATGTTCAGCGTCTTGGCACCGTAGATGGCCTGGAAGAAAGGCGAGTAGGCCGAGGTGAAGTCGATGACTTTTTCGCGCTCGGGGTTTTTGCCCAGGGTGGAGATGACCAGGTCGGCCTTTTTCGTTTGCAGATAGGCGATGCGGTTGGCGCTGGTCACGGGCATCAGCTCGATCTTCACGCCCATCTTGGTGGCGATGTAGTTGGCCATGTCGATGTCCAGGCCTTGAGGTTTGAGGTCGATGCCGACAAAACCATAGGGCGGGAAGTCGGTCGGGATGGCGATCTTGATCAGCTTGGTTTTCTGGATGTTGTCCAGCGCGGTCTGGGCCTGGCTGACACCGGCCAAAGTCAAGAGGCTGGTGGCCACGGCGGCGGACAACACAAGGCGTTTTGAGAGTTTCATAGCAAGGCTCCTAGGTAAGTGGAAGGTGGTTGGGGTGATGTGCTGCGTGCGGTGTTTTTCTTTGCCGTCACAGGTGGCGGGCTCATGGGCGCCAAAGCCAGGCGAAGTTCGGCCAGTGGGTCCGCAGGTGAAGGGTTGATCTGCAATGCCGACAGGACTTGGCCAATGTGCTCGGCCATGAGCTGTTCGGCGCGCTCTTTGTCACCGCGCTCCAGGGCCTGAACGATCTCGATGTGCTCCTGGCAAGACTTCACCGCGTCGTGGCTCGACTGGTAGAGCATGGCGATCAGCGTGGTGCGTGCCGTGAAATCACGCAAGGTGTCGGCCAGCAATTGGTTGCCCAGGCATTCGGCCAGGCACACATGAAAGTCGCCGAGCAAAAAGCTGCGGCGGCCCACATCGTCTTGTTTGAGTGCCGTTTTTTCTTGCTGGATGTGCTGCTTCAGGCGCTTAAGCGTGGCCTTGTCCATGGCCCCGGCGCTGCGGATCAGGCCCGTCTCGATCACCTTGCGGGCCTCAAAGGCCTCACGGGCTTCGGTTTTGGAGGGCTGCACCACAAACCAGCCCCGGCGCGAGCTGACCTGCACGATGCCCCGTGCAGCTAGCTGCATCAGTGCTTCGCGCACCAGGGTGCGGCTGCAGTCGAACAGCATCGACAAAGCCTGCTCGCCCAGGCGTGCGCCGGGCATCAGCTTTTGGGCCAGGATCGCTTCCACAATCCGGTCGGCAATGTCTTTGGAGTTCACAGTCAGGGATTCCTTTGCTTGAACCTGTAGCGAATACCGTGCCACTTGTTTTGGCATCTTGTATGCAAGATTGGTGCATCATAGGTGTGCGCAAACCACTTGCGGCTCATGGATTTCCCTTGTCTGGTGCATGGGCGTGCACCGATTTGTGTTGTGCGGTGCTGATTCGCTTGTGCCAAGAAAAAAGGGCCTGACAGGGAATGCCCCGTCAGGCCCTTGGCTGAAAGTGTGGGTGCTTAACTCGCCAAGCCCACAAACACGTTTTGCACGTCGTCGTTGTTGTCGATGGCACCCAGGAAAGCTTCGACTTCTTCGAGCTGTTCAGCGCTCAGGTTGGCGGGATCGACCGGGTTTTTGGGCTTGTAGCCCAGCTTGGCCGATACCACGGTGAAGCCGTGTTCGGGCAGGGCGCGGCTGACCAGGTCCAGGTCGGTCGCTTCGGTGATGAACACCGTCACGCCGTCTTCGTCGGCAGGCTCAAAGTCTTGCGCACCCGCTTCGATGGCGGCCAGTTCGGGGTCGGCACCAGCCTGGGTGGGTTCGGCTTCGATGAAGCCCACATGGTCAAAGTCCCAGGACACGGAACCCGATGTGCCTTGCTGGCCCTTGCGAAACAGCACCCGCATCTCGGACGCCGTGCGGTTCACGTTGTCGGTCAGCACTTCGATCATGACGGGCACCTGGTGGGGGGCAAAACCTTCGTAAATCACGCGGTCAAAGCTCACGGCATCGCCCAGCAGGCCCGCGCCTTTCTTGATGGCGCGCTCCAGCGTGTCCTTGGGCATGGACACCTTGCGGGCTTGTTCCACCACCAGGCGCAGGCGGGCATTGGCCGCCGGGTCGGCCCCGTTGCGGGCCGCGATCATGATGTCTTTGGCCAGACGGCCAAACAATTTGCCTCTGGCGTCTGCGGCTTGTGCTTTGCCTTTGGCTTTCCATTGCGCGCCCATGGTCGTTTTCCTTGTTGGTTGGCCGCGCCCGGGTGTGTGCGTCAGCCCAAAAATGTGAGGGGAGTGGTCATGAAGAGCAAACTCGTTCGAATGACCAAAGGGGAACCGGTTTATACACCGGTCAGGGAGGCGGGCGGTGGCCGCGTGTCATGCGCTGCGGCTCAAGAGTGCCTTCATGCGGGCCAGCTTGGGGGTCACCACCGGAATGGTCAACATCGTGCTGGCCACGGCCATCAGCAGCAAGGCCGTGAAAGTTTCATTGGTGATGATGCGTTTGTCCAGCAGGATGTTGGCAAAAATGATCATGATCAAAGCCTTGGTTTGCAGCAACCACCCAATGACCGATGCCTCGCCCGGGGCCCATTTCAGGATGCGCCCGGCCATGTGCACGCCGATCAATTTGCCCGCCACCGAAGCCAACAGCAGGTGGACCGCCGCCAAAAATACGGCCTGCCCCCCCATGGCCCAGTTGGTGCGCAGGCCGGTGCTCAAAAAGAACACGGGCATCATCACCAGCAGCACATGCTGGCGCAGCAGGTCCATGTGGTCTTGATCAAACCAGTCAGAGTCAACCACCGCTCCGGCAATGAAGGCCCCCACCATGAAATGCAGGCCCGACCAGTCGGCCCCGAATGCGCAGATGGCCAGCCAGACCATGGACACATACCAGCGGTCGCGTTCGGCCAGGCGCACCATCAGGCGGCGAAACAGCACACTGGCCACACCAAAGGCCAGCAAAAAAGCCACCTGTTTGCCCACTCGCTCCCAATCCATCAGGATCAGGGCCAGCACCCCCCAGATGGCGATGTCGTCCAGACTGGCGTAGCGCAGGATGCGTTGACCAATGGGTTGCCGCAGCACCTGCAGTTTTTCCATCAACAAGATCAGGATGGGCAGTGCCGTGACCGCGCATGACATGCCCACACCCAGCACAAACTGCCAATCGCTTGACTGGGGGCCTTGCCAGCCCGGCGACAGCATCAGCAGGGCGGCCCCGCAGCCCAGCAGCAAGGGCATGCCCAGTGCCAGACCGGCGGTGATCGAGCTTTCGCGGCGGTGCATCCAGGCTTTGCTCAGGTCGAGTTCAACGCCTGCGATGAACACAAACAGCATGACCGCCCACCAGGCGATGCCGTTGAGCGACTGCACCACCGCAGGGTTGAACACAAACTGGTAATAGTCGGGAAAGATGCGCCCCAGGACACCCGGCCCGAGCACGATGCCGGTGAGGATTTGAACCACCACCAGTGGTGCGTAATAGTCTGTTTTTCCAACGCGCCAGATCAGATAAGGCACGGTGAAGATGATCGTCATGGCGATCAGGAAAATCTCGGTGGTGTTCATGGGCCGTGATTTTAGGAGGGGCATGGTCCGGTGGGCCGGGCCTGGCGCAGGGGCCCTTGTGGGCGTGGGGTCAGGCGCAGTAAGCCAGCCCCGAGGCCACCCCGCCAAACAGATCGCCTTCGATCAGCGCCACCCCCGGAAACTGCGCCTGCAAGGCCCGCTGAAAGGTGCGCAGCGCCGACGAGCCGCCGGTCAGGTAAATGGCATCGATCTGCTCGTCGACCAACCCGGCCTGGTGCACGCAGTCGCGGGCGCAGGCCACGGTGCGCTGGAGCAGTGTGGCCAGGTGGGCCTGCATGTCGGCCACGCCCAAGGGGGCATCCAGCCCGCGTGCCAGGCATACCAAATCGATGCGCGTGTCGGCATCGCTGACCGAGCAGCGGATTTTGGCTTGTTCCACCTCGTGCGCGATGTGGTGGCCGTGGCGCTCAGTCAGCACCTGCAGCAGGCGCTCGTGCAGGCGTGCGTCGCTGTAATTGCTGCGCAGGGTTTTGGCGTGGGCGATGGCCTTGGGCTGGTATTGCCAGTGGATCAGGTGCCAGGTGGCAAGGTCAAAAAACACCCGGTTCGGCACTTCGCGCTGTTCGGGTCCGATGTGGCGGTAGCCGAGCAAAGGCATGACCTGTTCCAGATTGAGCTTCTGGTCGTAGTCGGTGCCGCCAATGTGAACGCCCGTGGTGGCCAGGATGTCGCCGCTGCGGTCGCTGCGGTCGCTGCGGTGCATGCGGTTTGGCCCCAGGCGCACCACGGTGAAGTCCGACGTGCCCCCGCCCAGATCGACCACCAGCACGGTGCTGTCATGCTGCAGGCGGCGTTCATAGTCCAGTGCGGCGGCAATCGGCTCCAGCTGAAAGGTCACGTCTTCAAAGCCCACGCTTTGTGCGGCCAGGCGCAGCGAGTTTTCAGCCTGCGCATCGCGCTCGGGGTCGTCGTCCACAAAATGCACGGGCCGGCCCATCACCACGCGTGTGGGCGCTTGGCCCAGCGCCCGGGTAGCGCGCTCGCGCAGGGTGGTCAAAAAGGTGGCGATGATGTCCTGAAAGCTGATCTGCTGGTGGCCGATCTGGGTGGTCTCCAGCAACAACGGGCTGCCCAGCAGGCTTTTGAGGGAGCGCATCAGGCGGCCTTCAGTGCCTTCCAGATAGTGCCCGATGGCCTCGCGCCCGAAATGGGTGGTGCCGTCCTCGACGTTGTAAAACACCGCGGTGGGCATGGCCAGGGCATCGCCTTCGACTGCAATCAGGCGCGCCGTGCCTTGGGCGTTTGCCCAGGCCATGGCCGAGTTGGAGGTGCCGAAATCAATGCCGAGGGTGCCCGAAAGCGAGTGGGTCATGGGGATGGTGCGGAATGCGGGGCCAGATGGGCCACCCGGTGAGGAGGCAACAAGCCGCCAAGGCTTGCTTTTTCAGGACCGGCGATTGTGCCACCGCTGCGGCATTCAAATCGGGGAGAATCGGGCAGCTTTTTCAATGAACCGCTTTTTTCCATGACCGATACCACCTCTGCTGCCGCTGCCCGTCCCGAATTGCCCGATCACCTGTCGATCGATCCGCGCAGCCCGTTCCATGTCCGGGCCATTTTTGAGCACGACATCGGCATCCGCTTCAACGGCAAAGAGCGCAACGATGTGGAGGAATACTGCATCAGCGAAGGCTGGGTGCGCGTGCCCGCAGGCAAAACGCTGGACCGCAAAGGCCAGCCCCTGCTGATCAAGCTCAAGGGCACGGTTGAAGCGTTTTACCGCTGAGCTTTCAGGCGGCGTTCATGCGCCGCTGCAAATCCTCAAACGAGATCAACTCTCCCGCCAGCGCGCTGGCCATCACCGTGGGCGGGCTGGCCAGCCACACTTGGCCCGGGCCAGAGCGACCCGGGAAATTGCGGTTGATGGCGCTCACCGTCACCTGCGCCGCATCGGTTGATGAGCCCGGCCCGCAGTTGGCACAGGCCCCGCACGAAGGCTGCAAGATCCGCACGCCCATGGCCGCAAAAGTCTTGTCATAGCCCATGGCCGTGCAGTAATCGCGCACGGCGGTCGTGCCGTATTGCAGGAACACCTGCACGCCTTCGGGCACTTTCAGCCCGTGCGCCAGGCCCCAGGCCAGCACCGCGTGGTAGTGGTCAAAGTCTTCGCGCTTGCCCGCCGTGCACGAGCCGCCATAGGCGATGTCGATGCGCACGTGTTCGTGCAAGTCAGACAGCGCCAGGCCCTGGCCCGGGTCGCCGGGCCGAGCCACCATCGGGCTGAGTGTGTTCAGATCGACCGTCATGTGGTGTGCGTAATGCGCACCTGCGTCACTGTGCATCCACGCTTGCAGCGCAAAGTCCACACCCCGGCGCTCTTTCAAAAAGCGCAGCGTCTCGGCATCGGGGGCCACGATGCCCGTCAGCCCGCCCAGCTCGGCGCACATGTTGGTGAGTGTGGCGCGTTCGTCGGTGCTCAGCTGGGCGATGCCCTCGCCCGCAAACTCGAACACCTTGCTCACGCCACTGCCATTGCGGATGTAAGGCGTGGCCAGCAGATACAGCATCAGGTCTTTGGCGGTCACGCCCGCAGGCAGTCGGCCTTGCAGCTCAACGCGCACGCATTCGGGTAGCATCACGCGCACCGCACCGGTGACAAAGGCATTGGCCATGTCGGTGGTGCCCACCCCAAAGGCCACGCAACCCAAAGCCCCGCTGTGCGGTGTATGCGAATCGGTGCCCACCACCACTTGGCCTGGCAGGGCATAGTGCTCGGCCACCATGGCGTGCGAGATGCCCGCCACGTTGCTGCCATTGTCCAGCAGCACTTCGGCATCGGTCAGCGTGCGGTGCATGCGCAGGCCGTGGCGCGCAGCAAAGTCGCGCTGCGCCTGGCTCATGGCGTGCATGTTGGCGATCAGGCCGCTGCGCACATGCGCGGGGCTTTCATCGACGTACGAGGTGTGGTCTTCAAACACCACAATTTGCTCAGGGCGCTGCAGCGAGAAGTGCTCGCCCAGCGCGCCGCGCAGCAGCGTGTCGGCCATGCCGGTGTAGTACTCGTGGATGAAGCGCCAGTCGGCCCGCACGAACAGGCCGTCGCCGGGTTGGGGGTGCTCGGGCGTGTGGGGCGCAGGCAGGCGGTGGCGTGTCAGGATTTTTTCGAACAGGGTTTGGGGGCCAGCATTCGCTTCGGCGTGCTCCCGTTGCAGGTCGGTGGCTTCAGCCCCGACATGGGGGGCTTCGGCGCGGGCTTCATGTCGGGGCTGAAGCCGCCGACCTACAGAAGAGGCTTGCAGGTGTTGCT
>JACCEE010673634.1_pt1 | contig 16933 bp, 19 predicted proteins | sample 7449931 | NCBI WGS metagenome assembly JACCEE01 (sample SAMN15323457, study PRJNA562643) | freshwater metagenome | isolation source: river surface water | place: USA:Blue River Watershed | collected 2017-08-19 | reverse complement strand
CGTCGGTCCTGGCTGATGGTGTTGCCACACAAGGGTGAGCTGGCCTTGGGCACATACCGCTGGATGAAGGCCAGCAACTCGGCCTCGGCCTGGGCCTCGGTCAGGGTGGAGGCCTTGACCTTCTCAATCAGACCACTGCGCCCGTGCGTGCCCTTGTTCCAGGCGTCCATGGCGTTGAGGATCTCATCGGGCTGATGGATGACCAGCACCGGGCCTTCAATGCGGGGCGTCAGATCGGGGCCGGTGACCACCACGGCGATCTCGATCAGTCGCTCGCGCTCAGGATCCAGTCCGGTCATTTCACAATCGATCCAGACCAGGTTCAGGTCGGATTTGGCCAGTGTCGGGGAGGTCACATCAGGTGCAGTCATGCCCGGATTGTCTCGCATCGCCAGAGGCCTCCCACCTTCGCCTACACTCTGGCGCCATGAATGCTTCCTTTCTGATGACCCTGAGCCTGGCGCTGCTGCTGCTGGCCAACCTGGGCACCAAGCTCTGGCTGGCCACCCGGCAGGCACGCCATGTGGCCCAGCACCGCCAGGCCGTGCCCTCTGCCTTCCAACACGCCATCACCCTGGACGCGCATCAAAAAGCGGCGGATTACACGCTGGCCAAATCGCGGCTGGCCATCTGGGATATTGCCCTGGATGCGCTCGTGCTGCTGGGTTGGACCTTGCTGGGCGGGCTGGATTGGCTCAATCGCACCCTGCTGGACATCATGGGGCCAGGCATGGCGCAACAACTGGCCTTGGTCCTGAGTTTTGTGCTGATCGGTGGTCTGTTGGGGCTGCCGCTGTCGCTGATCCAAACCTTTGTGATCGAGCAGCGCTTTGGCTTCAACAAGATGACCTGGGGTCTGTGGCTGACAGATTTGGTCAAAGGTGTGGTGCTGGGCGTGGTACTGGGTCTGCCCATTCTGTGGCTCGTCTTGTGGCTGATGGCGGCCGGGGGTGGCATGTGGTGGCTCTGGGCCTGGGTCGCCCTGGTGGTGTTCCAGGTCTTTGTGATGTGGATTGCGCCCAATGTGATCATGCCGCTTTTCAACAAGTTCACGCCGCTGGAAGATGAGTCGCTCAAGCAGCAAGTCAGTGACTTGATGGCTCGGGCCGGTTTTACCGCCAAGGGGTTTTTCGTGATGGACGGCAGCCGCCGCTCGGCCCACTCGAATGCGTTTTTCACCGGCTTTGGCGCCAACAAGCGTGTGGTCTTTTTCGACACGCTGCTCAAGCAACTGTCCCCGGCCGAAATGCAGGCCGTGCTGGCGCACGAGCTGGGCCACTTCAAGCACCGTCATGTGCTCAAGATGATGGCCACCAGTTTTGCCGTCACCCTGTTGGGCCTGGCTTTGCTCGGCTGGCTGAGTCAGCAGGTGTGGTTTTTCACCGGCTTGGGTGTGACGCCCCAGGTCGCCATCAGCATGGGCGAGCATACCGCCAGCTTGGTCTCCAACGACGCCCTGGCGCTGCTGCTGTTCATGCAAGTGGTCCCGCTGGCCAGCTTCTTCATCACGCCGCTGTCGAGTTCGCGCTCGCGCCGCTATGAATTCGAGGCCGATGCCTATGCCATGCAGCAAACACCGGCACGTGACCTGGCCAGCGCCCTGCTCAAGCTCTACCAGGACAATGCTTCCACCCTGACGCCCGACCCACTCTATGTGGCGTTTTATTACTCGCATCCGCCAGCCTCGCAGCGGCTGGCGCGCATGGCGGCATGAAGCAACGCGGGCTGGTCATCGCCAGCCATGGCCGACATGTGGTGGTGGAGTCCGACGATGGCGCCAGGCGGCTGTGCCATCCGCGCGGCAAGAAAAATCAGGCGGTGGTGGGTGACCGCGTGTGGTGGTTGCCCAGTTCGGATGAAGGCAGCATCGAGGCCGTCGACACGCGACGCAACCTGTTTTACAGACAGGACGAAATCCGCACCAAATCGTTTGCGGCCAACCTGGACCGACTGCTGGTGCTGATCGCCGCCGAGCCCGAGTTTTCGCAAGAGCAACTCACGCGCGCCTTGATCGCTGCCGAAGCCGAAAAAATCCAACCACTCATTGTGTTGAACAAGCAGGACCTGCATGCACCGTTTGCGCTCGCCTGGGAGCGTCTGGCCCCGTACCGCCGCATGGGCTATGAGGTGTTGCCGCTGTCGCTGACATCGAACGACCACGCCGGTCTCGCCACCTTGCGTGAGCGTTTGACGGGACACACCACCCTGGTCCTGGGGCCCTCGGGCGCAGGCAAAAGCAGCCTGATCAACCGCCTGGTGCCCAACGCAGGGGCGGCCACGGGGGAGCTCTCGCTGGCGCTGCAGTCTGGGCGACACACCACCACCACCACCACCTGGTACTGGGTGGACCGCTCGAACGCCACCGCGCTGATCGATTCCCCGGGCTTTCAGGCCTTTGGCTTGCATCATCTGGAGCCCACCGCCCTCACGGGCCTGATGCCCGACTTGCGCCAGCATGCCGGTGAGTGCCGCTTTTACAACTGCACGCACCGCCACGAACCGGGTTGTCACGTGCAAGATGCGGTGGCACGAGGCGAGATCAGCGAGTCGCGCCATCGCCTGTACCAGCAGTTGTTTGAGGAACTGTCTCAGCCTGCCTACTGAGACCGAGAACTGCAGGGTGTCCCTCACACCCCGCACACCCCGAGCACCCCCAGTACTCTGAGTGCCCCGCTCTGTGGGCCTTAACCCAACAAGCGTGCCAGGGTCAACAGGGCCAGCAGCACCAGCCACATGACCACCGTGCGCCACACCAGTCCCACAATGCTGCGGAAGTGGGCCAGCTCGGGCTCGCGCCCGGGGGTGCTGGGGCTGTCCACACTGTCGTCATCGGCCATGGCATGGGTTGAACGCAAGCCTTCACCGCCCAAGCGAACGTTGACGGCTCCTGAGGTGGCGGCCAACACCACACCATCGTTGTCGTCCGGGAATTGCTGGGCATGGGTGCGCCAGCAATCGATCGCTTCTTCAAAGTTACCCACCACCGCGAAGGACAAGGCCGTCAACCGGGCTGGCACCCAGTCCACCCAGTGCCAGGCCCTAGCGGCCACGTGGCTGAGCGGCTGGCTGGCCAGCGGCGTTCCATCACGGTGCACACCGCCGGTACGCCAGAGGCGACTGGCGTATTCGGTCATGCGGTACAACACGGCACCCGCGGGGCCCAGGCCCAGCGCGGCCAGCACAGAAAACCAGGCCAACACACCAAACACATGGCGATGCGCAGCCACCACGGAATGCTCGATCACATGGCGAACAATTTCCTGGCGGGGCAGCAAACTGGCGTCCACCTGCTTCCACTGCGCCAACAACTCGCGGGCACGGGTTTCGTCGCCGCTGTCCAGTGCCTCGCGAATGTTGGTGAAATGGTGACTGAACTGACGAAATCCCAGCGTGGGATACAGCAAGGCGATGCTCCACAGCATGGCCACCGGCCACCCCAACCAGGCCAGCAAGGCCCAATGCACCGCGCACGCCAGCAGGGCTGGTCCCACCACGCTGAGCAGCCAGGCGGTCAGCGCATGGCCCTGCAAACCGGCGTCCAGCGTGCGCTGCATCCAGCGCGCGTACTGCCCCATGCCCTCATGGATCGGGTTGCGCTCGGCCAGCGGCCGGGCTTGTTCGATCAGCAGGGCAAACAGCAGCGCAAGAAAGCTCATGAGCGGATGATAGCGCCCGTCACGCCATCAAGAAGCGGTAGAAATTTCGGAGCATGCCCGCGGTGGCGCCCCAGATGAAGCGCTGCTCCTCACCGTCCTGATACGGCATGGAGAACCACTCGCGACGACGCCCCTCGGCCTCCAGGGCATGGCGTCGGTGATACGCTGGGTTCATCAGGAAGGCCAGCGGGACTTCAAATGCCGTGGCCACCTCCTGGGGGTTGGGTCGGAGGGTGTGATCGGGCGACACCAGTCCGACGACTGGTGTCACCACAAACGCGGTGCCGGTCACGTAGTCTGAAATCGTGCCCAGCACCTGAACCTGTTCACGCTCCAGGCCCACTTCCTCGTGGGACTCACGCAAGGCCGTGTCCACCACATCGCGGTCTGTCGCGTCGACCTTGCCCCCAGGAAAGGCCACCTGGCCCGAGTGGGTGGACAAATGGGCCGTGCGTTGGGTCAGCAAGACCGTGGGCTGCTCGCGCATCACGATACCGATCAGCACCGCCGCCAGGGCCGGCTCTCGCTGGGAAAAACTGCGTTCGCGCACGATCTCGGGGGTCCAGTCCCGAGGTTGCAGAAAACGCTCCCGCAGCGCCTGGGGCTGCAACCGCTCGGGGGGCACTGCCGGCAGGTGGTCGTCCACCCCCAGCACAGGCATGCGCAACGGATCAAAGTTGGGCAACTGGGTCAGCGGCGTGAAGGGTTTGGACATGAAAGGTGGCGCAACAGCGGGACATGAAAAAAGCCGCCTCTGGACACCAAGGGCGGCTTTTCGGGACTGCAGCCAAGCCAGCAGACTGGCTTGCAGACGGGGCCGGTCTTATTGAGCAGCCGGTGCAGTTTTGTACACCAGCTTTTCCTTGATACGGGCCGACTTGCCGCTGCGCTGGCGCAGGTAGTAGAGCTTGGCGCGACGCACATCGCCACGGCGCTTGACCTCAATGCCAGCGATCAACGGGCTGTAGGTCTGGAACGTACGCTCGACACCTTCACCGCTGGACATCTTGCGCACGGTGAAGCCGCTGTTGAGGCCGCGATTGCGCTTGGCAATCACCACACCTTCGTAGGCCTGCACGCGCTTGCGGGTGCCTTCCACCACGTTCACGCTCACGATGACAGTGTCACCGGGGGAAAAGTCGGGGATGTTTTTGCCCAGGCGGGCAATCTCTTCTTGCTCGAGAGTCTGAATCAGGTTCATAAATGCCTCAAAGGATCATGGTCGCGCTGCACTAAAGGTCCGGCTTGATAGCGCATGCGCATATCGCCAGACGGCCGACCAGAGGATCGAAAGCCCATTATTGTAACCCAACCCTGCCCCCCTCCCGTCAGGGCCCGGCCGCTCGACCGGGGGTCACGATGGGGATGGGCCCGAACGGGTGAGAGGAGCAGCTTGCAACACCCGCTCATCCGCAGCATCCAGCCTGCCCTGGGCGCGGGCCATGGCCAGCAGATCAGGCCGATGCCGCGCTGTCAGCAGCAGGCGCTGATCCCGACGCCAGCGCTCGATCTGGGCGTGGTGCCCCGACAACAGGGCTGCCGGCACGCCCTGACCTTCCCAGACCTCAGGCCGGGTGTAGTGGGGGCAATCCAGCAACCCATCCAGTGCGGGGTGAAAACTGTCGAGTTGGTGGCTGGCGTCGTCGTGTAGCACGCCGGGCAAGAGACGGGTGGTCGCGTCCAGCAGGGCCAGGGCAGCGATTTCGCCGCCAGACAGCACAAAATCGCCCAGGCTGAGTTGGGCATCCACCTGCTGGTCGATAAAACGCTGGTCAACACCTTCGTAGCGGCCGCACAGCAAAATGGCCCCCTCGCCCGCCGCCACGCTCGACACGCGGTCGTGGTTCAGCACCGCGCCAATGGGCGAAAACAGCCACAACGGCGCTTGCTCACGGGTGTGGCCACGGTCCTGCCGGATAGCCTCCACACACAGGCGCAAGGGCTCGGCCATCATGACCATGCCGGGGCCACCCCCAAAGGGGCGGTCGTCCACGCGGCGATAGCCCCCCTGCGCAAAATCACGCGGGTTCCACAGACGCACCACCACCTGCCCCGAGGAGAACGCACGGCGCGTCACGCCATGGGCCAGGAACGGCTCAAACAACTCGGGAAACAAGGTGATGACGTCGAAACGCATGCCGCGCCTCAGTAGTCAGGCTGCCAGTCGACCAGGATGCGACGGGCATTGAGATCGACACTGTCGACATACGCGTTGACAAACGGGATCATGCGCTCATGCACCGTGTCTTGTGCCTGCCACTGCAACACCAGCACGGTGTTGGGACCGGTGGACATCAGATCCGTCACCGTCCCCAGCTCGACGCCCTCGCGGTTGATCACCTGCAGGCCCATCAGGTCAACCCAGTAGAACTCGTCGGGCGACGGGGTGGGAAAGCTGGCACGGCTGATGAAAATACGCGAACCCTTGAGCCGCTCGGCCGTGTTGCGGTCGGGAATGTCTTCGGCACTGGCCACCACACTGTCCGAATGCTCCTTGGCCTGCAGAATGCGCAACAGCACCGTGCCCTCGAAGGGCCGGGGACCGAGTTCGGTGGGCTGGAGAAACCAGCGTTTGGAAGAAAAAAGCGCTTCCGGAGAAGCGCTGTGGGGCTGGATCTTGAACCAGCCCTTGATGCCCCAGGCATCGAGAATACGCCCCACTTCGACGGCATCGTCAGGCAGGGTGGCGGGCTCCAGAGACAAGGTCGTGTCGATGACGAACTCCGCTGGAGCGCCAGCCGGGCGCAGCTCAGGCGGCCTTGGCAGCAGCCTGCTTGATGAGGCGCAACACGGTGGGCGATGTCTGGGCGCCAACGCCCTTCCAGTACGCCAGGCGGTCCTGGGCAATGCGCAGGCCCTCTTCGCCTTTCACGGCGATGGGGTTGTAAAACCCAATGCGCTCGATAAAGCGGCCATCGCGGCGCACGCGTTTGTCAGCCACGACGATGTTGAAAAACGGGCGGGCCTTGGCGCCGCCGCGGGAGAGTCGAATGACGACCATGTTGAATCCTTCGGGTGGTGAAATTTTTCCCGGCGTTTGAGACACGCGACATGGCCACCCGGCCAGCGACACGCTGGAAAACCGCTGATTATAACCAGACTTCTATCCCATCATGGTTTTTCCCGGGCTACGCTGTACCGCGGTTTATGATCGCGCCATGAAAAACAAGACATGGGCGGCCTGGATGGCATTTCTCGGTGGGCCTTTCGGTTTGCACCGCTTTTACCTCTTCGGCAAGGACGACTGGCTGGCCTGGCTGTTGCCCGTGCCCACCGCGATAGGACTCTACGGTTTCGAGCGCATCCAGGACTACGGGGTGGACGACCCGCTCAGCTGGGCGTTGGTGCCCCTGCTGGGCTTCAACATCGCCGGCTGCGCCCTCAACGCCATCGTGTTTGCCCTCACCAAGACCGAGGACTGGAATCAGCGGTTCAACCCGGGGCAGGATCCCAACGCCATTGCCGGGCAGACCCGTTGGTCGACCATCTTTGCCATTGTGGCCTCGCTGCTGATTGGCGCAACCGTCTTGATGTCCAGCATCGTCTACAGCTTTCAGCGTTACTTCGAGATCCAGATCGAAGAGGCCCGCAAGATTTCAGAGTGACCTGCCACCCTCGCTGGGCGTCGCGCTCAACCGGAGGGTCACCTGAACCACGCCCATGAGGGGGGCTCCATCCCCGGTCATGGGCAGCGCTCAATACAAGGACAGGCTGATCCAGTAAGCCACGCCAGCCACAAAGGCGCTGGCCGGGATGGTCAGCACCCAGGCCCAAATGATGTTACCTGCCACCCCCCAGCGCACGGCACTGGCTCGCTGGGTGGAGCCCACCCCCACGATGGCGCCGGTGATGGTGTGGGTGGTGGACACAGGAATGCCCATGGCCGTGGCCAGGAACAAGGTGATAGCACCGCCCGTTTCAGCGCAGAAGCCACCCACAGGCTTGAGCTTGGTGATGCGTTGTCCCATGGTCTTGACGATCCGCCAGCCCCCGAACATGGTGCCCATGGCAATGGCGATGTAGCAGGCGATGATGGTCCAACTCGGCGGTGATGCATCGGTGCTGGAAGCGTAGCCGGTGGCGATCAGCAGCATCCAGATGATGCCGATGGTCTTTTGCGCGTCATTGCCCCCGTGTCCCAGGCTGTAGGCACCCGCAGAGACCAGTTGCAAGCGACGGAACCATTTGTCCACGCGTGACGGGGTCACGCGCCGGCAGGTCCAGGCCACGACCAGCATCATGAGCGAGCCGAGCAGGAAGCCCAGCATGGGCGACACAAAAATGAATGCCACCGTGCGCAGAATGCCCGTGGCAATCAACGCGCTGGCGCCGGCCTTGGCCAGCACAGCGCCCACAATACCGCCGATCAGGGCGTGCGAGGAGCTGCTGGGAATGCCGTAGTACCAGGTGACCACGTTCCAGGTGATGGCGCCGGTGAGCGCGCCAAACACCACATGGGTGTCCACCACCCCCGGCATCACAATACCCTTGCCCACCGTGGCCGCCACGCTGAGGTGGAAGACGAAGATGGCGATGAAATTGAAGAAGGCAGCAAACACCACCGCCTGGGCTGGGCGTAGCACCCCGGTGGACACCACGGTGGCAATGGAGTTGGCGGCGTCGTGAAAGCCGTTCATGAAGTCGAAGGCCAGTGCCAGGAACACCAGCACAATCACAACCCACAATGCGACGGGTACGGTCTCGCTCATCGGGTGCGGCTTTCGCTCAGGAGTTTTCGAGGACGATGCCCTCGATCAGGTTGGCCACATCCTCGCACTTGTCGGTGATGGTCTCGAGCAACTCATAAATGGCCTTGAGCTTGATGACTTCGCGCACATCCGGCTCCTCGCGAAACAGCTTGCTCATGGCGCTTCGCATGACGCGGTCGGCATCAGACTCGAGCTTGTCGATTTCCTCGCAGGTTTTGAGGGCCGCTTCGGCAGACGCAGGCTCGGCAATCTTGTCGAGCAGTTTCACGGCGTCGCGCAAACGCTCGCAACACCGCACGCTCAGGTCGGTGAGGCGACGAATCTCGTCGGTCATGTGGTGCACGTCATAAAGCGCCATGGTTTCGGCGGAGTCTTGAATCAGGTCCGCGACATCATCCATGGTGTTGATGAGTGAATGGATCTGCTCACGGTCGATCGGCGTGATGAAGGTTTTGTGGATGGCCTTGTTCACATCGTGCGTGACCTTGTCGGCTGCACGTTCGGCGTTGTCCACGTCCTGGTTGTATTTGTCGCGCAGGTGCGGATCGCTGTAGTTTTCCACCAGGCTGGAGAAGGCACGCGCAGCCTCCACGATGCGGTCGGCATGCTGGTTGAACATCTCAAAAAAATTGCCCTCGCGGGGCAGCAGTTTGGCAAACAGCATGAAAACTCCAGAATGGGAAGATGTCAGTGGTGTGACATTTGCATGACGAGCGTCAGTTTAACCGCTATGCGCCATCCCATCCGCTGTGCCTGCTCGTCATTGACCCACCCGTGTTGTGTTCAAGACAAACGTTCGACGATCTGCGCTGAAACGGCCTGCCACGTGGCCTCCGTGACGCGCTCGGGGGACACGTCGCGCAACGGACACACCACAAAGGCGCGTTCACGCCAACGCGGGTGCGGCACGGTCAGGCGAGGACTGTCGATGGTGGCGTCGCCATACATCAGGACATCGAGATCCAGGGTGCGCGGCGCATTCGGATACGGCCGCTCACGGCCGGCGGCCTGCTCCAGGGCTTGGAGTGCCTGTAACAGATCCGGCGCCGTCAAGGCGGTTTCGAGCTTGGCCACCGCGTTGATGAAGTCCGGTCCCTGCGCTTGAACAGGCTCGGTCCGATACAGGGACGACACCTGGAGGCAACGGGTTTTGGGCAACTGCCCCAAGGCATCAATGGCCTGCATCACGCTGGCCCTGGCATTGCCCAGGTTGGCCCCGATGGCCACCAGCGCCTCCACCGGCGCACGCGCTGACACGCTCACCCTTCAGCGGCGCCGGACCCAGACCCAGACCCAGACCCAGACCCAGGACCAGACCCAGACCCAGACCCGCGGCCCCGTCGACTGCGACGACGACGCGGCCCGCTGCGTCTGGGGGCACCCTCGTCATCTGGGGTCGCATCGCTGGAGGCACCCGCATCACTGGCTTCATGCGCCGCCTCGCCCGCCGCGTCGGTTTCCTCGCCACGGCGCTTGCGCCGCTGCGGCGCTGGCCGAACTTGCTGCAACAAGATTTCTCGCGAAGCGTCGTCGGCCAGGCTGAACTCCTGCCACCAGTCCGCCAGGGTGACATCGATCTCGCCCACGTCGGCGCGCAGGCGCATGAAATCGAAGCCGGCCCGAAAACGGGCCTGTTCCACCAAGGTGAAGGGACCACTGCCCGCTCGCTTGTCAAAGCGCGGTTGCATCATCCAGATCTCGCGCATGTCAGCGCCGAGCTTGCCACGACCGGACACATCGCCAATGCGCTGGTCAAACACCTCGTCAATCGCCTGCTGCAGCGCCGGGAAAGGGGGCTGCTTGGCACGGTGATGGGCCCAGGACTCGCGCACATCTGACCACAAGACGCAGGCCAGCAGAAAACTCGGGGCCACCGGCTTGCCCTCGCCCACCCGACGGTCCGTGTCTTGCAAGGCGGCCTGCACAAACGGGTCTTCGGCGCGCTCGACCACCAGATCAAGCAAGGGGTACAGGCCTTTGGCCAAGCCCAGCTTGCGCAATGAAGCGATGCTGGCCACCGCGTGCCCCGTCTGCAGCAACTTGAGCATCTCGTCGAACATGCGACTTTGCGGAATATCGGCGAGCAGCGATTTGAGGGAGTCCATGGGCGAGGCCGTCTTGCGGTCGAGCTCAAACCCCAGACCGGACAGCTTGGCCGCAAAGCGAACGGCACGCACGATGCGCACCGGGTCCTCGCGGTAGCGTGTGGCCGGGTCACCGATGAGCCGCAGCCGGCGCTTGCGTGCATCCTCAATGCCCCCGTGGTAGTCCACCACCGACTGCGAGCGCGGGTCGTAGTACATGGCGTTGACCGTGAAGTCGCGTCGCGCGGCATCCTCGTCCTGCGGGCCCCACACGTTGTCGCGCAGCACGCGGCCACTGGCGTCCACGGCATGCGTCATGCCCGCCAGCGCCTGTTTGCTGGTGCGCTCGTTGCCCGAGACCTGCTCAGCCGCACCTGGGTCGAGGTAGGCACGGAAGGTGGAGACTTCGATCACCTCATGTTCGCGACCGCGCCCGTACACCACGTGCACGATGCGAAAGCGTCGGCCGATGATGAAGGCACGTCGAAACAGGGCCTTGACCTGCTCGGGGGTGGCGTTGGTGGCCACATCAAAGTCTTTGGGGCGCAAGCCCAGCAGCAGGTCGCGTACCGCCCCACCCACGATGTAGGCCTCAAAGCCCTTGTCCTGCAAGGTTTGCACCACATTCAAGGCGCGTTCGTCCACCAGCTTGGGATCGATGCCGTGTTCGCTGGCCGGCACCACGCGACGCTTGCCCAGCGAGGGCGAGCCCGACTGAGGGGCCTTGCCGATGAGGCGTTGGATGAATTTCTTGATCATGAAGCGGTAAACAGTTCGAGGACAGGCCAGCCGCGCTGATGTGCGTGTTCGCGCAGCCGGTCATCGGGGTTGGTGGCGACTGGGTGATCGACACGCCCCAGCAGCGGCAAATCATTGGTGGAATCGCTGTAAAAGGTGGTTTCGACATCGGCCCAGTCCCAACCGCGTGCCAGCAGCCATTGTTGCAGACGTTGCACCTTGCCTTCGCGCATGGAAGGAACGCCCGCTATTTCACCGGTGATCCAGCCCTGCGCGTCGCGCTCCAGCTCGACCGCAATCAGGTCTTCAATGCCCAGCAGTTGGGCAATTGGGCGCGTCACAAATTCGTTGGTGGCGGTCACGATCATCACCTGGCAGCCCTGGTCCCGGTGCCGCTGGATCAGCGCCAGCGCTTGGGACCGCACGGCCGGGCGAATCACCTCGTGCAAGAACTGCTCACGCGCAGCCTCGGCCTGCTCCCGCCCCCTCACCCGCACGGCTTCGGTCGCGAAGCGAACGTATTCGTGAATGTCGAGACGGCCCGCCTGGTAGTCGGCATAGAACTCGTCGTTGCGGCGTTTGAACACCACCGGATCGGTCCAGCCAATGCGCTGGGTGAACTCGCCCCAGGCGTAGTCGGAGTCCAGCGGCAGCAGGGTATGGTCGAGGTCAAACAGGGCAAGATGGGGTTTCATGGGTCAGACGTCGTGCAACATCGCCTTGATGAGGGGTATGGTGAGAGGGCGCTGGGTTTGCAAGGCATAGCCATCGAGTTGATCCAGCAAGGCCATGAGGTTGCCCAGGTCGCGGCTGAATCGGGTCAGGATGAAGTCCATGACGTCGTCCTTCAGGAAAATGCCTCGGCCCTCGGCGTGCTGGCGCAACACCGCGCGGCATTGGGTTTCATCAAGCAGGTGCAACTGGAACACATGGCCCCAGCCCAGCCGGGTGCGCAGGTCCTCCCGCAGTGTCAGGTCGGCGGGTGGACAGGTGCCGGCGGCCAGCACACCACACGTCTGCCCCTCAGCCGACGTGGAGGCGTTGACAAACCAGTTGAAGGCGGCTTGCTGCTGCACCGCGCTGTAGTGCTGGACATCATCCAGCAGGATGACGCGCCAGCGGGCGTCAAAGGCGGGGGGCTCGGCCACGCTTGCATCGAGCCAGCCCAGTGTTTCACCCCGCTCGGACAAGGCGTGGGCCATGGCCCGCAACAAATGGGTTTTGCCGCTGCCCTCAGGCCCCCAGAGATACATGGGAACAGGAGAGCGCACCGAACTGCTGGCCCACAGGCGCAAGTGCTGAAACGCCTCGCTGTTGGGGCCTGGCAGAAAATTGTGCAGCGTTGGACCTCGTCCCAGGTCGATGTCCAGTGCGATCTGCTTCATGCGCTGGTTCAACCCAGGAACAGGCGGCTGCCCAGGTAATGAGCGCACAACCTGCGCCATGCCACCAACAGCACAGCACTGGCGGGCAAGGCGATCAGCACACCCACGAAGCCCAGCGCTTGCCCGAACGCCAGCAAGGCGAAGATCACCGCCAGCGGGTGCAGACCGATACGTTCGCCCACCAACCGCGGCGTCAGGATGAAGCTCTCGATCAATTGGCCCAGCCCGTAAACCACCGCGATCATCAGCGCCGCCTGCATCGGCTCCATGTGCAGCAAGCCCGCCAGCAAGGCCAGGATCAGCCCCAGGCCATAGCCCAGGTAGGGAACACAGACGGCCAGTCCGGTGAAGATGCCTATCGGATACGCCAGGTCCAGACCGAAGAGGCGCAGTGCCACCGCGTAATAGACCGCCAGCACCACCATCACCGACAACTGGCCTCGGATGTACTGCCCCAGCACGCTGTCGCACTCCAGCAGAAACCCGTCCACCCCACTGCGCCACCGAGGTGGCACCAGGGCACGCACGCGCGCGACCACCACATCCCAATCGAACAACAGGTAAAAGAGCACCACGGGGATCAGGATGGCATTGCCGATCAGGGTCAGCGCCACGCTGCCCCCGATGCGCAATGACGACAACAGGGAATCCAGCAAGTCTTCCCACGAGCCACTGAAATGCTTGAGGGCAAACGCCTTCACGCTGGCCGGGTCCAACCGCAATTCGATGCCAAGCGACAGCAGCCAGGGCGAGAGCACCGCGTCCAGGCGTTGCACCACGGTGGGCAGTTGCTCGCGCAGTTGTGGCAACTCCTTGGCCAGGACAGGCACCAGCAACAAGCCCAGGGCCATCACCACCAGCAGAAACAGGACTTCAATCAGCAGCACCGACACAGCGCGAGGCACACGACCCGCCGTGATGCGGTCCAGGCTGCGCACCAGCGGGGACAAAGCGTACGCGAGCAGGGCCGCCACCATGAACGGCGTCAGCACTGGCCCCAGCCACCACACCAGCCAGGACGCGACACCGGCCAGGCCGATCCAGGCCAGCCAGTGCTGTTGGGTAGGGGTGAATTGCATACAGGGTGGTGATGACCGGTCGGTAGAATTGCACGATTTTATCGGGGTGTCCGCAGCCTCCCCTGCCAGCGCCCCTGGATTCCCCTCCCCGCCTATCACCATGACCACACCCCTTTCCTACAAAGACGCCGGCGTTGACATTGACGCCGGCGATGCGCTGGTCGAGCGCATCAAGCCGCTGGCCCGCAAAACCCTGCGCGAGGGCGTGCTGGCGGGCATTGGCGGCTTTGGTGCCCTGTTCGAAGTGCCCAAGCGCTACCGTGAACCGGTGCTGGTGAGTGGCACCGACGGGGTGGGCACCAAACTCAAGCTGGCGTTTGAGTGGGGCATGCACGATGGCGTAGGCATCGACCTGGTGGCCATGAGTGTGAACGATGTGCTGGTGCAAGGCGCCGAGCCCCTCTTCTTCCTGGACTACTTTGCCTGCGGCAAGCTGGATGTGGACACGGCGGCCCGCGTGGTGGGCGGCATTGCCCGCGGCTGTGAACTCAGCGGTTGCGCACTCATTGGCGGTGAAACCGCGGAGATGCCGGGCATGTACCCGGCTGGCGAATACGACCTGGCGGGTTTTGCCGTCGGCGCCGTTGAAAAATCCAAGATTCTCACGGGCCAGAACGTCCAGGCGGGCGATGTGGTGCTGGGCTTGGCCTCGAGCGGTGTGCACTCCAACGGGTTCTCCCTGGTGCGCAAGGTGATCGAACGGGCCGCGGCGCAGTTACCCGCCACCCTGGACGGACAGCCCTTTCGGGAAGCCATCATGGCGCCCACCCGCTTGTATGTGAAACCCGTGCTGGCAGCCCTGGCGGCTCACCCCATCAAGGCCTTGGCCCACATCACCGGTGGCGGCCTGCTAGAAAACATCCCCCGCGTACTTCCAAGCGGGTTGGCCGCGCATCTCCAGAAAGGCAGCTGGCCGCAAACCGAGCTCTTTGCCTGGTTGCAACAACACGCCGGTATCGACGACCTGGAGATGAACCGCACCTTCAACCACGGCATTGGCATGGTCGTGGTGATCGCCGCAGACCAGGCCGAGGCTTGCGCAGCCACCCTGCGCCAGCAGGGGGAACAGGTGTTCACCATCGGGCGCATTGCGCCGCGCGGTGACGGCGCCCCGGTGACGGTGTCCTGAGTCTGCCCCGCCAGGCCACCCGACACCCTCAATCGCCCAGAACGTCCAGCCGTCGTTGCACCGCACGCAGGCGAGCTTCGTCCCCCTGGGTGCGGTAGATCTCGAGCAAGTTGCGCAGCATGCGCGCGATGATGTGACGTGGCCGCGCTGGCTCCAGGTGCCGCTGCAACCAGGCTTGCTGACGTTGCGCATCCGTCATGCCAGATGGGCTCAGGCGCATGGGCCCCAGCCACTCCAGCAAGGTGTCTTGATCGAGCACATGGCCCGTGAACGGATCGATCACGATCTGCCCTCCCTGCACCTGCGAGGTCATCACTTTCACCAGAAAGTGGCCGGGAAATCCCACGCCCTGCGCACGCAGGCCCACAGATGACGCCAACTCCATCCACAACACGGCCAGGCTGATCGGAATGCCGCGACGCGTGCGCAGCACCGTGTGAATAAAGCTGTTGTCCGGGTCGTAGTAATCGTTGACGTTGCCGGCAAAGCCCAGATCCCGAAAAAAGAACTGGTTCAACAGCCCCAGCGTGCGCAGAGGATCAGGGTCGCCCCGCCAGCGGCGGTGCAAACGGGATTGCAATTGGTCGACTTCACCGAGCACAGCCTGCAAGTCCAGTTGTGGGTACTCGTCCTGCGCCACGCTGATGGCCGCTTCCATGAGGGGAAACTGTTGATCGCTGCCCACCAGCGTGGCAAAGTAGTCCAGCGCCGAGGGCGTGGTCGAGCCAAAATTCATGTGTGCCATGGCCTACCGCCTGTTGCCTACCGCCTATTGCCGCCACAGCGTGCGCAAGGGCAGACCCAGCAAGCGCAGCGAGCCGAAATACAAGACGGCACTGACCACCAGCACAACGCCCATCCCGCCCACACGCGTCCAGGGCTGGGTTTGCAGACCCGTCCAGTCCCAGGTCCTGGCGCACCAGGACAACCACAGGGCCAGCACCCCACAAGCCACCACCACTTGCAAGACCAAGCGCCCCCAGCCAGCCGCAGGCTGGTAGCGCCCCTGGCGCCGCAAGCCCAGCCACAGCCAGCCCGCATTGACCAACGCTGCCAAGCCGATCGACCAGGCCAGCCCGGCGTGCGCCAGCCAGGGCACCAGGGCCAGGTTGAGCAACTGCGTCAACACCAGCACGGCCACGGCGATCTTCACCGGGGTGCGGGTGTCCTGATGCGCGTAAAAGCCCGGTGCCAGCACCTTGATGGCGACCAGGCCCACCAGGCCAATGCCGTAGCCCATGAGGGCCGAGGTGGTCTGGCTCACATCACGCGCCTGGAAGGCCCCGTAGTGGTAGAGCACGGCCACGAGGGGCTGCGCAAACAGCAGCAAGGCCACGGCGCAGGGCAAGGCCAGCAAGAGCACCAGCCGCAACCCCATGTCTAGCAACGCACCGTAGCGGGCATCGTCGCCCGCGGCGCGGGCTGCCGACAACTGGGGCATCAGCACCACCCCCAACGCCACCCCCAGCAAGGCGGTGGGAAACTCCATCAACCGATCGGCGTAGCTCAGCCAGCTGACACTGCCAGCCGGCAGATGGGACGCGATCTGGGTGTTGATCAAGAGGGAGATCTGCGCCACGCTCACGCCCAGCAAGGCAGGTGCCATGAGCCGCAGAATGCGCCGCGTGCCCTCATCCTGCCAGGCGGCAGAGCACCCGGACCAAGTCAGGCGGGGCCGGGGCAACACCCCCAGGCGGGCCAGCGCCGGCACCTGCACCCCCAGTTGCAGCAATCCGCCCAGCATCACGCCCGCGGCCAGTGCATAGATGGGCGGCAACCCTTGGGTTTGCAGCCACGGTGCCCCCCACCAGGCTGCGCCGATCATGGCCAGGTTGAGCAACACTGGCGTTGCGGCCGGCACGGCGAAGCGACGCCACGTGTTGAGAATGCCCGAGGACAGTGAGACCAAGGACATGAATGCGATGTAGGGAAACATCCAGCGTGTCATGAGCACCGCGGCGGCCTCGGACTCCGGGCTCTGGCTCAGGCCGCTGGCCAAGGCCATCACCAGCCAGGGGGCACCCAGCACACCCGCCAGACAGGTGAGCAGGAGCACACCGACAAGGGCCGTGGTGACCCGGTCAATCAGCCGGTGTGTGGCCTCATCACCTGCCTGTTCTCGACTGGCTGCCAGCACGGGCACAAAGGCTTGG
>JACCEE011629730.1_pt1 | contig 16939 bp, 15 predicted proteins | sample 7449931 | NCBI WGS metagenome assembly JACCEE01 (sample SAMN15323457, study PRJNA562643) | freshwater metagenome | isolation source: river surface water | place: USA:Blue River Watershed | collected 2017-08-19 | reverse complement strand
CTCGCCCGGTGCAGAAACACGCTTGGCATCAATTGCCACCACGATGCACTGTGAACCAAATCGCTCGGCGGCTTCGCGCACAAACTCAGGATTAAAGACGGCGGCGGTGTTGATGGAAACCTTGTCCGCGCCCGCGTTGAGCAGGTTGCGGATGTCTTGCACGGTACGCACGCCACCGCCCACGGTCAGCGGAATAAACACTTGGCTGGCCATGCGCTCAACGGTGTGCAGCGTGGTATCACGGCCATCTGAGCTGGCGGTGATGTCGAGGAAGGTAATTTCATCCGCGCCTTGCTCGTCGTAGCGGCGTGCCACTTCAACCGGGTCTCCGGCGTCGCGGATATTTTCAAATTGAACGCCTTTCACGACGCGGCCATTGTCCACGTCGAGGCAGGGAATAATGCGCTTGGCTAATGCCATGGTGCTGTTCCTCAGGCGGTGAAACGGTCGCACAGCGACTGCGCTTCAGCGACATCCAATGTGCCTTCATAAATAGCGCGGCCTGTAATAGCACCGATGATGCCGGGCGCACGCGCGTTGAGCAGTGTTTGAATATCGCCAAGGTTGTGAATGCCACCCGATGCAATCACCGGAATGGAAGTCGCGGCGGCCAGCGCAGCGGTGGCTTCCACGTTGCAGCCTTGCATCATGCCGTCTTTGGCAATGTCGGTGTAGACAATCGCGGAAACGCCATCGGCTTCAAAACGCTTCGCTAAATCAATCACTTGCACGCTGCTGACTTCCGCCCAGCCGTCAGTAGCGACGAAACCGTCTTTGGCATCTAAGCCCACAATCACCTTACCGGGGAAGGCGCGGCAGGCTTCAGCGACAAATTCCGGTTGCTTCACGGCTTTGGTACCAATGATGACGTAGCTCACGCCCGCACGAACGTAGTGCTCAATGGTGTCGAGTGAGCGAATGCCGCCGCCAATTTGAATCGGCAGATGCGGATAGCGTTGCGCGATGGCGGTCACCACGTCGCCGTTAATGGGTTTGCCTTCAAAAGCGCCATTCAAATCAACCAAATGCAAACGGCGGCAGCCACCTTCAACCCACTTCGCGGCCATGGCTACCGGGTCATTGGAGAACACGGTGGCATCGTCCATTAAGCCTTGGCGAAGGCGAACACACGCGCCGTCTTTGAGGTCAATCGCGGGGATAATCAGCATGAAAAAATTCCTAAAAAATAAGGGCGAAACGGCTTACCGCTGACCGTTCCAGCTCACGAAGTTTTGCAACAGTTGCAGGCCGTGGGTGTGGCTCTTTTCCGGGTGAAACTGCACGGCAAAGCGCGAGCCTTCAGCCAGCGCGGCGGCAAAGTCCACGCCGTAGTGACCTTTTCCAGCGACCTGCGCGGCGTTGGCGGCTTCGATGTAATAGCTATGCACGAAATAAAAGCGCCCGCCGTTGGGAATTTCATGCCAAAGCGGGTGCTCAAGGCTGTGCTGAACCTCGTTCCAGCCCATGTGCGGCACTTTGAGGTGTTCGCCGTTTTCGTGCAGGTCTTTGCCGAAGAAGCGCACGCGCCCCGGAAAGACACCGATGCAATCCACACCGCCGTTTTCTGCGCTGTGTTCCATCAAGGCTTGCATCCCGACGCAAATCCCTAAAAAAGGGCGGTCTTGGCTGACTTCACGCACCAGCGCATCAAAACCCAAGCGTTTGATTTCGGCCATGCAATCGCGAATTGCGCCCACGCCGGGGAACACCACGCGGTCGGCTTCGCGGATGATGTTGGCATCGCTGGTGACCAACACGCGCCCCGCACCGACATGCTCTAAGGCTTTTGCTACGGAATGCAGGTTGCCCATGCCGTAATCAATGACTGCCACCGTTTGCATTACAGGCACCCCTTGGTGGACGGCATTTGTCCGGCCATGCGCGGGTCGAGTTCGACCGCCATGCGTAGCGCGCGGCCAAAGGCTTTGAACACGGTTTCAATTTGGTGATGCGTGTTGTGCCCGCGCAGGTTGTCGATGTGCAGCGTGACCAGCGCGTGATTCACAAAACCTTGGAAAAATTCTTGGAATAAATCCACATCGAAATTGCCGACGCTGGCGCGGGTGTACGGCACGTTCATCTGTAAACCGGGGCGGCCTGAAAAATCCACCACCACGCGCGACAGCGCCTCATCCAGCGGAACATACGAATGGCCGTAACGCACAATGCCTTTTTTATCGCCCACCGCTTTGGTAAACGCCTGACCCAAGGTGATGCCCACGTCTTCCACCGTGTGGTGGTCGTCGATGTGCAAATCGCCTTTGCATTCAATGTCTAAATCAATCAAACCATGCCGCGCGATTTGGTCCAGCATGTGTTCAAGGAAAGGCACACCGATATCAAAGCGCGCCTTGCCGCTGCCATCCAAGTTGATGGAAACCTTCACTTGCGTTTCCAGTGTGTTGCGCTCGACGGATGCCTTGCGTTCGGCCATGACCAGCTCCACAAAAATCAGGGGGGCAAAAGAAAGGCGTGCATTATAGGCGGGGCGCGGAGTGTGGGTCATCCGATGCGGTGGGGCGGCGTGCGGCATACAATCAGCGCATTCGTATGCCCTGTGTACACAAAAGGAGCGTTTATGCCTGTTGTCGTTGAAGCTGTTGTGACGCCAAGCGCCCAAGATGAGGCGGATTTGGCCAAAATTTACGCCGATGCTCCGGCATGGCTGTTGCCGCCGTATGCGTCGGCGTCGGCGTTGATTGAGGCGGGTCTGGCTAACGGTTGCTTAATTGCCGGTCGTTTCAATGACCGTTTGTTAGGGGCGGCATGGCTAACGCGGCACGAAGCGGGCTGGCAGTTGTCTCATTTGTGCGTGCGCCGTTTAACACGCGGGCGCGGTGTGGCGGCGCGTTTGGTGGCGTTTGCGCGCGAACTCGCCGCACAACAAGGGCACACTTTGCGCCTTATCGCCCCCACCGACCAATTAGAACCCCAAGCATGGGCGATTCGGTTGGGACTGAAATTAGAAGCGCCACAGGATTAACCGGAGGAATACCGCTGTGAAAACGCTGGCACGAGGATTGGCACTGACCTTTCTACTCTTGTGCGTCATTGCGGCGGTTGCCGGGGTGGCATTGAGTCGCTGGTTTAACCCAGAGGATTACCGCGACACCCTTCGCCAATGGGTCCTTGACCGCAGCGGCCTTCAGTTGGAATGGCAAGCGCCAATGCGCTGGAGCCTATTTCCGGCGTTGGGTGTGGAGCTGCAAAACGTCACCCTGACGCCGCTGGCCAGCGCCGCACCGTTAGCGAGTGCGCGACGTGTGGCGATTTCGGTGCAGGCATGGCCGTTGTTATGGCGAGAAATTGACGTGCGTTTACTGGACGCGGAAGGCGTTACGCTCACGTTACAGCGCGACAACAACGGGCGCGGTAATTGGGAAAGCCTGCTTTCGTCCGTCCATCCCGTGACGTTGGAGGACAGTACACCGCCCTCAGAAACGCCGCTCCCCACCTCGGCGTGGAAATTATCGGTGGCGGGTATCAGCCTGCAAAACAGCGCCCTGACTTATCAAGAAGCAGCCACGGGGCGGCGTTTTAGCCTCAATCAAATCGACCTTAAAACACAGCATCTCTTTGAAAATAAAGCGATTCCTTTCACCTTGCGCGCGCAGGCTGAAGGCGGGCCTTGGCCGTGGCAATGGGCGGGTGAAGTAGAAGGTAGCCTGCGTTTTGAGCGCGCTGCCCAGCGTTATCAGGTCGAAGGGATGCGCTTGAAAGGCACGTTAACCGGCGAACCCGTGCCGAATGCCAGTCTTGCGTTTGAGGCGCGAGGTGATGTGATAGCGGACGTTGCGGCGCATACCTGGACATGGCATCACGCGCGTCTTGAGGCCAATCGGCTGAATATGTTGGGTGAGTTACAAGGGACATGGGGGCAGCGTGTACAGCTTACGGGTGGGGTGTCGGTGGCTACATTCGATGCGCGCACCTTTATGGCCAGCATCGGACGACCGTTGCCCGCTGCGTTGCCAGAAACGGCGTTTCGGCAAGTGGCGTTGGCCAGCAAAATTGACGTAAAGAGTGACTCCATTCGCCTAGAAGACCTGCGTTTGCACGCTGACGAGGGCCGCTTAAATGGCCTGTTGGTGTACACCCCGGCGCACGCGCAACAGGTAGCGCGTGTGGAAGGTAGCCTAAACGCAACGGTGTTAGACATGGACGCATGGCTGCCGGTGGTTACGTTGTTGCAGCCCGCAGAAACACCGCATCCTGATGCAATACTGCTTTCTGAAATGGGGCTGGGCGATACGCCTTTACCGGCGTTACCCACGCTGCCCGCGTGGAATTCGGTGGCGCAATTACCTGTTTCGGTACTGCGTGCGCTGGATTTACAGCTCTCGCTTACGGCTGAACGTCTGCGTTGGCGGCGCTGGCCTTTGGAGGAAGTGAGCGCGCAACTCATTATTTCTAAAGGAGTTCTATCGTTCAATGATGTCAAAGCGCGCTTGTTCGCGGGGCACCTAAGTGCATCTGCACAGCTTGACGGACGTACAGAACCTGCACAGTGGCAGCTTGATATAAACGCTGACCAAATTCCTGTAGAGCGTCTGTTGAGTACGGGCAATGCGTCCGAATTACCGGCGTTGACGGGCGCGTTAAACCTGCAAGCCGCGTTGCGCGCGCGTGGCGATGTGGCGCAAGAAATAGTCGATACCCTCTCAGGAGAGGCGCACTTGAGGCTGAACAACGGCAGTTTGTTGGGCGTAAATGTGGAGCAACCCTTGTGCCGTGCGATAGCGGCTTACCGGCAGCAAGTTCCGACGTTCATCGTTACAACAAGAAATCGACCTCTCAGCGAATTAACGACCCATTTTATTCTTAACGACGGGGTGGCGCGTAGCACGTTATTACAAGCTCGATTGCCTGGCTTGAGTTTGCGTGGTGATGGCGCTGTTTATCTTCGTAATTTGGGGCTGGAATACCAATTGCGCGTGCGTTTAGCAGAAGATTGGGCTATGTCTGATCCGGCCTGTCAATTAGATAGGCAGACTGCTTTAATGCAATGGCCATTGCAGTGTCGTGGCCCCTTACAATTAGGGGTGAGAACATGTCGGGCGGCGCAGTAACCTGCGCCCCTTATTATTAAGTATTAGCAATGGACGTTGGTATCCAGCGTTCAATGGCTTGCCTTAATTGTAATAAATCGACAGGCTTTGCGAGATGTCCATCCATACCGGCGGACTGTGCGCGTTCACGGTATTCATGAAATGCGTGGGCGGTTAATGCAATAACAGGCGTATGTTTTCGATGTTGTTGCGTTTCCCACTCGCGGAGGCGCTGTGTTGTTGAAAAGCCATCTAAAATAGGCATTTCACAATCCATGAGTACAAGGTCGTAATGCTGTTGATACAGTTTGTGTAAGGCTTCTTCACCGTTGCTGGCTAAATCGGGCTGTATGCCCAATCGTTGCAACATGCCTTGTGTCACTTTTGTTGAGATATTATTATCTTCGGCCACTAAAACGTGTATGTGTTCAGCGTGTGGTAGTAATAATTCAGCGGCGGTTAATTTAGGTTTGGTACGCTGTCGCTCTAATGCTTTCGCTAATGTGGCTTTCAACGCATAACCCGCAACAGGCTTTGTGAGGACGTAATTAATATCTGCATTGCGAGCAGGAATAAGCAATGCTTCTTGTTTTAATTGTGGATGCCCTAACATCACCAGCGGTATATCGCGTTCAATCAGTGCATCAGAGCGAATGCGTGCAGCTAATTGCAGACCGCTCATGCTGGGCATGTCTTGTTCAAAGAGAACAATATCGAAGGGGTCATAAAGATTGCTACGAACTCGCATTAATGCTAACGCATCATTACCGCGTGTCGCGCAAAAAACGTCCATGTTCCAGCTAGAGCATTGTTGCTGAAGCACTTTTTGCGTTGTTTCATCAGGGCTGATAATTAAAATGCGCGCGTCTTGTAAGACGATATATGGATCAACGAAGCTAGAGCCAACGGGTTCACTGAGCAGCGGAAAGTTAAACCAATAGGTCAGGCTTTGAATAGTATCTTCAATACCAAATTGCCCTCGCATGTCCTGTACCCATTGCTGTATATGATTTAAAGAGCTGTCATCGTGGGCCGTTTGATGAGCGTCTGTGGTTATGTTGTTGGTTTGTATAACGATACGAATATGCGGTGACTCTGTAGAGTCTATGCCTATCAAAAGGACGACTTCATCACCGCGTGGTGAGTGACGAATAGCACGCTCTAGCAATTCTAATAAAATACGTCTTAATAAATTTATGTCGCCGCGTATATAGCGGGGCACCGAAGGCGGTAGAAATTTGATTAAACCGACACTTTTTTGTTCGGCGTGATTTTTTAATGTATTAATGCAATCGTCAATGAGTGCGTAAAAATCAAGCTGAACATCTTCTATTTCGTAGCTTCCGGGTGTTTGTTCTACGGAATCAAATAATCCGTTAAATTGAATAAGTAGCGTATTTCCGGCGCGCTGTATAGTTTGTACATAATCGCGCTGTCGTTCTGATAAAGGCATATCCAGTAATAATTCGCTCATCCCTAAAATCCCATTTAATGGTGTACGAATTTCATGCCCAATTTGAATAATAATGTCTCGGCGGATGCTGTCTTCAGTGCGGGGTGGTTCTGGTGGTGGTTCTGGAATTTCAAGCGGTGTTGGTGGGGGCGGTGTTTTCTTTACGATACGCGCCAGCGCATGACGTTTATCGAGTATAAATCCAATGAGCAATAATAAACTTAATAAAACAAAGCTGAGTTCTGCCGCGTTAAACCAAAGACTTGCAATAAAACAAACTGCAATGGGTAATGCAGAAATAAAATAAAAAGGAGTGTCTTGCTGCTTGTGGCGCTGAAATTGGTTGTAAACGGATAACACCATAACGCCCAATAAAATGCCAAACAACAAACGGAAATCGAATAAAGGCGCTTCGTCAATAATGATGGTGGGCGCTGTTGCAGCCTGTGCGGTGGTTGAAATGGTGACGAGTGAACCAACGGCTAGGAACAGAGCGTTCCAACGACTGGACACGTGATATTCCCCTTAGTGCTGGTTAAAAAATAAGACCCGTATCAACACAAGGCTCGTCTGCTGTTGCCGTGACGAGCCTTGTTTTTTAACGATTAATTTTCGCCGCGTTCACGCGCAATGGCGCGGTAGCCGATGTCGTGACGATAAAACAACCCATCCCAACGAATGCGTTCAGCCAAGCGATAAGCCTGTTGTTGCGCCTCGGAAACGCTGGCACCAATCGCGGTTGCACAGAGTACACGTCCGCCGTTGGTCACGATGTGGCCGTCTTTGAGCGTGGTGCCCGCGTGGAACACCTTGCCTTCCAGTGCGGCGGCAGCGTCTAAGCCGTCAATGACATCGCCTTTGGCGTAGTCGCCGGGGTAGCCACCTGCGGCTAACACAACGCCAACGGTGGGGCGTGGGTCCCACTGGGCTTCGATTTTGTTGAGGGCTTTGGCCAGCGCCGCTTCAACCAACAGCACTAAAGAAGACTGTAAGCGCAGCATAACGGGCTGGGTTTCAGGGTCACCGAAACGGCAGTTAAATTCGATGACTTTGGGCGCGCCGCGCTTATCAATCATCAGACCTGCGTACAGAAAGCCGGTGTACACATTGCCTTCGGCAGCCATGCCGCGCACGGTGGGATAAATGATTTCTTGCATCACGCGCTGATGCACGTCGGCGGTGACTACGGGCGCGGGTGAATAAGCACCCATGCCGCCGGTATTTGGGCCGGTATCGGCATCGCCGACGCGCTTATGGTCTTGGCTGGTGGCCATGGGCAGGACGTTTTCACCGTCTACCATCACGATGAAAGAGGCTTCTTCACCGTCGAGGAATTCCTCAATCACCACGCGCGCGCCTGCATCGCCAAAGGCATTGCCGGACAACATATCGCGCACCGCTTCTTCGGCTTCTTCCAGCGTCATGGCTACGATGACGCCTTTGCCAGCGGCCAAGCCATCGGCTTTGACCACAATCGGCGCGCCTTTTTCGCGCAGATAGGCCAGCGCAGGCTCGATTTCAGTGAAGTTTTGATAGTCAGCGGTTGGAATGTTCTGACGTGCCAAGAAATCTTTGGTGAAGGCTTTGGAACCTTCGAGCTGCGCGGCGGCGGCAGTGGGGCCAAAAATATCCAAACCGCGCGCGCGGAACAGGTCTACCACGCCTTTAACCAGCGGTGCTTCAGGGCCGACGATGGTCAGTTGTACGTTTTCGGCAGCAAAATCAGCCAGTTGCTCAATCGCCAACACGTCAATAGCGACGTTTTCGCACTTGGCTTCTACAGCGGTACCGGCGTTGCCGGGCGCGACGAATACTTTCTCAATGCGCGGGTCTTGCGCGACTTTCCACGCCAGCGCGTGTTCACGGCCACCGCTGCCAATAATCAGTACGTTCATAGGTTGCTCCTGAAAAAGGCCAAATTAGTGGCGGAAATGACGCATACCAGTAAACACCATGGCCATGCCCGCTTCATCGGCGGCGGCGATAACTTCGGCGTCACGCATAGAACCACCCGGCTGAATAACGGCGCTAATACCGGCTTTGGCAGCATTATCAATGCCATCACGGAAAGGGAAGAAGGCATCCGAGGCCATAACAGCGCCTTCTACCTGCAAACCTGCGTGTTCTGCCTTGATAGCGGCGATGCGCGCCGAGTTTACGCGGCTCATTTGACCTGCACCAACGCCGATAGTTTGACGGTTTTTTGCGTAAACAATCGCATTTGATTTAACGAATTTTGCGACTTTCCACGCAAAAATTAAGTCATGCAGCTCTTGCTCGGTGGGGGCGCGTTGTGTAACGACCTTGAGGTCGGCGTCGGTAATCATGCCGATGTCGCGGCTTTGTACCAGCAAACCGCCATTCACGCGCTTGTAATCCAAGCCGCCGATGCGCTCCGCAGGCCATTCGCCGCATTCGAGTAAGCGCACGTTGGCTTTTGCAGCGACAACCGCGCGGGCTTCTGCTGAAACGCTTGGCGCGATAATTACTTCAACAAATTGGCGCTCCACAATGGCGCGCGCGGTGTCGGCATCCAGTTCGCGGTTGAACGCGATGATGCCGCCAAACGCGGATTCGCTGTCGGTGGCGTAGGCCAAATCGTAGGCTTTACGAATGCCGCCGTCCGCTTCAGGAACCACCGCCACGCCGCATGGATTCGCGTGTTTCACGATGACGCACGCGGGTTTGCTGAAGCTCTTCACGCATTCCAGCGCCGCATCGGTGTCAGCGACGTTGTTGAAGGAAAGTTCCTTGCCTTGCAGTTGTTTAGCGGTCGCAACGCTGGCTTCGGCAGGGTTGGCTTCAACGTAAAACGCGGCGCTTTGGTGCGGGTTTTCACCGTAACGCATTTCTTGCGCTTTGATGAATTGGGTATTGAAGGTGCGCGGAAATGCGCCGCGTTCTTCGGTGGATAAGGTTTCGGCGCGTTGGTTGATGGTGCCAAGGTAGTTGGCAATCATGCCGTCATACGCGGCGGTATGCTCGAAGGCTTTGAGCGCCAAATCGAAGCGTTGCGCGTAGGTCAGGCCGCCATTTTTCAGGCTGTCTACAAGGCTGCTGTAATCGCTGGCATTTACGACAATCGCCACATCTTTGTGGTTTTTCGCCGCAGAACGCACCATGGTGGGGCCGCCGATGTCGATGTTTTCAATGGCATCGGGCAGCGTGCAACCGGCTTTAGCAACGGTTGCCGCGAACGGATACAGGTTGACGGCGACCAAATCAATTGGGTTGATGCCGTGTTCAGCCATGACCGCGCCATCCACATCACGACGGCCCAAAATGCCGCCATGAATTTTGGGGTGCAGTGTCTTAACGCGGCCATCCATCATTTCTGGGAAACCGGTGTAATCAGCCACTTCCACGGCAGCAATGCCGTTATCGCGCAACAGTTTGAAGGTGCCACCTGTGGAGAGGATTTCGACGCCAAGGGCAGCGAGCTCACGGGCAAAGTCAACAACGCCGGTCTTATCGGACACGCTAATGAGGGCGCGGCGCACAGGAAGGCGGGTGGTTTGGTCGGTCATCTCGGATTCCATCAGGACGGGTTAGGCGCGGCGCACAGCACCGCACGGGAGTGGAGTTAAAGCAGGTCGTATTGCAGTAATTTTTTACGCAGCGTGCCCCGATTAATGCCCAGCAAATCAGCGGCTACGGTTTGATTACCCTGCGCTTGACGCAGCACGGCGGTTAATAACGGGGGCTCTACTTCAGCCAGTACCAAGTCATAAAGCCCCGTCACTTGCTGGCCATCCAAGTTTGAAAAATATTGGTTGATGGCATAGGCAACGCTGTCGCGCAGCGTGAGGCTGTCGCTTGGGACGGCCAATAAGGGTTTGGCGGATGCGTGTTCAGTCACGGTAAGCGTTCCAAGAGCAGAAGACCAAAGGGCGGCATTTATGCCGAAATTCCAGCCGCAGCCGTTACCTTGTACGGCAGTGCAGCAAAAAACTGTGTGACCTGTGTCACTTGTGTATCCGGGCAGGTTAAGCGATTGAACTGCGCGCGAAATTCAGCCGCGCCGGGCAGCGTAGCGAGGTACCAACCCACATGCTTGCGCGCGATGCGTGCGCCCTGTTCAGGGCCGTAAAAAGCGTGCAACGCCTGTAAATGCTCGACCAATACGGCTTGCACTTCGGCACGGGTTGGGGGTGCGAGCGGTTCGCCTGTCGTTAGAAAATGGTTAATTTCACGAAAAATCCACGGGTTACCTTGTGCCGCGCGGCCAATCATTACCGCGTCTGCGCCGGTGGTTTGTAGCACGGCGCGCGCTTTTTCGGGGGAGCTAATATCGCCATTGGCGAACAACGGCAGCGACACGGCTTCACGAATAGCGGCAATGGTTTGGTATTCCGCGTCGCCGGTGTACAGGTCGGCGCGGGTGCGGCCATGCACGGCCAACGCTGCAATTCCGGCTTGTTCCGCCATTTTAGCGATGGTGACGCCATTTTTGTGGTCACGGTCCCAGCCGGTGCGAATCTTTAGCGTGACCGGCACATCTACCGCATTTACGACGGCCTCTAAAATGTGCCCGACCAGCACTTCATCTTTCATCAAGGCGGAGCCAGCGGCTTTGTTGCACACCTTTTTAGCGGGACAACCCATATTGATATCAATGATTTGCGCGCCCAGTTCCACGTTACGGCGCGCTGCTTCAGCCAACATTTGTGGGTCACCGCCTGCGATTTGCACGGAGCGCGGCTCGGGGTCGCCTTCGTGCAGCATCCGTAACTGTGATTTGCGGCTGCTCCATAAACGCACGTCGCTGGTGAGCATTTCTGCCACCACTAAACCCGCCCCCAACCGACGGCATAACTGCCGAAAAGGGCGGTCAGTCACGCCGGCCATCGGCGCTAAAATAACGCGATTCGGGAGGGTATAAGGGCCGATACGAACGGGCACAGTGCGTTACTCCGGTGAGTGAAATTCCAAGCTATAACCCGCCGCTTGCACACCCGGATCAAGGACTTCAAGACGAATATGGACAGGCGTTTCAGGCGGCATACTGTCCCCCGCTTTGACTTCGCCCTCTAAATAGTCGGTGGGCTTGAAGCGCAAACTGGACAAATTTTGGCCATTAAAATCCGCGAAGCGTAATTCTAAGATAGGAAAAGGCTGCGGATAATTGGCGCGATTATGCAAAATCGCATCGACCTTGAGCGCGCCGGGGCGCTCGGGATGGGTGCGTACTACGAGATTCGTGCTACGAACCAAGTCGATATTGACCAAGGCGGGTAAGTGGCAGCCCACGATACGACAGCCCTGTTTTAGCCAAGGACGCCATGCTTCTTGACGGCTGAGGCCATCAAAATTGAGGTACAGGTATTGCGCTGGCAGCACGGCCAGCACACCTACAAATAAGCTGCCCCAAAACACGCGCCGTCCCCAGCGCGGGGGATGCGGGGTGCGCTTGAGCTGCAAGGGTTCATCTTGTAATGAGCGCAAACTTTCATGCCTAAGTGGCGGAGACGGCGCGGCGTCGCCCTCGCGCTCGGCGCTTAATCGCCCGACATTGGCCGTCTCCAGTGCGTTGTCGGAAGAGGGGGCATGTAGCCCTGATGTTGTTGTCGTGTGTGCGGTGCGTGGCTCGTGCGGTGAAGGCGGCACCGTATGGCGTCTGGCCCCTTTGGGGGCTAATTCCCAGTGCTCTGGCGGCAAGGTGGCGAGCGCCTCATCCAAATCAAAATCATCCAAATCCAGTCGAGAGGTTTGGTGGGCTTGACGTGCATCGAGCGGCGCTTCCTGCGTTACCGGGTCATGGGTGTGCAGGGGAATGGGTGCTATATCGGTATGTGTGTGCGCGGTGCGCGCCGCTGGTTGTGGCGCAACCGGTGCAGATTCCGCGCTGCTTAGATAAAGCGTTTTATTGGCTGCCGCAGTGCTGTCCGTAGGCGCTGCCGGTTTGGGTGCGGCGGCGGGTGTTGACGCAGCCGGAGGCTGCAAACCCAGTTGTTTCGCCGCGCTGAAAATGCACTTGCAGGCTCCACAGCGCACGACGCCTTGGGCAATACCAAGCTGCGCTTTCGTAATGCGGAAGCGGGTTTGGCACTTGGGGCACTGGGTAACGTAAACGTCAGCCATGCGCGGGGGGGAGACGGGAGCAATCATAGGCGAAGTTAGCGACGCACGCCGCTGATACGAACCCAACCTTCTTTTTCAGCCGTTGGGTCAAGGTCGAAGGCGTCGGCGTAGGCAGCGCGGACATCTTCAGCTTGTTCAGCCAAAATGCCAGACAGCGCCAAGCGTCCGCCGGTTTTTACTAATTGCGTGAGTTGCGGCGCTAAACGCACCAACGGGCCAGCCAAAATGTTGGCCACCACGACATCCACCGGCATGGGCGGTAAGTCTTCAGGCAAATACACGGGGAAACGCGCCGGGTCGAGGTTATTGCGTGCCGCATTCGCGCGCGAAGCGTCGAGGGCTTGAATGTCAATGTCCGTGCCGAAGGCTTGAGCCGCGCCCAACAACAACGCGGCGATGCCCAAAATGCCAGAGCCACAGCCAAAATCCAGCACGCTGCAACCGTCGAGCGGTTGACCGTCGAGCCATTCCAAACACAGCGCAGTGGTGGGGTGCGTGCCCGTACCGAAGGCTAAACCGGGGTCAAGAAGCAAATTAACGGCGTCGGGTTCAGGCGCTTCGTGCCAACTGGGAACAATCCACAAGCGTTGTCCAAAGTTGAGCGGTTTGAAGTTGTCCATCCAACTGCGTTCCCAATCTTGGTCTTCGATGCGCTCGACATGATGCTCGGGCAATTCGCCGCGTATCAGTTGCAGGTGCGCTAATACGGCGTTGCCGTCGGTGCCGTCTTCAAATAAGGCCAAAACGTGCGTGTGTTGCCACAGCGGTGTGGTGCCTAAATCGGGTTCAAAGATGGGTTGGTCTTCCGCATCCATAAAGGTGACGGACACGGCGCCCAGTTCTAAAAGTTGGTCCTCCAGCTCGGCAGCTTGGTCGGGGGTAATGGCGAGTCGAACTTGCAGCCAAGGCATGAGAGGGCCTCTTGAATGAATCAGCGTAAAGGGAATGGCGCGAAGCTTAATAGAGGCCGACCAGAAACGACAGGGGGCCGCCCGCAGGCAGCCCCCGTGTTTCCACTTTTCCGGCGGATTAGTGCTTATCCATACCCAGTTTCTTTTCAAGGTAATGGATATTCACGCCACCTTTGCAGAAGCTTTCGTCACGAACCAAATCACGGTGCAGCGGTGCGTTGGTTTTGATGCCATCGACAATCAGCTCGTCCAGCGCGTTACGCATACGGCCCATCGCTTCTTCACGGCTGCCACCAAAGGTAATCAGCTTGGCGATGAGTGAGTCGTAATACGGAGGCACGGCGTAACCGTCGTACAGGTGCGAATCAACGCGCACGCCATTGCCGCCCGGCGCGTGGAAGTGCTTCACCTTGCCGGGGCTTGGCATGAACGTGCGCGGGTCTTCGGCGTTGATACGGCATTCAATGGCATGACCACGAATCACCACATCTTCCTGTTTAATAGACAGTTTTTCGCCGCCTGCAACACGAATCATCTCTTTAACGATGTCGATGCCGGTGACCATTTCGGTAACAGGGTGCTCTACCTGTACGCGGGTGTTCATCTCAATGAAGTAGAAATGACCGTCTTCATAGAGGAACTCGAACGTACCCGCGCCACGGTAGCCGATGTCGATACAGGCTTGAACGCAGTGCGCCAACACCTGACGGCGAGCCTCGGCGTCAATGTGCGGTGCGGGGGCTTCTTCAATCACTTTTTGGTGACGGCGTTGCAAGGAGCAATCGCGGTCGCCTAAGTGAATGGCGTTGCCCTGACCATCGGCCAGCACTTGCACTTCAACGTGACGCGGGTTTACCAAGAATTTTTCCAGATAAACCATCGAGTTGCCGAACGCAGCACCGGCTTCGGTACGGGTCAAGCGTGCGGAAGCAATCAAATCTTCCTCACGATGCACCACGCGCATACCGCGTCCGCCGCCACCGCCTGCCGCTTTGATGATGACGGGGTAGCCGACTTCCTGCGCGATACGCAGCGCCTCGGCTTCGTTTTCTGGCAGTGGGCCGTCAGAACCGGGAACAGTAGGCACGCCCGCTTTTTTCATCGCGTCTTTGGCGGAAACCTTGTCACCCATCAGGCGAATTACATCGGCGTTAGGGCCAATGAAGGTAAAACCAGACTGTTCAACGCGCTCGGCGAAATCAGCATTTTCGGCCAAAAAGCCGTAACCGGGGTGGATGCCGTCAGCGCCTGTCACTTCAGCCGCTGCGATGAGGGCTGGAATGCTCAGGTAGGATTGGGCTGCCGCCGCCGGGCCAATGCACACAGATTCATCTGCTAAAGAGACGTGCATCAGATCGCGGTCGGCTGTCGAGTGAACCGCCACCGTCTTGATGCCCAGTTCTTTACAGGCACGCAACACGCGCAAGGCGATTTCGCCACGGTTCGCAATCAGGACTTTTTGCAGCATCGCAGGTTCTCCGCGTATCAGACGATGGTGAACAGCGGCTGGTCGAATTCAACCGGATGACCGTTTTCCACTAACACTTGGCCGATGGTGCCGCTGGTTTCGGCTTCGATGTGGTTCATCATCTTCATCGCTTCAACGATGCAAAGGATGTCGCCTTTCTTAACGGTTTGACCGACTTCCGCAAACGCTTTCGCTTCAGGAGAAGAAGCGCGATAGAAGGTACCGACCATCGGTGATTTCACGACGCTGCCTGTCAGTGCAGCGGGTGCGGCGGCAACAGGTGCGGCGGCAGCGGGCGCAGGTGCAGCGACAGGCGCTGGCGCGGCGGCTACTGGGACGGGTTGCGCGGCGTATTGCACAGGGCGGTTACTGTGGCGACTGATACGGACGGAGCCTTCGCCCTCGTGAATTTCCAGCTCGTCGATACCAGATTCTTCCAGCAGTTCGATCAGTTTTTTAACTTTGCGAATGTCCATCAGGCACTCCAGAAATGGCTCAGGGGCGTTTTTGCAATTGTTCGATGGCAGACTCTAACGCGAGGCGATAACCCGTCGCGCCGAGGCCGCAAATCACACCTACGGCCACATCCGAAAAGTAGGAATGGTGGCGGAACGGCTCACGTTTGTGGACGTTCGAGAGGTGAACTTCGATAAATGGGATGCTCACCGCTAACAATGCGTCACGCAATGCGACACTCGTATGGGTAAATGCCGCAGGATTGATGATGATGAAGTCGATGCCTTCTTCACGCGCGGCGTGGATACGCTCAATCAAGACGTGTTCGGCGTTGCTTTGCAAATAACGTAACTGGTGACCCGCTGCGAGGGCATGGGCTTCAAGGTTGGCGTTAATGTCAGCCAGTGTGGTAGCACCATAAACGCCCGGTTCACGGGTGCCCAATAAGTTCAAATTGGGGCCATGCAGCACAAGAAAAGTGGCCATGCCGGTCTCTTTGCGGTTAGTCAGCGGGAGGCGCGAATATGCCGAAAAGCCCCCCTACTGTCTAGCCGACCTTCTACGGCGTTGGCGTCTGTTCGCCGCTATTCGCAGCAAATAAGTGATAAATGACGGCTAATTTTTCACCGTGAAAGCGCGATTAGCCTGCACTAAACGGGCGCTAAAAGACGCGGCATCGGTTTCGCCGACGGTGCGTACTTCGAGGCGTTCTTGTCCGTTGGGCGCAAAAATTTGCAGCACGGGCGGGCCAAATAATTGATAACGGTCGAGCAATGCGCGTTGGTCGGGGTTGCTGGCTGTCATGTCAAAGCGAATGAGTTGCCAGCCATTGAGCTGCGCTAACACGCTGGGCGCGACAAGAACTTCGCGCTCCAACACTTTGCAGCTAATGCACCAATCGGCGTACCAATCGAGTAATACCGGCTGATGTGCAGCCTGTGCGGTCTGTAATGCGTGTGCCAATTCTTCAGAAGAAGTCAGCGTTTTCCATGCAGAGACCGATGTTTTCTCGCTCAATGTGGTTGTGTTGATGGCTAAAGGACGCAAGGGGTCATGTGCGCCTTTGAGTGCGCCCCACCACGCCGCAACGGCATACGTCAGCAGTAATAATCCGGCTAATTGCACAAGGCGCTGGCGCGCGGTTTTGGGTGTAAATTCCAGCGCACCCAAGGCTAACGCCACGCCTCCAGCCAGCGTGCCCCACAGCGCCAGCGTGAGCGCAGCGGGTAATAAGCGGTCGAGTAACCACACCACCACGCCCAGCAATAACACGCCGAACGCATTCCGCACGCTGACCATCCACGGCCCAGCTTTGGGCAACAACGCATTGCCGCCGCTGGCCAGCACCAACATCGGCAGGCCCATGCCCAGCCCTAACATAAACAGTCGCAGCGCGCCGCCGAGGGCATCGCCGCTGGTGCTGATGTACAGCAGCGCCCCGGCCAACGGTGCAGACACGCACGGCGACACCAACAAGCTCGACAGCACGCCCAACACCGCCGCGCCCAGCAACGAGCCGCCT